>JGI994J12354_10003947_pt1 | contig 13583 bp, 11 predicted proteins | sample IntmicLarv3ML3BL_FD_12354 | JGI IMG/M metagenome (IMG submission 12354)
CCCGCCACAATCAGACTGATAGCGGCAAACTGACCGGCGGAGGTATAATTGGTGGTGCTCATCAGTGTGGCTTGCAGGGAGGAAATGCCCTGCTGCACGGCGGTAATGCCGAAGGTGAAGGACACTGCCAGATAACCAAGGCAGATAGGAATGCCATCCTTGAGACCTTTTTTCCATTGACTGAAACGCTCGCCCGCCATGCAGCTCACCTCCTTTTCGCATCGTCCGTAAAACTTGAAAGAAAGTATAGCACAACAGGGGCGCTGCGGTCAAATTTTTCTTGCCTTCTCTCCGGCTCTTTGATATAATGCGGAAAATGAAAGGCGGGATTTCCATGAAACAGTATCTCCTCTTTGACCTGGACGGCACCCTGACCGACCCGAAAGAGGGCATCACCACCTCGGTGCAATATGCCCTCTCCTCCCTCGGTATTGTGGTGGAAAACCTCGACGATTTGTGCTGCTTTATCGGCCCGCCGCTCACAGATTCTTTTGCGGAATATTATGGATTGAATCCGGAGCAGACACAGGCGGCTATTTTGAAATACCGAGAGCGGTTTTCCGTAACCGGTCTCTATGAAAACGAGATTTATCCCGGGATTGCCGATATGCTGGAGGCGCTGGAGGCGGCGGGGAAAACCCTGCTGGTTGCCACGAGCAAGCCGCAGGTGTTTGCCGAGCTGATTTTGGAGCATTTTGCAATTCGACAGTATTTTTCCTTTGTGGGTGGCAGCGGTCTGGACGGCAGCCGGAACACGAAGGGCGAGGTGATTGCCCATGTGCTGTCCGAGTGCGGGATTTCTGATGTGGCACAGGCGGTGATGATTGGCGACCGGAAACATGATGTGCAGGGAGCGAAGGAGCACGGGATGGAAGCCGTCGGCATCCTGTTCGGTTACGGCGACAGGACTGAATTAGAGCAGGCGGGCGCAGACTGGATTACAGAGGATGTGGCAGCTTTGCAGGCACTGCTTCTGGGCGATATTGGCGGAAAATAAATTGACAGCGAAACCGCTTTGTGCTAGAATAAGGGGCATCGTGCGGGTGTAGTTCATCGGTAGAATGAAAGCTTCCCAAGCTTTAGAGGTGGGTTCGACTCCCATCACCCGCTCCAAAAACAGAAGTCCCGTAGCCCTCGTGGTTGCGGGACTTTTCCTTTTGTTTTCAATGGTTTGTAGGTTTTGCTTCCTTGTGTTTTCGAAAGAACGCTTGTTCTTTTTGAACGGAAAAATGCTAACGAAAAAGTGCAAAATGCTAATGAAAATGCTAATGAAATTCCCCGCCAGAAAGCTCGAAAGCTCTTTGACGGGGAACGTTTTTATCCAGTTACCTAAATCAATCTCAACAACCGATTCACCGTCACTCTGTCCATCCCCATATCAAGCAACAATTTCCGCTTTAGCTCCGCTGCGTTTTTCGCTGCCACAAGATTTCTCACAACCTGCTCACGAGCCAAACCAGCTTCCAGAACGAGCGCACCGAGTTCCTCGCTGTTCATCCCGTTTATCTGCCATGCCTGCGCATAATCGTCTGCGGACAGTCCGAGCGCTTGCACTTCCGGCCACGCACCCAAAAACTTATCGCTCTGGAAATTGATAGTATCGTTCAATGCCTCCCGCTGCGCAGCGTTTAAACTGCTGTCTCCCTGCGCCTGCGCCCACACATTCGTCTTTGTGGCGGTGGTTGTGTCCGTCAGCATCCCTCTGTACTCAATCAGCGCTGCGGGCGATACGCCCGCCTCCAGAGCGGGCAGACTCTTGTCCCATGTGCTGTTGCTGTATTCAATGTTCCGGCTCTCGAAGAACTCCCGCTTCGCTATGTAAGTCGCCAGCTCATACGCCCGCTCAATGGTCTTTGCCTTTTCATCGTCCGGCAATCCCTGATAATAGTCCGTCCGCATCAGCGCCTCCACCGCTTCCAACGAGGTTTGCCCTTTCGTGATGGAGAATCTGCTAAATTCCGGCGCAGTCAGATAATAAGTCTGGTCGCCCAGCTTATAGCTCTTCGCCAGTGACGATGGCGTGAGTGTCGCACCGATGGAGTCGTAAAGCCGCTGAATCTCTTCATCCGCTGCGGTGGTGGTGATGGTGGAGAGAAAGCCGGGGGAAAGCGTGTTCAAAATCGCCCTCGTCCCCCAATGCTGCTCCGGCGTTGTCCGTCCCCATGCATCTACATATTTTTCATAGTTTGCGCTCAAAAACGGGATTCTGCGCCCCGTCCGCTGCACTGCTGTTTCAAGGAATCTCGGCATATCGCTGTCGCCTTGAATAAAGTTTCTCCGGTCGCCGCCGTCCATCGTGCGGGCGATTTGCCCTAAGAAGGTTGGAACTGCCTGCGTAATGTGAGATACCGCCGCCGTGCCGAGCAGATATGGAATCTTCTGTTCTTCGTATGATACGCCACTGATAATGTCTTCGAGAGATTGCAGCATGGACATTTCGAGCATCGGCTCTGTAAGCCCCATTGCAGCATCAAATATTTTTCCAAGCGAAACGTCATCATCTGCACCACTCACAGCATCATAAAGCGCCACGCCAACATATAGCGGCATAGATGCAGGAGCCAGCCAGTCCAACGTGTAGGAAGTATCGCCAATCTGCAAAGCATAATTCTGCACACCTTGCAGTCGGTTCATTTCATCCTGCTCTTTATCCCCTGTTCCGCCGCCAACCAAGATGCCCATAGAGCGCAGGAAAACGCCCAGTGCGAGCACGCCGGTTCCGGTCAAACCCGCAGAGATTTCGTCAATCACTTGGTTCGCTGTCATGTTCCCATTGCTCACCTGCGTGAAGCTGTCATAGATGCCCTTCATCAGTCCAATTGGGCTGTACTCTACACCACGGGCAATTAGGTTTGCAGGTGTTTTCTTGAACGGAATAACACCCTCTATGAGGAAGTTTGCGCCCTTTGCTATTGCATTGTCGCTCCTCTTTAGCTTTTCTGACTTCTTGGACACAAAGTCAGAAAACGCATTAGAATCCCGATAGGTTGCCTCCTGCGCTTCCTTGATGGCGAAAGCCCTTGCCCTGTCGAGCAGCTCCGGCTTCACTGTGCCATCTGCGAAGGCCTGCGCATCAATGCCATTGGCCTTCAGGTATCCGCCCAGCGCATCAGCGTAAGCCATTTGCGAAAAGAGCGCATCTTCCAATTCCAAAAGGTTTGAATTGCCTCTGCGTGCCGCCTCCAGAACACGATTATTGAAGATGGTGCGGGCATTCTCAATCGCTCCAAAGCGCTCCTGATATTTCCCTTCGCCCAGTAATTCGCTTTGCACATTCGCCGCATCACTGCGAGCAGCATCCCACAACGCACGGTCTGCTCCGTCCAGCGGATTGAGTACCGAGCGGGTGCGCTCCATGTTCGGGAGAAAGCGGCTCATCACGTTCTCTGCACCGGCGCTGATTGCGTTTCTCGTCTGCCGCATCGGAACAAAGCCCACATTGCCGATGATATTTCTAATGTGCGTCCGTGGATTGCCCAGCATCGCCAGATAACGCCATGCGTTCCAGCGGTCGGAGAAGGTAGACGGAATTTGACTTGCAATGTTCTCATAGATTTTGTTCAATGCTGCGTCTCGCCCTGCATCGTCCTGAGCCTGTGCATATTCCTGCGTCAACGCAGGGTCAACTTTCACATGAACGCCACGCTCCTGATACCGGCTGCTGTTGTTCACGCTGTCAACAATCCGGCGCACCGTCGCATCGAGGGCGTAGAGCTTATTTTCCGGCGACAGGGTTTTCAGGATTCTCGCCGCTTGGAGCGCCTGCGCTGCGTTGGTGTTCAGGCTCTGATAATTCACCAGAATTTCAACAGCAGTTTTCATGTCTCCGGAGTTTACAGCATTATTGTAGAGGTGTGCGCCCATCGCCATCAGGTCAGCGGACACAGTTCCGCTTTCCACGGCGGTTTCCCATGCGCCCAGCGACTTCGTAAACCCGTTATTGCGCAGGCGGTTTCTTGCCCGCTCGCTGGTGTTATCGTTGGTGACAGGAAGATACGAAAGCTCCCCTTGCACCGCCGCCGTGCCGATAGCATCCACGGCTTCGCTCGGTGTTGCCTGCGCCTCCAGCACTGTTCGTGCGCTGCGAGAGATATTGTTGCCCTCAATGTCTTGGTTCGGCAGAAGCACTTGCCGGTGCGGATTCTCTCCAAAGGGCATCTGTCCTGAATTTTCCAGCGCTTCGTAATAGTCTGCGTTTACGCTGTCCGTATTGCCCACCCTCGTCGCTCCCACCGAGTCCCCGCCCTCGGCGTGGCTCAATGGCTGGCGCTCTGCAAGCATTTGGTCACGGTAGGCCATTGCTTCATCGTAGCTGTCGAACATGGGCACTTGGCTCATGTCATTCGTGGCATAACTCCCCTGTCGGTGCACAACTTCCGTTGCGGCCTCTCCATTATGCGCCCAAAATACAATATCTGGGGTCTTATTGGGCGACGTGATACGCTCCCAGCCATCAGGTGTGTACGTCGGGTCAAACGCAACACGAGCGACTGGGATAAATCCGAATTGTTCGTAAATCAACGACAGTTCCCCGTCGTAGTTATCTAATCGATTTCCGCCGTTTTCCAGCGCAGCCGGAATCAACGTGCTTGCTGCACCTCTTTGGCCGCTGTTCGGGTTTCTGAACACAGAAACAATATTCCCGCTTGGCTCGACAGCAACTCCGGCCATTCCGTCCGGCGTCATGAAGGTGCGCATATTGGCGTAATCCTCCACGCTGTGGAGGTCAACCATTGCCCCGTTTGGGTTTGCCTCTATTGCAGCGGCAAGTGCGCTGTGGAAATCCTGTGGATGTGCTGTGCTGTCGGATAGTGGAATCGGCGCACGCCCCACGCTGCGCATGGCTTCCTGTGTTTGATGGCTTAGAACTCCAGCGCCAGTATAATTTCGCTGTCCGGAAAGTTCCGTGCCCGCCCCGACCTGATTATCCCCTGCGAAAGCTGGTCTTGATACTCTGGCCTGTTCTCCAGCGGGATGTAGTCCGGTGCCATCTGCGGCTGGAATGTTTGTGGCTGATATGTTTGCTGCTGATTCACCTGTGCCATTGATAGCACCTCCATTATTCATAGCATCATTATTATATGCGGTTTCGCTGGAATTTGCAACACCTGAATTTCCCATTTGATTAGAAATCGCATTTCCTGCCACACCGCCAGCGCCGAATACCAAGCCGGACAATGCACCGCCAGCAGCGCTTTCGCCCAGCTCACGCAAGCTAAATTCTGCATCTTCGTCTCCAAAAGCAACATCTGCCAAATATCCAAGTCCATAGGAGACAGCTTCTTCCGTTGCCTCAATGCCGGACTGCTGCAAAATGCTGCGGACAAGGCTACGCCCGCCGCCGGACTGCACAATGTTGAGCAGGTTATCCAGCGGAACTTTTTCTGTAATTGCCTCAATTGCTCCTTTGGTCGCACCATATAAAGCGGATTCAGACGGAGAATAGCCCTGCTCGTTCCGGTTGAATGTCTCCGCACCGCCCGCCACAGCTGCGCCGCCTGCCAAAGCGATGGCGGGATTTCCCGTCACGGCACTTGCAGCGATAAATGGCGCATTTTGCGCAATAGAAATTGCACTATCGGCAAGGAAGCGTGGTGCGCCGGTCAAACCCTCGGTCGCCCGCCCTCTTGCCGCCTGCGACTCCCGCAACGTGGTCTGGCTCCAGCTGTTCGGGTCAACAGATGCTTGCGGGACGTTTTGCATCTCGTCGCCCCATTCGTTTTCTATCTCCTGCTGCCGGTTATAGAGCGCCATCCATGCGGGCAAGTCCTTCGGCTCCATGCCCTGCGCCATCGCTTCGTCCGCCAAATAGCTCATTTGCGACTCAATGCGGCTTCGCTCTTGGTCGAGAGCGACAAGGCGGTCATTGTTGAGCCACTGGGTGTTGTTGTGGACGGCTGCGCCCACTGTCGAAGCCAGCGACATGCCCCCGCCGCCAATGCCCTTTACAACGCTTTCAAGCCCCGCAGCCACTCTCCCCTGCGGTTGCTCATTCTGCCTGCCGGACGGAAGCCCCGCCAAATCCCTCTCCGTCGTCGGCATGCCCATTGGTGTAAGCGGAACAGTCGCCAGATTGAACGGCGCTGTCTTTTGCGTCGTGTCTGTCCGTGCATTGCGCAGATTCGGCAGCACGAAGGGCGCTGGCTTTGGTGCGATAATCTGCTTGGGAACGAAGGGCGTTGCGGCAGGCGCTGCGGATTGAGGCCTTGTCGCAGCGGGCGCACTGAATCTGGCAGCATCCCTCTGCGCCGCTAAGTCTTTTACCGCCTGAAAATCAATTGCCATGCGTCACCCTCCAAAATTTATCCCAATCCAAACTGCCGCAGCAGCTCTCTTGCCTCTGCCTCTGTAATCTCTCCGTTGTTGAAAAGCTGCTCTATCATGTCTGCCCGTCCAATATCCCCTTGGAACATGCCGACATATTCATATGCCGACCGACCGGCAGGCAGAATCGTGCGGGGTGTCTGCACCGCAGGTGCATTCTGTGCCGGACTGGAAACCGCATCAATCGGCTCGCCATACATCTCATAAATATACGCAAGCGGAATGCCGGTCGCAGCAGAATAAATCTCTGCCGCAGAGGTGGTAACTGTTCCGCCCTCTATCAGACTTCTTGCCTGCGCAAAAGTCAACGTCGGACTGGACGACGAACTGCCACCGCTCGCCCTCGGCAAAAGTGACTGGTTATACGATGCCAAATACTGGTCGGTCGGATTCACGCCCATGCTCTGCAAGCCGGAGAAGTCTCCCACGTTTGCACCCATCTGCGCCAGCCACTGTTGATAATCCCTGTCCGCTTGGCTCTGCTGGAAGTTCTGATTCCACGCCGTGTCAGCACGATTTGCGCCGAAGCTCTGGTCATACTGCCGCACACCTTCGTCAAATGCCCGCTGGTCGCTGTACACACCATAGTTAAAGTTCGCCGCCTGCAAATCGATGCCAAACTGATTCAGCGCCGTACTCATCAATGCGTTGTCATACCGCTGCCACTCGCTCAAAAGATTCTGAGCCAGCTGGTAATTGCCGGTCGCCCTTGCATTTTCGATGGCAAACTGATACTCATTTTCCAGCGTTCTGCGCTGCAACTGAATCTCAGAAATTGCCTCTGCTTCGGATTCGTTCAGCGTCGTCATATCCCGCTGCAAGACGCTGTTTTGCGCCAGCGCTGCCTGTCCGGTCGTGCCGGTGTTCAGTCCTCGTGCGGCAAACGCCTCATTCATGGCTCTGGCGTTCTGCGCATTGGTCGCCGCCGTCTGGTTGCGGGCGTTCTGGTAGGTCGGCGCAATCTGCGCCTCTGCCCTGTCCAGATTGACCACGCTGTTGTCATAAGCATTGCGCAGTCCCGCCAATTGCTGCTGCTGATAGGCGGCGTTCATGTCCCGAATCGCCTGTTCATAGGAATTGGGCTGAGGAAGCGTCGGGCTGGACATGCTATGCGTCACATGCGCCGCAGCGTTGCTCTGTCCCAAATAATCCGAGCCATCCTGCCCGCCGGAATACCCATAGCCCGCACGAATCGCCTCTGCCTGCCGGTGATACTCTGCCGCCGCTGCCGTATTGCCCGCTGCCGTGGCTGCGTGCCACTGGTCGGACAGGCTTTGCAGCTGCGCCGTGTCCTGTGCGCTCTGCTGCCTCACCGTGGCATCGTTATGCGTTCCAATCGGCGTGTAACTGTTCGAGCCGGACGAAGCAGAGCTGACCGGAGCGCTCTGCGTGTTCGCAACAGAACTTGCCGGTGTCGCTGCGCTCTGTGCAGCATTATTTTGACTGTTGTTCGCCGCAGCATTCGCCAGCGTCTTCACGCCGCCAAGAATCAGGTCAGTAATGCTTGCCATGGTAATACCTCCTTGTATCTCTACTCTTTTTTCAGCTGCTCTAAAATATCAAGCAACTTCTTCGGCACAGGCAAGCCGCAGCGAGACGCATTTTCCAAAATACTGATGCCCTCGTTGGCCGCCAGAAATCCAATCACTGCACTGCGCAGCACGCCGCCCAGCTCTGTCGCAGAATCAATGATGTGCGCTACTGCCACGATAACGAAGAATAAGAGCTTTTTCAGTATGCCATGAACGCCCTTCTTACTCGACAAATTCTTTTTCAGAATCCCGGCAACAATCCCCGTGATATAGTCCAGCACCACGAGGGCAACCAGAGCCCTGAGCCATGAATCCGGGTGGCCCCATAAAAACGTAGCAAGTGCCACCGCTAAAGCTCCGGCTCCCCGAATGCCGTTTTCAATGTTTTCCATCGTTTCAACCTCCCATTGTGCTGTGAAGTGCCCGTGCCATCAAAACCACCGTCTCTTGCCGTGTGGCGTAGCTCTGCGGCCTCGTGCCGTCCGTCACGTTGTGTTTTTCAGCGTCTCTCATAATTTCCTCTGCCCAGTCGCTCACAGGCAAAGCCGCCTTTTCCTGCTCATAGCGGCTCATATACTCGCAAAATTTCTCATAGCTCATCTCTGTTTCCTCCAATCCTTCCTTGAACGTCTCCCACAGGCTCTCATCCTGCACCCACGGCCTCGGACACTCCTTGCCGGTCACATCATAGTGCCGCACGATATGAGCCGTGTCGATGCCATACTGCGCCATCAGAAGCTTTACCAAATCCGCAGCACGGGCGGCAACCTCCGGCTTGATATAATAGCTCCCGTCTGCGTTCTTCCGGCTGCACATCTCTATGCCGATGCTGTTTACGTTTCTGCAATCGGGATGCTTGTATTTCCCGTCAGTGCGCCCGCAGTGATAGGCGATGTCCTTGTCCTTGACGGACTGCCAGACGCTGGTTTCATCTACAAAATAGTGGGCGCTAGTCAGCAGCTTTGGACGGGCGTAATAATTGCAGTTGCCTAAAGCGGTGTCGCCGTCATTTCCGGTATAGTGCATCACGATGTAAAGGATTTTGCGATTGCTGCCGACTTTGAAATTGTCCGCATGACACGGCATGAATCCATCAATCATCCCCGCACCGCCTTAATCTCCAGAACAATCTCCCACCACTGCTGGCCGTCAAACGGCACACGCACCTGTGATTTGGTGTGCGCCTTCGTGCAGCGCCATGTCAGTTTGTTGTGCGTCACAAGGTCGCCGACAACGAAGGAGTAGCCACTTGCACAATCTTCCCAAACAAGCACGATTGCCTCGTTCTCCACCAGCTCCCAGCGGTCTGGGTGCGTCTCCGGCGTAGTTCCCCTGCTAGTCTCTAGGGCGATGTATTTCTTGCCGTCAAAGACCATTGCGTCTCCGGTGATGTAGCGTTTGCTGTCGTCGTACTTCGCATTTGCATCCGGCGTGACGGAGATGCCCAAGTCTCGCAGCTCCTGCTCCCACTCTGCGGCCACCTCACCCCGCCACTCCTCCTTTGCCTCCTTCACGGCAACGGCGATGCGCTCGTCCACGTTCCTGATGGCGGCGTTAAAGGCTCTCGCCTGTTCCATTGTAATCTTCATACAATCCCCTCCATCATGGCAGACAAAATTGCCTCCACATTGTCTACTCGCTCGCTGTCCGTGGGAGGTTGCGGAAGTTCCGGCTCCGGCTCTGGTATCTCTCCCTGCGCCACGGCAGTGATTACGCCTTTTTTGACGGTCAGGACGATAAAAGGCAGGTAGCTTGTGGCCTCGGCTTCCAGCTCCGGTGGCACAGCCAACCAGCCATCAGGGATGGTGTGGATGCTGCCGGATTGGTTGGCGTGTGCGCCGTTTTCAAACGGCTCTTGTTTGATGATTAGCATATCTTTTACCCCCCCTAATTAAGTAAACCGATAACAGTTGCGACATATTTTGTGCCGGATGTATTCATCTGATTTCCGACATTATCCGAGTACCAAGAAACCCTGTCATTCCCCCATGTCAGCGTTACAGCTGACAGCGGGTTCATCCAAACCGCCCCTTTCTGTGCCGGTCTTGCCCACGGGAAATTGCCGACAGCTGGGTTCACTACCGCCTGAACGATGACCAAATCTGGGCGAAATCCTGTAATCAGGACGTTCATGTTTGCGCCGCTTCCGTAGATTCCGGTTCCCGTATACTCAAACTGCTGCATAAACATGAAGTCCCCGACCTTTTCGCCCAGCACGGTTTCGGCGGCAACTTTTGCGTATGGATTGTCATACGGATATCCATTATCGTCTTCATACCAAACGACCTCGAAATCTTCTGGCAGCGTAAAGGATGGGCGATTCCCGTTTCCGGCAGAGGTCGTCACGGGGGAAGTAGGGTTTCCTGTAGCGCCAATCACCCAAATCTGGGTTGTATTTCCAATTTGCGGCGTTCTGGTAATTTGCGATATCGCTGCTCCGGCGTCAGTCTTTATGAGCCGCAGCGATTCAGCGTTTGGAAGCGCAGTCCCTTCAATATTCGCCTGCGCAGATGTAAGCCCAAGCTCGGAAAGCGACATAGAAAATATCGCCCTTGTAACCGATTGCACTGTTGTCGACCCGCCCACGGGCGTTCCGTAAAATGCAGTCGTTCCAATAGCCGCTTGCACATCTGCGCTAAACTTATTTAGGTATATTCCGTTAAACCATGCATCAATATCGCTCCCCGCAAGAGAGTTTGTATTTCCGAAGCGCCCCGTGTATGGGATATTTTTGCGGACAGCATGTCCCCGCCCGTTGTTATTAAGCGCAGGTTCATAATTATGCTTGTTAAATATAAATGGCGTCAGCACACCTTCCTCCTTCATGTAGAAGGTGCTGCCCTCCGCAAAGCTACTTACCTTTCCTCCCATGCGTCGCAACTTTCGGATGAATGCGGCGTTGGATAACTTCGCAAATGCATCATCCGGCACAGCTTCCGGCGGGAGGCCGAGGGAGAGGGCGGTTTCTTCCGTGAAGGTTTGCGGTCGGGTGAAATAATTCTCCGCAACATCGCTCACAACGCCGTCAATGGCCGCAAAAATATCCGTCTCTCTGTGGGTCGGGTCGTAGATGGCCTTTGCCATGTCCGCAGCGCCGATGGCAACGACAACACTATCCGTGTATGTGTTCGCCGATTGCAGCGTTTCTGCCGCCATTTCCTCCGTGTCGGGAATCAGCGTGTCGTTGAGATACCCTTTGATGAGATTACCCGCCTCATCAAATTTTGCCTTCAGCTCGTCGGCGGTCAAGCCGTCGTCGTCGTTCGGCTCGTCTGCCNGCGCCTGAATGATGTCCAAATTTTCGTCAAATGGTGTAATCGGCATAGCCCTATCCTCCTCGTTGCACTTTCCCGCCGAAGCGTACCTGAATGTCTGTGCTTAAAATTGTCGTCGTCGCCGCCGTGTCCTTCGACTTGAACACAAGCTTGTAAAATTCAAACCGCCGCACACGGATATGTCTCCGGTTCGACTGTGGCTTGCGGTTCGTGCCGAAGCTCCACTGAGCGAAGTTTGCCTCTGAAAATGTTGCCAATCCCAGCGATAGCATGCGCTCCACATAGATAGAGCGATTGTTCGTCTGCGCCGTCACGGTCACTCTCGAATGACTCTCCGGTTTCAGCGTGACCCAAATATCTGTGGTGGTTTTCTTCAGATAACTTGCGCCAAAGTCCATGGAGCCGCTTTCCCAATAAGCGTCAATCGGCGCTCCGTTGTCGTCACGGTATAAACGGGACAGATGCATAATTTCTCCGCTCTCCGTACCGAAATAAACCTCATCCTGATATTTGTCCATTGCCACGGCGGGAAAATTCGTGTAGCGATACCATGTGTCATTTTCATAATTGTGAACCAGCGCAATTCCGTCCGACACAAGATAAAATTCCCTGTGCTGCTCGTGGTCAAAGCACACAGCATCCCGCAGACTCATCCCCGCAAGGCTCGACTCCACACGGTCGGAAATGCGCTTATTGTTCCGCTCGTCCCGCACAGAGCCGCTTGCCAGTCCCCATTCAAACACAGACCGCCCGAATATCGAACGTGGACTATTTTCCACCAAGCGCACCTGTCCCAAAGCAATGTTGCCTATCTCACGGTTCACCGCCGACGTGAAAAATCCAGCCGTTGTCGTGCCGTCCGGCAGCGTGATAGCCGAATAATAGGAGGAAAACACGCCGTTGGACTTGAAGGTCAGCAGCCGGTCATAATGGCGAATCATTGCCGTGATAGGCGTGTTGGCGCTGTCCACATGCATCACGTTCAGGTCAGGGAAATACTCCGCTGTACCCAGCCCCAGCTCATCCAAATCGCTGTATATCGCCTCGTTTGTGCCATCCCCATACAGAAACACTCTCGTGTCGTTGGCTCCGTTATAGAACTCATAAAACCGCTTCCCCGTCACGCTACCACGGTCGCCGTTGCCCTTGCGCCAAGTGATAACCAGCGTGTTCACGCCCTGCGGACGAGCGGGAGAAACCGTCACAATTCCGGTGGCGAGATTCACCGTGTAGGAAACCGAAGCGCCCAAATCCGTCTCCACGCTGATAATCTCGTCAATGCTCTGCTCTGCCAGCTGAAATGTCGTTGCTGAGCCATTCGGGGAAAATTTCTGCCGCTTCTTCCCCGTCAGCTTGTTCACCGGCTCCAGCAAAGCGCCGCCGCCAGCCGGAGGCGTGGAAATTGCCACAATGGGAATGTAGCCCTCCACGGGCACAATCTGCCCGGTCCCGTCCCACGCATAAAATTCATGACCATTGAGAATATAAACCTTCTTGGAAAAGCCGAAAAACTGCGTGCCGTCGTCGGTCAGCTCACCCAAGTCCTCTTTTTCCCAATTCACAGGGTCGATTTTCCAGATATGACCGTCACAGGCGGCTAAATTCACCTCTTGCCCGTCCACATATCCCGTCCACATGCCACGAATCGGACTGTCCCCCAGCTTTATCATCGGATGATAGCCGGGGCGAAGCTGTAAATGATTATCCCTTGTCACTCGAAAGTTTCGCATTTCCGGCGATTCTCCGATTTCAAGGTGGGTATCGCCGTCCGGATTCTCATTCAAGCCCAGCCATTTATCCAAACGCAGCATTTTATCGCCGTAAGTTTTGGTAATTCTCGCCATGTTTCACCAACTCCCGAATTGTCCCATTTCCACTCCGCCGTAAGGAACGTCAATATCTTCGATATAGGCCGGTGCCAGCATTTTGTATGCCGCCAGCATTTCTTCATACCGCTGTTGAAAGTAATTCGCCTTGTCCGGATTCTCGTCCACGAAAAGCTTGGCAGCCAATCCGTAAGGTAAAATGCCTTTACACATACCATCGTCCAACTCAATGGGTGTTTCAAAATCGACAAGCTCGATAAACACGGGTCTTCCCTCTGCTCTGTCGCTGATGTAGCGGTCAGACCATAAAAAGCACTCCACGCCGAGGATGTTGAGAATCGGCAGCGTGCGGTTGCGAAAGTCTTTGACTTCGCTTTCCACAATCAGACCTGTGCGGTCGCTCGCCTCGTCCATCAGCTGTATCGCCCTTTGAAAAATCCATTCAGCGTTTGTCATGGTATGCACCTCCAAATATAAGAAAGAGGGGGACGGGCGAACCCGCCCCCCATGTGATTAGGTCGTGATGGCTCTCACAACAGCAGAGTTAAAGTGAATCGGATTCACAGGTGCTGCAAATGCCCGCACAACCGTACCGGCGGGCAAGCCGGTCACAGCGGCAGAATAGG
>JGI994J12354_10003948_pt1 | contig 13581 bp, 11 predicted proteins | sample IntmicLarv3ML3BL_FD_12354 | JGI IMG/M metagenome (IMG submission 12354)
CGCGTCCATGCGGATGGTGTAATGGGTGTCTTCTGGTATGTATTCTTTTATGGCAGAGAGGCGTTCCGCTTCGAAAATGTTCATATAGCACCCTCCGTTCTGTCTGTGCCAAAGCGGATGGAAACACTGTTTGCGTGAGCGGTCAGCTCTTCCTCTTCGGCCAACAGTACAATATCATCAGCGAGAGGCGCAAGGCCTTCTTTCGCATAGGAAATAATGCTTGTTTTCTTTAGGAAGCTGTCAACTGACAGGGGGGAGAAGAAGCGCGCGCTGCCGCTTGTGGGCAATGTATGACTGGGTCCCGCCATATAGTCGCCCAGCGGCTCCGGCGTGTAATGCCCCAGGAAAATCGCGCCTGCGTTTTGGATGCTTTCGGCCAGTTTTTCCGGCTCACTTGTGCAAATTTCAAGGTGCTCCGGTGCAATGCGGTTTGCCAGTGCGGCGCAGTCCTCAAGACTGTCGCAAAGGACAATTGCGCCAAAATCACGAAGGGAGGCCGTAATAATTTCACTGCGGGAGAGGGCGGCGGCCATACGGGCTGTCTCTTTTTGCACGGCGGCTGCAAGCGTTTGACTGGTGGTTAAGAGCATGGCAGAGGCCAATTTATCATGTTCCGCCTGGGAAAGCAGGTCAGCGGCGACAAAGCGCTCATTTGCGCTTTCGTCCGCAATGATGCAAATTTCAGAAGGGCCGGCAACCATGTCAATGTCCACTGTGCCGTATAAGAGCCGCTTGGCTGTGGCGACAAAAATGTTCCCCGGGCCGACAATTTTATCTACTTGAGGGATGCTTTCGGTTCCGTAGGCGAGAGCGGCAACGGCTTGTGCGCCGCCTACCGTGAGGATTCTATCTACTCCGGCAATATATGCGGCGGCCAGTACCGCCTTATTCAGGTGCGCTGTGGGCGGAGTCACCATAATGACCTCGGAAACACCGGCAACTTTTGCCGGAATGACACTCATAAGCACGGAGGAGGGATAGCTTGCGCTGCCGCCGGGGACGTAAATGCCCACCTTTGACAACCCGCGTACCCGCTGTCCCACGGTGCAGCCATTGCCGCGCTCCAGAGAAAAGCCGTCCTTATGCTGCTTCTCATGATAGCTTTTTATGTTTTCCGCCGCCTTTAAAAGGGCGCGCTGTAAGGCGGGCTTTAGTCCGTCAAAAGCTTCCTTGCAGGCCTCTTTTGGCAGCTGAAAATCAGACAGCGTAACTTTATCAAAGCGCAGCGTATAGTCACGGAGTGCTTTGTCGCCGCCCGTTTTCACGCTCTCTAAGATGGCAAGCACGTCCTGCTCGGTGGCGCGGCTGACCTCTTGCTGCCGTGCGGAAAGACCGTTAAGAAACGCCCGGGCATTGCTGCTTTCTATAATCTGAAGCATGGTTTTTCCTCCCGTTTAGATAATCGGCACTGCCGATGTAAGTTTCTGTAAAAACAGCTCAATTTCGTCTTTTCGCAGCTTCATGGCCGCCGTATTAATAATCAGCCGCGCCGAAACATCGCAAATTTCATCATAAATCACAAGGCCGTTTTCCTTCAAGGTTGACCCGGTTTCCACAATGTCCACGATGGCGTCGGCCAGCTGCAAGAGGGGGGCCAGCTCCACCGAGCCTTCAATCTTAATAATTTCCACGTCCATGCCTTTTTTCAGGAAGTATTCTTTTGCGATTTTGGGGTATTTTGTGGCGATTTTCTTGCCCTCATACCCGCTGTATAAGGCGTCTTTATCAAGGCCCGCGACGGCAAAACGGCACTTGCCGAATTGTAAATCCAGCACCTCGTAGAAGGAATTTCCGTTTTCAAGAATGGTATCCTTGCCTACAACACCGATGTCGCAGACGCCCCGCTCCACATAGGTGATAACGTCCACCGCTTTTGCAAGCACTGCCTCACCAAGAGCCGGAATGGGGAAAATCAGCTTTCTGCCTTTATCGGAAAAGACGGAGCAGTCGTAGCCGATGCTGTCAAGAATGCGTACCGTTTCCTTCTCCAGCCGCCCTTTTGTTAAGGCCAGGCGCAGAGGCTTTGTCTCGGAGGGCACTGTGTTTTCGGCGGTTTTGCTGCCCTTTTGCAGTACGTCTACTGTGCAAGCGAAGCCTGCGGCAGGTCCCGGCGCGCCAAAGGTGCCGGTTAGCTCATTGTATCGTCCGCCTGAGAGTGCCGCCTCGCCGATGCCGGGCAGATACCCCTGAAACACCATGCCGGTGTAATAATCAATATGCTGCACCAGTCCCAAATCCAAAATGACGTATTGCAAAAAGCCCCGTTTTTCAACTTCTGTTAACAGCAGTGATAAGGATTCCAGGATTTCAAGGGCTTTTTCGTTAAAGGAAAAGACTTCCTTTGCCCGCACAAGAAGCTCCGCCGAACCGAACAAGGTGGGCAGCAGCGCCAGTGCTTTGCAAACATCGGGGCATTTCGCCCGATAGGGGAGCAGTGCTTTTAAGAGTGCCGCTTGATTCTTGGTTTCAATACTGCTGCGGAAGTGTTCAATGTCGTCGGCGGTAAAGGGCGTGCCCTCCACAAGGGCATAAAAGATGCCTGTATGGCCGATTTCCAGCTTGAAGTTTGGTAGGTCTAAGGCAAGGAAGCAGTCTACCGCAATCTGCAAAATGCTTGCGTCGGAGGCGGTTCCGTCCTCGCCGATGCACTCAATACCGCTTTGCATAAATTCAATGCGCTTGCCATTTTGCGTTCTGTCCCGGCGAAAAACCGGCTGGGCATAAGAAAGCTTCAAGGGCAGCGGCAGCCCCTGTAAGCGGGTTGCATACAGCCGCGCAATGGGCATCGTGTTGTCCGGCCGTAAGACAAGCAGGTTTCCGTCCTGGTCCAGCTGCCGAAAGAGGGCATCCTCCGCAATGAGGCTGCCCGTCCGCGTAAAGGTAGACGCATACTCCATGGTGGGTGTTACCACCGGTGCATAGCCGTTTTTTTCGTACACCTGCTGCAGCTTCTCTAAGATACGGCTGCGCTCCTGTGCGTCGTCAAAGGCAAGGTCAATCGTTCCGGTTGGGATTTTATTTTCAATCATTATATAGTCGTCCTTTCGCGTTATCGCTTTAGCATGTTAACATGATAACACAATAGAGCGTGTTTGTCAAGGGGGCTGGACTGCTTTTTTTCGGCTCTCGTTCGGGGCTCTTCGTTATTTCATTGCCGCCGTTTTGCTGGGACTTGGCCGGCCTTCTACGTCAGGACATCGCCGCTCAATAGCCGCCAGAGCGATTTCTGCGTCCTCATGTACCTCATCGGGGGTAAACGCACCGCATACAACCATGTCCTGTTCACGGATGGTGGCATAGGAAAAGCTCAGTCCCACAAAGGGCGTAACCCGTCCTGCTGCCATGGATTTTATTGTCATAACCGGCTTTTTTGCATTGTGAATGACCTTGTGGATATATTCCACCTCAAGCTGCATCAAAAAGCCCATGCAGTTGTAAATCTGGATGTAACTTTCCACGTCATAATTGTTCTGGTCGGAATAAATGACAACCTCCGGCATATGGGCGGACAGCCCCGGAATCATCCCATGGCTGCGCACCATGGACAGGTAGTCCGACAGCCGCGGAATGGTTCCCGTATGCTTGTCAAGAAGCTGCTCCACCGCGTCATGGAAGATGAACGTAAAGGTTGCGCCGGCTTCCTTGCTTTTTTTAATCAGCTCTTCGGCGGACTTGCGTTTTTCCTTTGAATCGGTTACATCGGGGTTTACAACGATAATTTTCTTAATTTCCTTGCCGGTTTTTTGCTCTGCGTCAGAAAGGCCGCGCAGCAACGTCGCACAGCGTTCATCGGGATTGTAGGGAATCATAATGGCGTCTATGCCATACGTAAGATATGCCTGTGCAATTTCGGATACTGCCTCTACATTGCCGTTTCGCTCCAGAATAAGCCCGCCTCTTGAAGCCGTCGAGTGGCTGTAACCAAGCAGCCAGTTGGAACCGATAATCATTCTGGGCATCGACACGCCGCCCACAGAAGTCCGCGGAAATTGAATTGACATAGCAAAATCTCCTTTGTTTCTTTTTATGGAAGTTTAAACAGGTACGGCGTCTCTGAGCGCGCGGTAGTCACGAATGGTTGCTTGTGTATAGGGCAGGATTTCGTCAAATTCATACACCTGAAAGGGGTCGTAAACGCCCACAACCTTAAATCCCGCTGCATGCGCCGTCTTTGCGGCAATGAGGCTGTCCTCATAAACAGCGGCGTCGGCAGGAGCCGTTTCAAGCCGCCGGGCGGCCTCTAAAAAGATGTCAGGGGAGCGCTTGTCCGCCCCTACATCATCGCCGGTTATTACAAATTCAAAGTACGGCGCAAGTCCCACCCGTTCCAGTGCGGTCTTTGCGTATTCCGTAGGGGTCAGCGTGGCAACGCACATGCGAATGCCCTTCTGCCGCAAGGTCTCCAGGTATTCAGGGACACCCGGCTTGCACTGAATATTCACGGCGTAAGCCGCCGTGATGGCGTCTGTAATGCTTGTAAGCACGTTGTCCAAGGGGACTTGCAGCGGCGCATTTTTATATTTTTTCTCAAGGAAAGTTACGGTATCTTCCCATGTCATTGCGTACATTGCAATAAAATCGTCATCGGAAATATCCATGCCGAAAGAAACGGGAATGCCCTGCAAAATATCCCGCCAAATAGGTCCCGAATCCAATAGTGTTCCGTCCATGTCAAAAATAGCTGCCTGTATGTTCATAACTCTTCTCCTTATTTTTTAAATTCCTTGCGGTGACAGCAGCCGTGCCATATCCTCCGGCAGGGGGCAGTCGATGTCGTACTGCTTGCCAAAGGGGCTTTGCCAGCGCATTTTTTTACAATGAAGGGCTTGTCTCCCTATTAACTGCAGGCCGCCGCCGTATTGCGCATCGCCTAACAGCGGATGTCCCATGCTTTTCATGTGAATGCGAATTTGGTGGGTTCGCCCGGTTTCCAGGTGAAAGGTAAGATACGAATATCCGTCAAACACCTGCTCAACCCTATAGTTTGTCACCGCCCGCTGACCGTCCTCGCTTATAATGCGGGTGCTTTTGTAGGAGAACTCCCGTAGAATCGGCAGGTCAATGCGGCCTTCCTTTTCCGTAGGGCAGCCTGTTACAATGCCGCAATATTCCTTCTGTATATCACTTGCCTGATGGCTTGCGGCGGCCTTGTGCTTGGCCACCAAAACAATGCCGCCGGTGTCCCTGTCTAAGCGATTCATGGCGCGGATGACAAAGGGCGCATCCCTAAAATAATAGGCCAGCGCATTTGCCAGTGTGCCCTTTTGACTTCCGGCAGAGGGGTGGGTGGGAAGTCCCGGCGGCTTATTGATAACAATATAGTCCCGGTCCTCAAAAAGAATGTTCAGGGGCAGATTTTCCGCCCGTACATTTGGGCTTTTGTCGGTGTTTTGCAGGGTTAGGGTCAGATGCTCTCCCCCCTGTATCACATAGCTTGTGAAGGTGTGGATGCCGTTTATAAGAATGCCTTTTTCGGTGCGCTTGAGTTCCTTTAGGAGCGCGGAGGAAACTCCCAGATGCCGATGGATATACGCGCCAAGGGACAGTCCCTTGCAGCGCGCTTCAATAGGCGCGTCATATACGGTCAAATTGTTCAATATACTCACGTTGTAACGTCACGTCCTTTGCGGTCAGACAATCGGCCAGATGCTCCGGCGTCTTTGTGCCGGCAATGGCGATGGTGCTTACCGGGTTCGAGGTCAGGTAGGAAAGCGTCACCTGCGTCGCGGACAGTCCTTCCTTCTCCATAACCTCTGTCAAATAGGTCAGCCGTGCCCGATTCTGTTCACTGTCATAGCGGACGGCCGCACGCTCGGAAAGCTCGCCAAAGGTTTTATTCACGTTTTTTGAAAAATAGCCTTTGCCCTGAGACGCATACGCCATGACGGGAATGCCGCTTTTTTGATACCCTGCATATTCCTCCTTGTTCATGCAAACAAGGGTCAGGTCGCCCATACTTTCCGGCGTTGTAAAGGCAAGGCTAAAGGCAATTTGCGAAATGCCGAATTGCGGCAGATTGTGTTCTTTTGCGTATTCGTTTGCCTCTACTATCCGCGCAATGCTCCAGTTGGAAGCGCCCAGCATTTTCGCAAAACCCTCTTCTACAATAAATGCAATGTCCTCCATAATGTCGCCCACCGGCCGTGACGGGTCGTCCCGATGCAGAAAATAGATGTCAACAAAGGGTTGCTGCAGGGCCTTTAAGCTTGCCTCCAAGTCCTCCCGTATGGCCGTTTTGTTTACCCTTGGTGTCTTTTTGCCGTCAAAGGCGAAGTGGCCGCCTTTTGTTACAAGGCAAACTTTGTCCCGATTGCCCCGTGCTTGCAGCCAGCGGCCGAGAGAGGCCTCCGCCTGACCGTCTGCGTAAACTCTGGCCGTATCAAGGGTTGTGCCGCCCGCCGCTACAAAGCTGTCAAGCAACGCGAAAGCCTTCTCATCCTCCAAAAGCCCCGGTCCAAAGCAGTCGCAGCCAATGGCCAGCTGCGAAAGCGTCAGCCCCTTATATTGCAAGGTTTTCATATCGCATGCCTCCTTATGCTACCGTTTCAATGCCTGCCATGCGCCGAATGAGGGTGCAAACGCGCGGCAGGTCGGCTATTTTATTATGCTTGAGCCAGACTGCTTGGAAGTTCTGTAAGAACCCTTCGGTTTCCGCTGTTATGTCCTGTCCTGTGATAAAATGCAGGGATAGGCGGCAAAGGAATATTTCCCCCTCAATTGCCATGCGCAACTCTTCCTTGTCCTCCGCGTATTTTGCCGTAACCCGTTCTTTTAAGGCTGCAAGTTCGCTGATTCGTTCCTGCACCGCTTCGGGGTTTAGTGCTTCAAGCACCTTGATATTATATAAAAAGTCTTTCGTATCGCTGATTTGATTGGTGCGCAGATTGTGCAGCATGACGGCGTTGCTCCAATTGAAGCCGTCCTTGTTGCAGGCCTGCCAAAGAATGTCAATGGCCTCGTCACTGCCAAACTCCAGCTGCGAAATGGCCTTTATCGGCTCTTCCGTTTCCGGGTTCCAGGCAAGGGAAAGAGAGTAGGCAAGGGGCGGAATGGAATAGGTCAGCTGGTTTATATGCCCGAAGTCGCCCCAATCGGTGCACAGGGTGCCGAGGGTGTTGTATTTCACCGCGTACGCTGTGCTGATTTCAATATTTTTAAAGGCAATGTCATAGTTATTTGCAAAGCGGTTCCAGCCGCTTGTGCCGGAGCATAAAAGCTGTTGTACATTGGTTTTTGCAAAGGTTTTTGTCTTTTCCTCCGGCGTATTTTTTTCATAATCCCAGTTTAAGAAGATGCAGCCTTCGGGAATCACCTCCAGGAATTCAGGGTGCTCCAGGAGAATATCGCCCCAGAATTGCACGGTTTTCCCCTTGCTCTTTACATGGGTAATAAGTCGCAGAAGGAAGTCGCTGTAAAGCTTCCCCTTGCCGACTTTTGCAGCCAGTTCCTTGTTTTTACCGTTACCCAAATCAAAGGTTTCGTCGCAGCAAATGTTAAAAGTGCCGGAGGAAAAAAGCGCCGTATACTCGTCAATAATCGCGGAAATGAGGGTAAAGCTTTCCTCCTGACTTACGTCCAGCGTGTGGTGCGCCATCTTGTGAATCCAGTACATGTCCGGGCCGTCAGTTAGCTCCGGCAGTTCACGCAGGTGCTTGTATTCAGGGCATTCTAAGAGATTAAACAGATGCCCGAAGGTGGAAAGAGACGGCACCAAATCAATGTGCCTCTCTCTGCAATAGGCGTCCAGTGCCCGTATTTCGTCCTTTGTAAGCGGCGACGGGTGGCGCAAAGCGGGTGCACTGTCAAAGAGCACGCAGTCTTCTACATACAGCTGCAGCTGGTTTATCTTATAGGAGGCCAAGCGGTCAACAGTTCTTTTCAAGGTCGCAAGGGTCGGAACCTTCCCCCGCGTAACATCCAGATAGACGCCGCGAACCTGCAAAGCCGGGCTGTCCTCTATCTTTAGGCAAGGCAGGTTGTCTCCGGCCTGTAAAAGCTGCTTCAAGGTTTCCTGCGCATAAAAAACACCGGCTTCACCGCCTTCAATGCGGATGCCCTTTTCGGTGATTGCAAGGGTATAAACTTCGCCTTTTTCAGGGGTGATATGTATGTCAACAAGAGTCTTATTGTACCGAAAAGTGCCGGGGAGCAGCTGCATGCTTTTGGGCATGGGGCAAAGCGTAATTTTTTGCATGGCTTTTTATCTCCTTGTATTATGAGTGGGTTTGTGATACACTAAAAGTATATAAGGTGAGGGGATACGAACCCCATAAGGAAAAGGAGCATCTGTTTTGTTTAAAATCGAACTCCACGCGCACACATCCGAGGTCAGCAGCTGCAGCCGTCTGCCGGCAAGGGTGCTTGTAGACAACTGTGTTGCCGCCGGGTATCACGCGGTTGTTGTCACCGACCATTTTGCGGATTATTTTGTAGACAGTCAAGGTGCAATGTCTTGGGAAGAAATTGTTGCCCGATTTATGGCGGGATACAGAGCGGCCCGAGACTACGGAAAGCTGCCGGTGCTTTTGGGCATGGAATACCGCAACTTTGAAACGTATAATGATTACTTGGTGTATGGCGTGACGGAGGAATTTTTGCTGGCGCACCCCACTCTCTGCCATATGCCCTTTGCGCAGTTTTTTACGCTGTGCGACAAGGCGGGTTTTCTCGTTTACCAGGCGCATCCCTTCCGGCGGGATATGAGCCGCATGGATCCTGCGTTTCTCCACGGCGCCGAGGTGTATAACGGCAATATCCGGCATAACTCCAATAATGACCAGGCCGCCGCCTTTGCCGACGAACACGGGCTCTTACGCATATCCGGGTCTGACTTGCACATTCCAAGCGATGCGGTACATTGCGGCATCCTTACTGAAGTGGAGATACGGGATAACGCTGCGCTGCTTTCGGTGCTGCGCAGCAAGAAATATGCACTCTTGCCTTAGATGGTCTTGTGTTCGCACCATCTGGAAATATGTACGGATTTTATGAAAGCTCCCCTCTGCTACTTGGGCAGGGGGGATTTTTTCATTTTCGGGAGCTTACTTGATGAAATCCTTCAATTTTTTGCTTCTGCTGGGGTGGCGCAGCTTGCGCAGAGCCTTTGCTTCAATTTGGCGGATACGCTCTCTGGTAACGGCAAACTCCTTGCCGACTTCCTCCAGTGTGCGGCTTCTTCCGTCCTCAATGCCAAAGCGCAGACGCAGTACCTTTTCCTCCCGCGGTGTCAATGTGGAAAGCACTTCCAAAAGCTGCTCCTTTAAAATAACATTGGAGGCAACCTCTGCCGGTTCCAGCGCATCGTCGTCGGGGATAAAGTCGCCGAGATGGGAGTCCTCCTCCTCACCGATAGGCGTTTCAAGGGATACCGGCTCCTGCGCGATTTTCAGGATTTCACGTACGCGCTCTACCGGCATATTCATTTCAAGGGCAATTTCGTCGGGGCTTGGGTCATGTCCAAGCTCCTGCAAAAGATGCCGCGATACGCGAATGACTTTATTGATGGTTTCCACCATGTGAACGGGAATGCGGATGGTGCGCGCCTGGTCAGCAATGGCTCGCGTAATCGCCTGCCGAATCCACCAGGTTGCGTAGGTGGAAAACTTAAAGCCCTTCATATAATCGAACTTTTCAACTGCCTTAATAAGTCCCAAATTGCCCTCTTGAATCAGGTCCAAAAAGAGCATGCCCCGACCCACATACCGCTTTGCGATGGAAACAACAAGCCGTAAATTCGCTTCACTCAAGCGGCGCTTCGCACTTTCGTCGCCTTCCAGCATGCGCTGTGCAAGGTCGGCTTCCTCGTTGGGCGTAAGCAGCTCTACCTTGCCGATTTCCTTCAAATACATACGCACATGGTCGTCAATGGCAAGGTTATCCATGTTGACTGCAGGATTTGCAATTTCCTCTTCGGGGATTTCCTCCGTGACTTCAAAATCCTCCGGCATGTCGCTCATGTCGTCGATTTTGTCCAGCACCTCGATTTCAAGGTCACGGTCCGCCGTCACCAAAATACCGTCTGCTGCCAGCTTTTCATAAATTTTATCCACCTGCTCGACGGTCAAATGCAGCTGCTCAGTCAGCTGCTCAATGTCAACTACAGACAGAAATCCGTTTTGCTTCCCCTTATCAAAGAGTTCCAGTAGGCCGGATTTTTTCTCCTCCATGTTTGTGCCGTTTGCCATATCTCTTATCCTCCATATCCAAGTCTGTCTTTATACAGTTTTATTTTTTCAAGCAGCGCGTCCTCGTCGTCCATGCTTTTTTTTGCAAGGCCTTCTTTTCGCATGGTATGTAAATAGTCGGCAACCGCTTGTTTCTCGTGTAGTACCGATGGGGACTTTGCAAGGATTTTCGCAAGATTTGCCTGTTCCTCGGGGGTGAGTATCTGCCCGAATAAGGTCATGTGGAGTTTTTCGCCCTGCTGCACTGTCTCTTTTAAGAGGGCAAAGATTTTCCCGAAATGCTCCACGCTAAAGTCCGCTTCGCCAAGCCCGCCCGTTTCAGAAAGCAGCGACGGGTCGGAAAAAAGCAGGTTGATAAGCCCTTCTTCCGCAATGGCACAGGCCGGGTTTTTGTAACGAATTCCCCGATTTTTTTCTTTAGAAGGCTGTGCCGGTCTAAGCTCCTCACGATGGGCACGTGCCTGCTCCTGCTTTTGCTTCTTTTTTTGCTCCTTTGCAACCTCCAGCAGTACTGTTTCCTTGCTGACGTTTGCAAGGGTTGCAACCCGCTCGGCATATACCTCCCGCTCAATGGCGCTTCTAAGTCCCGCAAGCATCAAGCTTGCCTCTGTCAGAAAGGCAATGCGCTGGCTGTTGTCCTCCATGGAATAGTCCTCAAACAGGTCAAACAGGCGGTATTCCATATCCTGCTCCGACCCGGAGAGCAGCGCCTCAAAGGCGTCGGCACCCCGCTTTTTAATGAAATCGTCAGGGTCCTTGCCGTCGGGAATGCGCACAACCTTAATGGCATACTCAAAGGGCTTTAGAATTTCAATGGCGCGTTTTGCGGCGTTGCGGCCCGGGGTATCGTAGTCGTAGGCGATGATGACATTCTTTGAATACTTGCCAAGCATGCGCGCCTGGGCCTCGTTCAGCGCTGTGCCAAGGGTTGCAACTGCGCAGTCAAAGCCCGCCATATGCAGGGCAATGACATCCATATAGCCCTCCGCCAGAATCATGCGCCCCTGCTTAGAGCGTTTGGCCAAATTTAAGCCGTACAGCGTATTCCGCTTGTTAAAGAGGATGGTTTCCCGTGTGTTTACATATTTCGGCTTGGAGTCGTCCAGCACTCGTCCGCCAAAGGCGATGACCTTGCCGACACTGTCGATAATCGGAAAGATGACCTTGTGCCGAAAGAAGTCGTAAAGGCCGCCCTGTTGGTTTCGTCCGGCAAGCCCGGCGTCCGCAAGAATGTCGTCCTCAAATCCCTTCTCCCGCAGTGCCTTTGTAAGCGCGTCCCAGGAGTCAGGGGCGTAGCCAAGGCCGAATCGGTCAATAATATTCTGCGGAAGCTGCCGCGTTTGCAGGTAAGCAACGGCTTCTTTTCCATGTGGCTCATACAGCTGGCTTCGAAACCAGCGGGCAGCTTCTGTGTTTGCTTCTACTATTTTTTGCCGCCGTGCAGCAAGGCCACTCTGCTGCTGTCCGTCGTCCTCCGGCAAGGGAATGTGATATTCCTTACAGAGGAAGGCCACCGCATCTTTGAAGTCCAGATTTTCCATCTCGCGGACAAAGCTGATGACATCGCCGCCCTTGTTGCAGGAGAAGCAATAGCAGCTCTGCCGCTCCGGTGAAACGGAAAAGGAGGGGTTTTTCTCACTGTGAAAGGGGCAAAGGCCGGAATATCTCGCACCCTTTTTCGTTAGCTTTACATAACGGCCGACCAGCTCGACAATATCGACCCGTTCAGCCAAATCGTCGAGAAAGCTTTTGCCAAAGTACAAAATGCGCGCCCCCTTTCTTTTTACATTCCTCTATTTTTATATACTGCGCCAGTTTTTCGGCACAAACCGTTCCTCATACGCGGCGACGGCAAAGGGGTCGGACATGCAGGCAATATAGTCGCACACCGCCCGTTCCGGCCCGTCTTCCTTCGCGATTTCTATGTATTCAGGGGGCAGCTCCTCTTTATGCGCCAGCAGGTATTTGTATAAGCTTGCCAGCATATCGCGGGCCTTGCCCTCTTCGCCCTTGGCGATTTTGTTGCGGTAAACATTTTCGGTCATAAAGGCCGCAAAAACTGTCATACTTTCACGCCCTGCGGCGGAAAGCTCGATTTTATCTTTTTCCCGGCTATTTTCAATGATGTCCAAAACCAGCGTATTAATACGCGTATTGTGGTTTTTTCCCAGTGTTTTTTGTATTATTTCGGGTAAATCATCGGGTTTTAAGACACCCGCACGCAAAGCATCGTCAAAATCATGGTTCGAATAGGCAATTTCATCCGCGTAAAAGACAATCTGCCCTTCCAATGTCGCCGCCATGCCGCGGACACTGCTCTTGCTGTGGCAAAATATGCCGTCAAGAACGGCAGTCGTCAGATTCAGGTGTTCCATCCGTTCCGCCACCCGAACACCCTGCTCATTGTGGTGAAAGCTGAATGGTGCAACAGCGGACAACGCCTGCTCTCCCGCATGGCCGAAGGGTGTGTGCCCCAAATCGTGGCCTAAGGCGATGGCTTCGGTTAAATCTTCATTAAGCCGCAAGGCCCGCGCAATGGTGCGCGCAATCTGCGAAACTTCCAGCGTATGGGTCAGCCGTGTGCGGTAATGGTCGCCTTCCGGTGAAAGGAAAACCTGGGTCTTGTGTTTCAGCCGGCGGAAGGCCTTTGAATGAATAATGCGGTCGCGGTCGCGGGCAAAGGCGGTTCGCGTTTTGCAGGGTGCTTCCTCTTTATGCCGCACTGCGTCCTTTGAAAGTGCCGCGTACTTAGACAGCGTTTCCTCTTCCCGCGCTTCAAATTGTTCCCGGAGTGTCATGCCGTATCACATCCGTCCCTCAAAATCTGGTTTCTCTACTATTATATACGCAGACAGTGCCGACTTTACTCTTTTTATTTTTTGTTGTTTTTATATTGTAGGTTTTGTGCGATGTAGGGATTGCACGCCGGGTAGCCAAGGTCCCTTGTCTTGTGTCCCATCCCATCGTCATTGCGGCCTTTGAGCAGCAATCCCCAACCATGTGCAATCCATAGGAGATTGCGGCTCAAAGGCCGCAATGACGGGGGAAGAGGGTATGGCGCGTAGGAAACGGGTTTCAATGTTCTGCAAGGACGAGGGACGATGAGGGCATCGCCCCCCTACGAACAAAGGGAAATGCATTACGGCAAAGGTAAACATAGCGCAAAACAGCAACTCTACCGCACCCGCACAGCGCGGCGGAGCGCGGTAGTCGAAGCGAACAGGTCTTTAAATTGGCACCAAAGAGCCGCCGCACATACATTTACGCACAGCACACAAACCCGCAGCCCCATAAGCGCCCTTTTCGGTTCCTTTTGAGAAGAGCCGAGCAGGCGAACCGGGAAATACTCGTAGTGCAAAACCAGCAGTAAAGGGGCATCGCCCCTGTCTGGTGGTTT
>JGI994J12354_10003949_pt1 | contig 13579 bp, 8 predicted proteins | sample IntmicLarv3ML3BL_FD_12354 | JGI IMG/M metagenome (IMG submission 12354)
TGTTTTGGATAAGCTTGCAATTGATAAAGATGTGACAAAGCTCGTGGACAAGGGAGAGATTGAGAAAATCTCTACAGATGTATTGGATCAGACCGTGAAGTTCATAGAAGCGCTGATACAAAAGGGGTGAATAAACGTTTGTCGAAAGCCGCTTGTCCTCGGTCGCTTTGCTCCCTGCGGATGTGAAAAACTATTTGTCGGAGACCGCTTGTCCTCGGTCACTTTGCTCCCTGCGGAGGCGGTTCCGAGCAAAGTTTTTTCACTTCAAAAATGAGCGGAGTTGTAGATGAAATGCCTATGTATGAATTTGTGCCGTAGCATGGCGGCAGGATAAGGGGAACGTGAAAAGGTATGTTTGAGTACAAAAATGCCATTGGGCAGGATAGCCATCGTTTTCTGACAAAAGACGAATGGGAACAAGAAAAAGAAAGTGTACTGATTCTGGCGGGCTGTCCGTTTCCGGGAGAGCTCCCTTTTTCCGCCAACAGTGACGGCGATGTGTTTTTACACGCGCTGACAAATGCTATTTCAGGCATTACCGGAAGGAATATTTTGGGCGGTATCGCAGATGTTTTATGTCTGGAGCAGGGAATAAAGGACAGTAAGGTATATCTACAAGAAGCCCTTTTAGATTTGAAGGAGTGGGAGATTACGCATATTTCTTTTACGGCGGAGGCGAAAAAACCGAAGCTTTTTTCGCATATTCCTTCTATGCGGGAAAGCGTAGCATCTATTTTACAGATTCCGGCAAGCGCGGTTGGTATTACGGCAACCTCCGGCGAAGGTCTTTCTGATTTTGGACGCGGACTGGGAATGATGGTTTTTTGCAGTATTACGGTTCGCCGGGCGCTTCCTTGAGAAATGCCTCTGCGACATAGATATCTTCTGGCGTCGTGATTTTTATGTTTTTATAGGAACCGGCAGTTAAATGAACGGTGTATCCCATTGCCTCGGCAAGGGAGGTGTCATCTGTTCCGATGACGCCGGTTTCTTTTGCGTTCTGATAGCTTTTTTGTAAGATATCCCATGTGAACGCTTGTGGAGTCTGGATCGCGTGCAAAAGCTCTCTTTTCAAGGTTTTTTCCACGAGGAGTTCGCCGTTTTCTTTGGAAGCTGCCTCCTTTATGGTGTCCTTTACAGGAACGGCAGCCGTACAAGCACCGTATTTTTCCGCATCAAAAAAACAACGCAGGAGGGTAGGTTCATCCACAAGGCATCTGGCACCGTCGTGAATGAATACAATATCGTTTTCCTTTGGTTGGCGGGAAAGGCGAGTGAGGTGCTGCACCCCATTATAAACAGAATCTTGTCGGGTCTGCCCTCCCAAGATAATACCTTCAACAAAATCGAACATATTCTCTTCGACCAATGCGCTGACGCGGGAAAGAAGCTCCTGCGAGGTGACGATGATACTGTGGACATTTACTTTGTTTTTTTCGGAAAAAAAAGTAAAGGAAAGAAGTGTCCGGGTGAGAATCGGAATACCATGTATCGGCAAGAAAAGCTTGCTTTCATTTATATTCATTCGGCTGCCGGTTCCCGCTGCGGGGATAATGACATAGAGATGTTTTTCCATATAAATACCTCTTTCTTAGGTGGATACATTTTTGAGAAGCCGCCTTCGCAGGAAGTGAAGGGAGCCGAGGACAAGCGGTTTCTTTACGCCCTCTCCGAAAATAAAATATCCATCGCTTCTGATATGGTATCGGCGAAAATAAATTCTGTCTGGTGGTTGGCTTTTTTTGACGTGGTAAGGAGCCCCGCCTTGCTGCTGCCGGGAAGAATACAGGAGGAAAAACCGTATCGGGATGCCTCCGAGAGTCGCTTTTGCACATCGGAAACCGGACGAATTTCTCCGGTGAGTCCGATTTCACCGAGAATCAGAGTGTTTTTAGGAATGGGTCGGTTTTTCATGGAGGAAAATACAGCGGCGGCAACTGCCAAATCACAGGCTGTTTCGGAAATTTGAAGTCCCCCGACAACATTGATATAAACATCTAAGTTATTGATTCCGGCGGCAAATTTTTTCTCTAAAACCGCCAAAAGAAGCCCGAGGCGGTTCCTGTCCATACCCTGCGCGATTCTTTGCGGAACCGTATAGGAAGTAGGGCTTGTGAGTGCTTGGATTTCTATGAAAATATTCCGGCTTCCCTGCACACAGGAGGTGACAACGGAGCCGGGCACATCTAAAGGTCTTCCGGATAGAAGAATCGCGGAAGCGTTTTGGATTTCCAATAATCCAGAAGACGACATCTCGAAAAAGGCAAGCTCTCCGGTCGCGCCGAAACGGTTCTTGACGGCACGCAAAATTCGATAGGCACCCGTGCTTTCAGATTCAAAATAAAGAACGGTATCAACCATATGCTCCAAAACGCGGGGTCCCGCAAGTGAACCGTCTTTTGTAACGTGTCCGACAAGAACAATGGTGATTTTCAGATTCTTGGCAAGGCGTACAAGTCCCGCCGTCACTTCCCGTACCTGCCCGACACTCCCCGGCGCGGAGCTAAGCTCCTCGGAATAGAGCGTCTGGATAGAATCAATAATGCAAAGCGGAGGGCGCATTTTTTCAATCATTTCAGAAACCTGCGCGAAATCCGTATGCGTGGAAAGTGTGATGTGAGAGGTGTCCGCACCGAGACGATTGGCTCGAAGACGTATCTGCACCGCGGATTCCTCGCCGGAAATATAAAGAACATCCCCTCTGGCTTTCGCCAAATGGCAGGCTTGTAAGAGTAAGGTTGACTTCCCGATACCGGGGTCGCCGCCGACAAGAACAATAGAACCCTCCACAAAGCCGCCGCCCAGTACGCGGTCAAGCTCCTCGAGACCGGAGGAAAATCGTGAGCTCTCATCGCCTTTGACATCGGAAAGGGAAATGGTCGATTTTTCACCGCTCCAGCTTTGTCTTCTGGAGGGTTTGGCGGTGGTATCTGCGGCGATTTTTTCTTCCGCGAAGCTGTTCCAGCTTTGGCAGGATGGGCACTTTCCGAGCCAGCCGGGAGATTCATATCCGCACGAACTACAAACATATATGGTTTTTCCTTTTGCCATAGTGAAAAATATCTCCTTGCCCGTTGGTGTTTTTAGAAAATAAAATCGTCTGTCCAAAGCATAATGTATGTAAAGTATATCATTTGCGAGAGGGGAATTTGTGAATTTTCTTTTTTTAGGTACACAAAAAAGGAAGAAAAGCATAGAATAGGTATGTAGGCATATAGGCAGATTTGGGAGGATGTATGGAAAAACCGTGGGTGAAGCATTATGATCCGGGCGCATTGGAAAGCATAGAGTATCCGGATATGACGCTTTATGAAATTATGAATAGAACAGCAGAGCATTTTCCGGAAGCGGTGGCACTGGCTTTTGAAGGGACGCATATTTCTTATGCTTCTTTGAAGGAGAAGGTGAATTCACTTTCCGAGATACTAAAGGAAGATGGTGTGAAAAAGGGCGATACATTGACGATTTGCCTTCCGAATATTCCGAATGCGCCGATATTCCTATACGCGGCGAACAAAATCGGCGCGATTGTAAATATGGTTCATCCCAAGACACCCCTGGAGGAGCTTCTTTTTTATTTAGAGCATACAAAAAGTAAGCACATTGTACTTCTCAATGCTTTTTTTTCGTCATACCATGCGTTGCTTTCCGGAGATATAGTAGAAAATATATACCTCTGTGAGATTGGAGATTTTCTGTCTCCTTCTAAAAAATTGGGCTTTTATATCTCTAAAGGGCGAAAAATCGCGCCGATTCCGTCACATACGCTCATAAAATCGTGGAAGGAAATCAGTATCCGCATGAAGAACGTGGTGATATCCTCCTATGAAAGAAGAATTCTTCCGCATGATGCGGCTGTATATTTTCATAGCGGAGGAACTACGGGGACGCCTAAGACAGTGGTTCTTTCCTCTTATAATATCAACGCGCTGGCGGCGCAGGGTCCTCAAATTGTGAATATTCCCGATCCGTATAAAACCCAAAAAGCACCTGATGTGAAGATGCTTACGATTCTTCCTTTGTTTCATGGATTTTCGTTGGCGATGGGACTTCATACAATGGTATATAGTGCAATGACGGTGGTATTGGTGCCCGCCTTTTCACCGGAAGCATTGGCGAAAAGTATGCTGACGGAGAAGGTGGATTTCATTGTGGCGGTGCCGACCTTGTACGAGGGAATATTAAAAAGTAAGCGTCTGGAAAAGGCGGATTTGTCGTTTCTGCGTTGTTGCTTTTGCGGCGGAGATTCTCTATCTTCGGATTTGAAGGGGCGGTTTGAGCATTTTTTACATCAAAGGGGAGCGGGGATATCTCTTCGTGAGGGCTTTGGGCTTACAGAAACCGTTACGGTTTGTGCCGTGAATCCCGAAAAGGAATGTAAAAGTGATTCCATTGGATTACCGCTGGCGGATATTCTGATGAAAATTGTCGAGCCGAATACCAAAAACGAATTGCCGATAGGGGAGCATGGCGAAATATGTGTCACCGGTCCTACGGTCATGTTGGGGTATTTGAACGATCCGGAGGGGACGGATGAAACCATAAAGGTACATGAGGACGGGAGAAGATGGGTACATACAGGTGATTTCGGATATCGGGACGAGGAAGGATATTTTTATTTTCTTCAGCGTCTGAAAAGAATCATAAAAGTATCCGGTATTCCGGTGTTTCCCTCTCAAATTGAAGGGGTAATCGCATCTGTGGAAGGGGTGAATCTGGCTTGTGCGATTGCAAAGCCGCATCCGTATAGGATTCATGTAGTAAAAGCATTGGTGACGGTAGATGAAAAGCTCACGCCCCTGGAAAAGGATATGGTGATAAAGAAAATACAGGCGGTTTGCGAAGAGAAATTGTTTCCTCATGCAAGGCCTGTGGAGATTGAATGCAGAGCTGATTTTCCGCTTACCATGATGGGCAAGGTTGACTACCGGCTTTTAGAAAAAGAAGAGAAGGAGCGATAAAACGAAGAACTTTTTTTTGTTTTATTTAAGCCGTATTGGAAATGTAAAAATAAATCAATATTTTATAGGTTTTACACTTCCTTTTTTTCGCATTCGTTATGATATAATTAGTGAGGACATTTGTGCGCCTTTTTAGAGGGTGTGTATATATACGGCGGATTTTTAATTAAAGGCGGAGGTTCTTTTTATGGCCATAGTTACTCGCTTATCAACAACGGTTACATCCAGGTATTATCCGGCACCGGATACAGTGGATGCTTTTTTTCTGGATGGACGTTCATCGGGAAGACGAGAAGCCAGATCGGCAGATGTTACAACGGACAAGGAAGAGGAATCCTTTTTTCTTTCCGTGTTTTCCCATGCACCTGCTGCCGGCTGGGATCCTGCCGCACCGCCCACATTTGAGAAGCCTTTGCAGAATTTGTTAGATGAGGTTAAGAACGGACGGAAGTCCTTGGATGACCAAATTGGGAATTTTATCAACACGGCGGTGTCTGTCACCGGAAGAATGAGAATTCAATCCGGGCAAAGTAGAACGCCGTTTTTTTCCGGAATGATTATAAAGGATGGCGAAGCTTTTGCGGTGACAATGGGAAAGGGTCTTGCTTTTTTATATAGAGATGACACGCTTTTTCCGTTGACTGCGGCGGATATTCCGATGGAGCCGATGAATGCAGCAAATCAAAAAGTGGAATCTTTTTACAATTATTGTGCCGCGAAGACAGCAACGGCGCTGTGCTCGAATATTGCACAGCTTCGGATGGATGATTGCCTGATTCTTTGTAGTCAAACAGTATATGATGTGTTGGGACAAAGAGAAATGCTTCGCCTTTTAGATGAAGCGTACGATCAAAGTGATGCGGCAGGGACGATTATTACAGAAGCCGCCGGGAAAGCACCCGGTGTTCCTCTTCAATTTATGATTTCTTTTGTTGAGAGTGTTTCTGAAACCTCGGCAAAGGGTGGTTTTTTCGGGTTTGGACGTAAGAAAAAGACAGAAAAGCCGGTTTCTTCGCCATCGACATCAAGAACAGCAACAGAAATTCCGTCTATGCCTTTGGAAGTGCCGGTTCAAGAAGTAGTGCCGACGCCGGCGGTTCCCGAATCAACACCAGAAGAAGTTCCGACACCATCTTTTTTTGACACAGTGACAGAAGATGAAAAACCGGAAGAAGAGACGCCTGCTCCCGTATACATTTCTAAGGAGCCGGAAGAGCCATTGGTGGAAGAACTGCAAGCGTCGAACGCGTCTAAAGTGACCGCAGATATGATGTCAAGGACAGCATCTATTGAGGCACTTCAGAATCCGACACCAGTGGTAGAGGAAGAACCGGAGGTTTCGTTTGATATTCCGTCAGCAGAGGAAGACCCTTTGCCATTGACAACAGAATCAGAAAAAGAAAATGCTACTAGTCCTTCCGATTTTCTTTGGTCGGTTCCGAATGCGGCGGTGGATGTAGAAAAAAAGGAAGAGCCAACAGTATCCGTACAACAGGATACCATACGTGTGGGTATTACTTATGTGCCGGGAGATGAAAAAGACGAGCAGGCGTCTTATTTGATGGCGGATGCTTCTTCGGAAACAAAAGAGCCGGAAAAGAAAGAGCTGTCGGGAGAAGATTATACACAAAAAATCGTCATGGACGCAGCAACGACATTGGAACAGGGTTTTTCGTTTGTAAAAGAAGATGAAGAAATCTCTTTTCAAGAACCCGCTGTTTCGGAAGAAAAAGAAGAAGTGGTTGTCAATACGTTGGACGAATACGGGAAAACAAATGATGACGGATTTTTCATTCCTTTTGAATCGGAGGAAGCGGTAAAGCCGTTGGTGTCATCTGCAAATGACGTTCCGGATATGCCTGTTTATGATGCGCCGGTTTCTTCTCCGTCCCACTTGGCGGGCGGTTATCAGCAACCGGGTGTAGATACAGCGGGTGCTTATGCCAGAGGAACCTATGAATTGCCTTTTGACAATGATGAGGCATGGGGGGATGTTTCCCATATACTCGAACAAAGTGAAATTGATTTTTCAGAACAAGAACAAGATGCGCCGAAAATTGATGTTCAACCAAGAACAGCACCGTATCAACCTTACCAATCCTATAGCTCTTATAATAATCAGCTAAATCAGTCATCTCGGAGTGAGCGTCGTCATGACAACAGTGCAAGAGAAAAAGGACGTGTCGGACAGTCACAAAATACAAATTTGAGAAATCAAGGAAGAGTTTCGAACAGGGAGCATTCCTTTGACCGGGAACAATCAGATTCTGCCTATCAAAAGAATAAGCTTTTCATGATTATCTTGGCGGTTCTTTGCACGGTGTGTTGTATTGTTCTTGTTGTTTTGGTTCTAAACGGGAACAAGGACGCCGGAAATGCAGAGACGCCGTCAGGGACAATACAATCACTTCCTGTTGTAGAATCTTCAGCACCACCTCAAACAGATTTGGCTACTTTGCCGATTGGCGACGAAACAGGTGATGGTGAAGGAACAAGTGTGCCGGATGGCTCCGAAAACCAGACGGACGATTCTTCCATTCCGGAAAACACCACGGTCATCAATCAAGAAGTTGGCGCGATGGGTACATTTACCTTTTCAGAAAATTTGGGCTTTAGAACCTGGTGGGACTTGTTTAGGACGCATTACAATATGAATCTGCATGAAGAGGATAGACGGGATACTTTGATTGCAAAGATCAAGGAGTATAATGCACTTCCGGCAGATTATACACCGACACCCGGTGATACCCTTCGTGTTCCGCCTTCGGAATATTATAACGAATAAAGAATCTCTACAATGAAAAAGCCTTCTTCTTCAAAAACAACAGTACCCAGTTCTTGAAGAAAGTCTTCCTCCAATTCGGGGAAACGGGTTCTTTCCAATTTGCCACAGATGAGATAGGAAACAGAATAAGTATTTAAGAGTGTATACACTTCCTCTTTATCAGAGGAGGTGTATATTTTTCTTATATCTGCGTGACGAGGATATAAGATATCGAAATGAAAGGACTCTTTTTCTGGGTCTTGCACAAGAGTTCCATCCTCGTGCGGAATACCGTGGAAGCGCCAGAGATATTCATGTGAATCCCAACCTGCAATGGTAGGAAGACCGGTATAAGAAGAAACAAGACTAAAATCTGAATAGCTTTCTCCATAGGCTTCACATATGACGGGGGTTCCGCCCACATTTTCATTGAGCCAGTCTATGCCGTTCTTATAGGCGGCTAAATCGGAGCCGCTTCTTTCGGCAACAGGGATGTACGGGCTGAAATAATGGTACAGATATTGTGTGCCGTCTAAGCCGTCGTAGTTATTTTTGTCCCAAATATCTCCAGACCTTTGTGTGGTAGATGAAACCGGATAACGTGCAGGAATCATCAAAAGGCACAAAAGAAAAAAAGAAAAAACAATGGATAAAACTTTTTCTTTTTTTCGAGAAGCCTTGAAAATACGAATGGTAAAAACGAAAAAACTGTAAATCATAAGAACAGAAAAAAGGAAAAAAGCGGCATAGCTGAACTTGAACATAGTATTGGTGCGCTGGTAGTTTTTTCCGTAAATGTCCATGACATATAAAAATTCCGGAATAAGAAGCGTAATGAACGCGCAAACCGCGAGTCCTGAAAGGAAAACACTGGCAGTTGGGCGCAGGGAAAGGAATTTAGAAATACTGTTGGAAGGAGAAAACAAAGGTATCTTCTTTTTAGAAGTAATCGTAAGAATAATAAGAAGAAGCGCAAAAAGAAGATGCACACCCCAAAGTATCATGAATTGGTAGAAAGAAGTGCGGACATTGGTTTTTCCAATATAGGAGGAGATCATTTGGAAGTGTAAGTTAAAAGGGAGCGCGGTTAAATAGGAAAAAGAAAAAAGAAAAGAAAGACAAGCGCCAGCTCTCGAAAATGCGTCTCGTGAGAAAGTGTTTGCAAAAGAGGATAGTAAGAAGATAGAAAACTGTAGGAAAAAATGCAGAAGTGGTTTCTCCGAAAAAAGAGAAAAGCAGACGATAATGCCGGCAAGAGAGAGGATAAAGCTCAGAACACCGGTGTTGGATGCGGTTTTTCGGGATATCCGAATGCAGTAAATAGAAACCGCCATACAAGAAACAATAAAATAAATGACGAAATCCCAGTAATTACACATAATCATAATTCCCAGAACTACGCCACTTAGAAGAATTTTTCCGGGGAAAAGAATTTTTGTTTCATTTCTCCAAGTGCTTGAAAAACCTTTTAGAGTAAGACGTTGCTGTTGCGTGGCTTTTTTCAAAAATCCCTGGGAAGGACTTTTCGATCCGGCATACAAAGAAAATAAAACGCCGATGAGAAAAATAGCAAAGAGAAGACTCACCACATGCGCGTGCAAATCGCCAATCAAATAAGAATAAAAAGGGAATTCATGAATTGTATAATCCGCGTGCGGCAGGAAGGAGAGTTGTGCTGAATCCGGATTATGCCCAATGAAGCGGGTTGAATTGGGATAAAAAAAAGAGCCGATATTACCTGTTTGCACCCCGATATTTTTAAGAAAATACAAAAAACGATTTCCAATACTGTTTTCATCATAGAAAAAGGCGTGTGAATTCCCCCATACGCATACGGCGAAACCAGAAAAGAGTCCGGCGGCACAAGCGATACCTTTTTTGATTTTACTTTGGATGGAAAAAGAAGAAAGATATTTTTCGATAAAAGCTTTTCCCAGTGAATATGTCATGGAAAAGCTAAGGGCAAGGCAAGTACACATAGAAAGGGTATAGGAAATACCTGAGGAAAGTCCGGTGACTTTTCCAAGCATACTAAATACATATTGACCGTAATAGTAGTAGTTAATACTGTATCCTGACAGCCACGGATCGGGAGCAGGAAGCGTTTCCGTGCGAATGAGGGTATTGAACAGTGCGAAATCCATGAATTTTTCTTCGCCGTTAATATTCGGGTGTAATCCCTTTATATAGCAAATACAAATCAAAAAAATCACAAAAAGAGTTTCTTGAAACGAAATGGTAAAAAGAGCATTTGACTGTTGTAAAAAGGAAATAGCCTGTTTTCGGTTTTTGGGAAAACCCCACGATAGGACTGCCAAAAGAATATAAAAGGAAATAATCGACCATTTTGTATACGGCAAAATCTGTGCATAAGAAAGAGTCCATATACCAACAGAAGAAAATAAAAGCATGAGAAGCTTGGAAAATCCGTAGCCTTTATCGGAAAAGGAAGAAAAAATTCGTATGCAAAGAGGGAAAGTACAAATACCGCCCATAAGAAGAAAAATCCACCATACTAAAAAGTCACTTTGGTTCTCCTGCAGAACAAGAGAAAAAAATCCTCCGGCAAAAAAAGGAATCATAAGAAGCAAATAGGACAAAGGAGATGTGTTTTTTTTCATATCAAATCATGCCTTTTTATACTTTTTTTCAATCAAAGAGCATACTTCCAATGCTTTTTCGACAACATTATCCATTCGATATTCTAAGTCTGTACCAGACATTGCCATACTGCATAAAAATAAACCGTCCTTTGCCTTTATCAAGTCATCAGCGGCACGCGAAAGTGGCATGGCATAACGTGTTCTTGTGAGACGCCACGTGAGAATAGAATTTTTTTTCAAGGTAGGAACCATTTTGTTTAATTGACTGAAGCAGATTTTGTAGACATCTGCGTCCGACTTTGTCCAAATTGGATCTGAAGGTGAAATCAAACCGGTCAAATATAAGACATGACCGCCGTAATGCCTGCTTCCTACTAAGTTGGTATGCTCAATCATCTTCTGGAACGGTGTCAGAGTCAAAAGCGGCTTTGAATAACATTCTGACAAATGAATTTTGGAAAGAAGTAAAAGACAAATACTTCCCATATAAGAAACGTCCATCAATGGATCGCGATAATCAGTAGGAAGCTGTAAAGTGTTTGTGATGTGTGCAAAATTCCGGCAAGACGCGGTAAAAAGAACAATATCTGCCTTGATTTCAACAGTTTTCCCGTTTTCTAAGGCGCAAGACACTCTGTATTTTTCGAAAGAGGCATTGGTTTGACGAATATCCATAACGGTATAACCATAGGAAATCGTCCCGCCGTTATTTTCAATATCCGCTATGAGTGCGGTTAAAAAGGAATGAAACCCACTTTTTGGATATCCGAGTTTTCTCTTCCGAACCTTTCCATACCAGTAGGCATCAAACCACTCCAAGTCTGATTGCAAATCAAGGTCATGAAACAAGTCAATCATATGACGATCTTGCCGTCTAATGTGATGGGGAAGAAGCTCAATATATTCTTCGCCAAAGCGTGTGGTAGAAAGCATACCGCCAGCTACAGAGTGCTGTTCGACAATTTGGACAGAAAAACCCATTTGCGCCAATCTTCTGCCGCAAACAAGTCCAAGCAATCCGGCACCAACAATACAAATTCGCGAATGCTTATTCATAATTCCCCCATCCTGCCGCTATGCTGCGGCATAAATTCTGACAAAGTTAGATGATTTTTTTTGCTTCCATATAGTATCTCTTTTCGAAAGCTTCTCCCATAGAAAATGTTTTTCGGGGAAAAACGCCAGATTTAGCAATAAAAGAGAAGAAATCATCTTTAGAAATTGGCGGCGAAAGAAAGCCGGTATCGTTTTCGTTTGATAAAGAGGACACGGCCTCTTCCCCGTGGATATAGTCAATACTCATCAAAGAACTTTCCTTTGACGAAGCGTCTAAAAAACCTTGCAGAGTCTCCACCGGTAAAGAAGCCTGAGGCTTGTCTACAATCAAGATACCGGATGGCTCTTTGGAAGCAGCACAGGAATATAAAGGAAAGCAGTGAGCTTCTTTGGAAAGAGAAGAAAGAATAGATTCTTTTTGAAAATCATCTCTGTCTACCCACATGAAGCTTTGGTCTTTGAAATATTCACCGGCTTTTTCTAATACATTTTTAAGTGGGAAGTGAAACGCAACACGGTGAATCGGTTCGAAATCAAGTCCCTTGTCGTGAATGTTTATGACCTCTGTCAAAGCAAAACGAGCCGGGTGATGTTCGCGCTCCTCAGAAGAAAGAGTCGGTGACAATGCGTCCCAATGTGCCTTCGCCGTGGCAAGAGAGTGATTCCCGTCGCCAACAGCAAAAAGAAGCCCGTCTTCGGAAGCTTGGTATAGTGTTTCGAGTGATTTCACGATGTTTTTCGCATGCTCGGATTCGGCATTGACATAATATCCCTTTATATGTCCGCCGCCTTTCATCAGAGGAGTATCGTAAAGCAAGGGTTCGCCAGAAGAAGAAAGCGCGTTCCATGCCACATCTATCACTTGATGAAGAGGGTCGTCTAGAAGTAAGAGCACATGAGGAAGCTCTAAGGGAGAATCTTTTCTGATTTTCACACGGGGAGGAATGCGGGATAAAATGGTTCCCTCTGTCGCGCGGATTTTCTTTTTAGAACCGGGTGTATAGTCATATTCGTCCAAATCAATACACAGAATCAAGCCCTTTCTGGACGGGTGAAGCGAGGTTTCTCTATTGGTTAGAATAAAGCCGCAAGGATACGTCTGCAATGTCTGTGATTCAAGATAGGCATTCATATTTGCACGAATGGTATTGATTTTTTCCTGGAGCCATTTTTCACTTTTCGTTTCAAGATAAACCTCCGGCAAAATCAAATGTCCGGTGGAAGGTTTGTTCTGGATTTTTTCTTCAACATCCTCCCAGTAGGGAAAATCCGAAGTGTGCTGGTCACACGCAATGACGCTCCAGTCAGTAAGAGAAACACTCTCGGCGGGCAAAAATAATTCGGAGGCAGCAACTCCGATTGTTGAAAAAACAGTTGGTTTCATAAAATAATCCTATTCTTTTTAATACCATGTAAAAAAAGTAATCTTTCGTTTCAAGTACGAACATTGTACCATAAATTTAGGTCTTTTTCGCCGCATTAGGTGGAAATAACAGGCTTTTTATTTGCTGTTTTTTAACAAAAAATTTTTCGTCAAAAAGTTTTTTTCGATTATGATAAAGGGGAAGGGTGAAAAAGCGTTTGTCGGAGACCGCTTGTCCTCGTTTCGCTTTCGCTCCCTGCGGAGGCGGTTCCTCCAAAAGTTTTTCACTTCAAAAGGACAATGGTTCTGAGAAAAAACTGCTTCACCTAAAGAAAGGGTAAATAAAATATATGGATATAAAAAACAGATTGGCATTTTCAACGCTCGGCTGCCCGAATTGGAGTTTTGCCGAAATCATAAATAACGCAAAAGTCATGGGTTTTTCTGCTGTCGAAATGCGGGGCGTGCAAAACCATTTGGAAATAAAAGAGATTTTGGCTTTTCACGATTCTCATAAAAAGAAAACCGAAAAGCTTTTAGAGGAGAACAATATTTATTTGTGCGGGATGAATCTATCTTCTTATTTTCATGACCCGGAGCAGTGGGAGAAAGCAGTTTTAGAAATAAAGGAAGCCATTGATTTTTGCAAGATAAGAAAAATACCATTTGTGCGGGTTTTCGGGAATGAAATTCCGCAGGATGAATCGCGTGAAAATGTCACAAAACGAGTGGTATCAGGACTTCTGGAGGTTTGCCGCTATGCAAAGGAAAAAGGAAATGTACGGGTTCTTTTAGAGGTACACGGCGACTTTCATTCCTGTGAAACCTTGGG
>JGI994J12354_10003950_pt1 | contig 13579 bp, 13 predicted proteins | sample IntmicLarv3ML3BL_FD_12354 | JGI IMG/M metagenome (IMG submission 12354)
CCTCCCGCCATGTCGATGTGCACGACAACACCATCGTCGTCGGCGGCCCCCGCGTCACCAATCACCGCTACGCCCTGAACATCGTCGTCGACGCCCCGCCCGAGGGCAACCAATACAACGACAATACGCCCAATCCCCATGCGGGCACGCCGACGCACCTGCACTTCCACGACAACCTCATCGCCTGTGGCTCCCAGCCCGTGACGCTGTTGGAGTTTCAGTATGCCACGGTCGAGGAACGGCACGACATCACCTTTGTCAACAACGTCATCTGTGCCGCCAATCTCGAGGGCGATGTCGTCGATGGTGCCATCGCCCCCGCGCTCAAGGCCAAGTGGCTGGCGCAAAACCGCTTTGATCCCAACGGGATGGAGGGGCGGGTTTAAGTGATCGTCTTGGGGATTGATCCGGGGTTGGCGACGATGGGCTTTGGTGTGATTCAGCGCAAGGGTCCGTCGTTTCAGGCGCTGGATTACGGCGTCATCACCACCCCCGCGGGCATGGCCCTGCCGGCACGGCTGGAGGATTTGTACTGCGGCGTCACGCGGCTGTTGGAAAAACACCAGCCCGATGCCGTCAGTGTCGAAGAACTGTTCTTTGCCCGCAATACCACCTCGGCCTTTGGCGTCAGCCAGGCGCGGGGCGTGGCCCTGCTGGCGGCGCAGCAGGCGCGGGTCGAGTTGTTTGAGTACACGCCCATGCAGGTCAAACAGGCCATTTGCGGTTACGGCCACGCCGACAAGGCCCAGGTGCAGTTCATGGTGCAACGTCTGCTGGCCCTGCCGGGCAAGGTCAAGCCCGATGATGCCGCCGATGCGTTGGCGATTGCCCTGTGTCGGGCGCAATCGGGCGCGCTGACCGGGCAGTTTCGGATTTCGTAGGAGGGGAGCATGATCGCTTTTTTGCGCGGAACCTTGGTGGAAAAGGGTGCCGATGCCGCCGTGATTGACGTCGGTGGGATCGGCTATAGCGTCACGGCCACCCGTGGGGCACTGGCCAAGATGGGCGGGCCCGGCGGCGAGGTTATGGTGCACACCTTGATGGTTGTGCGCGAGGACGACGTGTCGTTATATGGATTTGCCTCGCCCCAAGAGCGGGCGATGTACCAAAAGCTGGTCGGCATCACGGGCATCGGGCCCAAGCTGGCGATCGCCGTGCTGTGCGGGTTGTCGCTGCAGGAACTGTCGCTGGCCCTGGCCACCCGCGATGAAAAGCGATTGTCCAGCATCCCCGGCGTCGGCAAAAAGATGGCTCAGCGGCTGATCCTGGAGCTCAACGAGCAGGCGGCGACGGCCATGGCGCACTCCGATGGCACGGTCAACGGGCCTGTGATTGCCGTGGCAGGGGGGGCGGTGCAGGAGGCGGCGGAAGTGTTGGTGACGCTCGGGTTTTCGCCCAGCGAGGCCATGCAATGGGCCGCCGGAGCCGCCGCCGAGGGCGACACCACCGAGAACATTGTCAAGAAGGTGCTCGGCGGCATGGATGCGAGAAAGAGGTGAGATAAGCCGTGGATATGGAAGAACGCGTGGTTTCGGGCGGCTTGCACAGCGATGACTCCCAGGAGCTTTCCCTGCGGCCAAAGCACCTGTCGGAATACATCGGTCAGGAAAAGGAAAAAGAAAAGATCGCCATCTATATCGAGGCCGCCCGCCGACGCGGTGAGGTGCTCGATCATACCCTGCTTTATGGCCCTCCGGGGTTGGGCAAGACGACGCTGGCCTTTATCCTGGCCAACGAGCTGGGCGTGCAGATCCGCGTGACCACGGGCCCCGCCATCGAAAAGCCCAGGGATTTGGCGGGCATTCTGACCAACCTGGAGGAGGGCGATATCCTCTTTATCGACGAAATCCATCGCATGTCGCGGGCTGTGGAGGAGATGATCTACCCGGCGATGGAAGATTTTGCGCTGGACATCATCGTCGGCCAAGGGCCGGGCGCGCGCTCGGTGCGGCTGTCGCTGAACAAGTTCACACTGATCGGCGCGACCACCCGCGCGGGCATGATGACGGGCCCCATGCGCGATCGCTTTGGCATTATCTCTCGGCTGGAGTTGTATAACCCCGCCGAGCTGGCCCGCATCGTCACGCGCTCGGCTGGTATTCTCAACATCGAAACCACCCCCGAGGGTGCCCACGAGATCGCCGCACGTTCGCGGGGGACCCCCCGCATCGCCAACCGCCTGTTGCGGCGGGTGCGCGATTACGCCGCCGTGGCGGGCGATGGCGTCATCACCAAGCCCCTGGCCGACGCCGCGCTGGAGATGCTGGAGGTCGACAAGATGGGCCTGGACCGCGTCGACCGGGTCATGCTGGCGGCCATCATGGACAAGTTCAACGGCGGGCCCGTGGGGCTGGACACGCTTGCGGCGGCCAGCGGCGAGGAGGCCGTCACCATCGAGGACGTCTACGAGCCTTATCTGATGCAAATTGGCTACATCGACCGAACCCCCCGTGGCCGCGTCACTACGCCCGCGGCCTATGCCCATATGGGCCGCCAAATGCCGGGGGGCACGAACGTGGGCGCGGTGCAGCAATCGCTGTTTGACGAATGAGCGACAAGATCTCTGATTATGACTACCACCTGCCCGAAGCCCTGATCGCCCAGCAGCCCGTCCATCCCAGGGACGCGGCGCGCTTGATGGTGGTCGAGCGGGCGACGGGGCGGGTCAGCCATACGACTTTTGACCAACTGCCCGGCTGGCTGGCGGCGGAGGATATTTTGGTGCGCAACACCACCAAGGTCATCCCCGCGCGGTTGTGGGGCACCCGCCAAACCGGGGCCAAGGTGGAGTTTTTACTGGTGCGCGCGCGGGGCGGCGACGCGTCACACCCCGAGTGGGACGCCCTGTGCAAGCCCGCCAAACGCGCCAAGACGGGGGAGCGGTTTGTCTTTGGCCCCGAACTGTCGGGCATCGTTACCGCCGAGGGCGAGGCCGGACTGCGGCGGGTGGTGTTCGAGGCGGCGGGCGATTTCGAAGAGGCCCTGGAGGCCTGCGGCAAAATACCCCTGCCGCCCTACATCCGCGACGAGCGGGGGGCCAGGGAAGAGTATCAGACTGTTTACGCACAGCAGGCCGGCTCCTGCGCCGCGCCGACGGCAGGGTTGCATTTTACGGACAAAACCTTTGCTGACTTGGACAAGGCGGGCGTCACAGTGGCCTCGCTGGTGTTGCATGTCGGCATTGGCACCTTCCGGCCCGTGGCGGTCGAGGATGTCGCCGACCATCGCATGCACGAGGAAGATTATTGGTTGCCTCCCGAGACGGCAAAGGCCGTCAACGCCGCGCGGGCGGGCGGGGGACGGTGCATCGCCGTGGGCACGACGGCGGCGCGCACGCTGGAAAGCTGTGTCGCCGACGGCAAGTTGCAGGCGGGGCAAGGGGCGACGGACATCTTTATTCGCCCCGGCTATCAATTCGGCGCGGTCGATGGCTTGTTGACCAACTTCCACCTGCCGCGCTCGACGCTGCTGATGCTGGTCTCGGCCATGATAGGGCGGGAAAAGGCGCTGGAGTGTTATGAATTGGCCGTGCGCGAGCAATACCGCTTTTTTTCGTATGGCGATTGTATGCTGATTTTGTAAGGGAAGAAACATGACTTGTGTGAGATTTGAATGCCAGCACGTCTGCGCCCGAACCGGGGGACGAGCGGGTTTGCTGCACACCCCCCACGGCAGTTTCGAGACGCCGCTGTTTATGCCCGTGGGCACCCAGGCGACGGTCAAGGGCGTCATGCCGCGGGATTTGCTGGATTTGGGCGCGGGCATTGTCTTGTCCAATACCTATCACTTGGTACTGCGCCCCGGGGCCGAGACCGTCGCCGCCCTAGGCGGCCTGCACCGCATGATGGACTGGCCGCGGGGTCTGCTGACCGATAGCGGCGGGTTCCAGGTGTTTTCGTTGCAGGGGCGGCGCAAGGTGACCGATGAAGGCGTCGAGTTCGCCTCGCACATCGACGGCTCGCGCCACCTGTTCACCGCCGAGAGCGTCATGGCGGCCCAGCAGGCGATTGGCGCGGACATTATCATGGCCTTTGACGAATGCAGCGAGGCGGGGGCTGACTACACCCGTGCCGCCCGTGCCATGGAGCGCACCCACGCCTGGGCCAAACGGTGCGTCGCCGCCCACGAGGGGCACGACACCCAAGCGTTGTTCGCCATTTGCCAGGGCGGTATGTACGAGGATCTGCGTTGTGAGAGTGCCCAGGCCATTGCCGCGCTGGACACGCCGGGGGTTGCCATCGGTGGGCTTTCGGTGGGCGAGGACGCCGATACCATGTGCGCTATGCTCGATGTCGTGCGCCCGCATTTGCCCCAAGACAAGCCGCGGTATCTGATGGGAGTCGGCACGCCCGATTACCTGCTGCACGCCGTCAAGCGCGGCGTGGATATGTTCGACTGCGTGCTGCCCACCCGCACGGCGCGCACAGGTTGTGCGCTGGTCGGCGGCGAACGGCTCAACCTGCGTCAGGCTCGCTACGCCCGCGAGACGGGGCCTGTCGACGAAAAATGCAGGTGCCCTGCCTGCCAACGATTTTCGCGGGGCTACATCCACCACCTGGTGCGCCAGAAGGAGATGCTAGGCGCGACCCTGTTGTCGCTGCATAATATCGCCCATCTGCTGGATTTCTGCAAAACCATGCGGGCGGCGATTTTTGCCGATAAACTGGACGAGGTAATCCCCGGCGTGATATAATTGTATGGAAAACAAAGTTGGGGAGATTGTGCATGGGAAACGTGGCCTTTAAGCTATTTGGGATAGAGATTGCCTGGTATGGTATCATCATCACCGCGGCGGTCATCATGGCCATCGCCATTGCAGTATCAGTTGCAAAGCATCGCGGCGTTCGAAAGGACGACATCTACGACATGGCGCTTTTGACCCTGCCGCTGGGCATCATCGGTGCGCGGTTGTATTATGTCGTCTTTGATGCCTTTTGGGGTGGGGCGGGCAACCTGGACTATTACAAAAACTTCTGGAATATCATCAACCTGCGCAATGGCGGCCTGGCCATTTATGGTGCGGTCATCGGCGGATTTATTGCCGTGCTGCTGTTCTGCCGCTTCCGCAAGATCAATCGCCTGGCTATGCTGGACATCGCGGCGCTGGTCGTCATTCTGGCCCAGGGCATCGGGCGGTGGGGCAACTTTATCAATCAAGAGGCCTTTGGATCGGCCGTGACCAACCCCGCCTGGCAGTGGTTCCCCTTTGCCGTGCACATCACCCGCCCCGGCGTGGCGCAGGGCTGGTACATGGCCACTTTCTTCTATGAGTCGCTGTGGGCGGTGCTGACCTTTGTCGTGCTGCTGGCCTGGATGAAGGGCTGGGGATTCTTTGGCAAGATCAACACCCGCTGGGCGCAAAAGCGCGGCATCGATGCCCAATACCCCCGCCGTGCCATGCCCGCCGGCAACTTGCTGTGGGGCTACCTGGCGCTCTATGGATTGGAACGCGCGATTGTGGAATACTTCCGCACCGACTCGCTGATGATCGGGCCGCTCAAGGTGTCCATGATCCTGTCAATGGCGATGGTGGTTGTGGGCATTGTCATGCTGTTTGTCAACAACCGCACAGGCCAGATGGCCCCCCAAGAATATATCGAGCCCCAAAAGAACGATGAACCTGTGGAGGACCCCGCCGTGGAAGAAACGGCAGAGCCGCAGGACGAGCAAGAGATGCAGGATGAGCAAGAGGCACAGGCCGACGACGCGGAGCAAGCCGATGCGTAATCTGACCATGCTGACCGACCTGTATCAGTTGACGATGATGCAGGGTTATTTGCGCGAGGGCAAGCAGGATGAGGTGGCGGTTTTTGACCTCTTTTTCCGCTCGGTGCAGGATTTTTCGGCCTTTGCCGTCGTGGCGGGCACCCAGCAGGTCGTCGAGCTGATCCAGGAGTTGGCCTTTACCCCCGAGGACATTGACTACTTGCGACAGCTGGCGATCTTTGACGCGGAATTTCTGGCGTACTTGACGGACTTTCGCTTTGACGGCGACATCTATGCCATGCCCGAGGGCACGGTGTGTTTCCCCGGCGAGCCCCTGCTGCGCGTGACGGCCAAGCTGCCCATGGCGCAGTTGATCGAGACGGCGGTGCTGAACATCGTCAACCACCAAACCCTCATCGCCACCAAGGCGGCGCGGGTGTGTTACGCCGCGGGCGACGGCGGCGTGCTGGAGTTTGGCTTGCGCCGCGCCCAGGGCCCCGATGCCGGCGTCTATGGTGCGCGGGCGGCCATGATCGGCGGGTGCAGTGCCACCTCCAACCTGTTAGCGGGCGAGATGTTCGACATCCCCGTGCGCGGCACCCACGCCCACAGCTGGGTCATGAGTTTTGAGAACGAGATTGACGCCTTCCGCGCCTATGCCAAGGCGTTCCCTCAAAACTGCCTGTTGCTGGTGGACACCTACGACAGCCTCAAGAGTGGTATGCCCAACGCCATCCAAGTCTTTCACGAGCTGCGCGCCGCGGGTTACGAGCCGGCGGGCATTCGGCTGGACAGCGGCGATTTGGCTTACCTGTCCAAGCGCTGCCGCAAGATGCTGGACGAGGCAGGCTTCCCCAAGGCCGCCATCTGCGTTTCGGGTGATCTGGACGAAAACGTCATTTGGGATTTGCGTGCCCAGGGCGCGTCGATCAACATCTGGGGCGTCGGTACCCGCATGATTACATCCTCCGACCTGCCCGCGCTGGGCGGCGTGTACAAGCTGGCGGCCATTCAAAGTGACGGCGAAATGCGCCCGACGATGAAGATGTCCGACAGTATGATCAAGGTGACAAACCCCGGCATCAAACAAGTCTGGCGGTTGATCGACCGCGACAGCGGTAAGGCCATCGCCGATTTGATCGGCCTGGAGGATGAGATCATCCCCGACGACGTGCCGCTGGAGATTTTCCACCCGCTCGAGCCATACAAGCGCATGACGGTGGAAAACTTCCGCGCCGTACCCCTGCTCGAGCCGCTGATCCTGGCGGGCAAAGCCGCTGCCGAGTCCCGGAGCCTGAAGCAAATCTGCGACTATGCCGCCCAACAGCGCGAGACGCTGTGGGAGGAATACCGTCGCCTGACCAACCCGCAAGTCTACAAAGTCGACTTGACCCAAACCCTATTTGATCTGAAAAACCAACTGTTATTGCAGGGGAGGAAAAAGGCGTGAAGAAGTCCAAACTCAAAAAAAAGATCGCCAAACTGGAGTGTGAGAACCTGTTGTTGCGTGCCGTCATCGACGGTACCGACGTCAATAGCCTGATCCAGTCGGCCCGCCGCGCCCGTGAGGAAGTCGAGGCCCTGCGTGCCGAGCTTGGCCGCGCCCGCGAGTGCTGTCAGGCGCACGCCAATCCGCCCGTGGTGCAGGAACAACCTGAGCCCAAAGAGCAGGAGCAACCCGCCGCGCCCTCGGGGGCGGTCGAGTTGACGCCCGATCAGGTTACCCGCGCCGTCGCCGCCATGCTCGGCGGCGAATACCTGGCTCCGCCCGCGCAACCGGCCCCGGACAAAGAGCCTGAGGTGTGGTCGGTGCCCATGCTCGGCGGCGTGGTCGCCAAGCCCGATGTGCAAGCACCGGATGTCGCGGTGTATGACGATGTGCAAGAGCCGGATGTGTCGGCTTGTGACGACGTGCAGGAACCCGATGTTTCGGCCAATGATGTTATTCAAGATCCCGACGTGGCGAAGTACGACGGTCAGGAGCCCGAAGCGGCAGGAGACAGCGATCAGGAACCCGAGATGCCGGTATCGCCTGCCGAGGATTTGGCGGGAGTGGTTTCGGCACTGTTTGCCGAGGAATCCGCGAGCGAAACATCCAAGGACGACATGACCGCCGATGAGATGATGAGTGCCGTGTCGGCCCTGCTTGGCGGTGAGTTCTTCCAAACATCGGAGGCCCGACCGACCACCGAGCCGTCCGCGCCCCAAGCCCAAACACCCGGATTGGATGACGATCTGGTTCGCGCGGTCGCCGCGCTGTTCGAAGGGGCCGAACTGCCCCTGGAGATGCCCCGAACCCAGGCTTCGGTTGAGAGCCCGGAGGCGCAACCCTTGGCGGCCTTGGAACAATCGCTTGAAGAGATCGACCCTACGCAGGCCGAGGAACTGGCCCAACAGGCCGTCAACAGCGTCAACCAGGGCAACGCGGGTGACATTTTGCTCAAGGCCAGCGAGGAATTGGGCGGATGACCATCGGAGTCGTGGACGGCCAGGGCGGCGGCATCGGCAAGGCACTGGTCGCGGCCCTGCGCGAGCGGTTGCCCGGGGCCCGGGTGCTGGCGCTGGGCACAAACGCCATGGCCACGGCGGCCATGATCAAGGCGGGGGCCACCGACGGCGCGACGGGAGAGCGCGCCATTGTCGTCAACGCGCCCAAGTGCGATGTGTTGTGCGGGGTGGTGGCCATCGTCATGGCCGATGCCCTGATGGGCGAGCTGACCCCCGCGATGGCAACCGCCATCGCCCAGAGTCCGGCGCACAAGGTGCTGATCCCCCAAAACCGCTGCGGCATCACTGTGGCGGGCATCACCCAGGAAAAATGGCAGGCACATATCGCCCAAGTGGCGGAAATTATTGCAGGAGGAACATACAATGCTGACAGCGAATGACTTTACGAACAAAGAGAAGGCCGCCTTTGGCCGCCATGCCAAGGTGGGCATCCGTCCCGTCATCGACGGCCGCCAGGGAGCCCTGGGCGTGCGCGCGGGGCTGGAAGAGCAGACCCGCGGCATGGCGCTTGCCGCCAAAAAGCTGATCGAGGAAAACTTGTGCCACGCCGACGGGACCCCCGTCGAGTGCGTCATCGCCGAGTCCATCGGCAGCTTGAAGGAAGCCGCCGCCGCCGCCGCGCTGTTTGCCGCCCAGGATGTCGGCGTGTCGCTGTCTGTCACGCCCTGCTGGTGCTACGGCAGTGAGACCATGGACACCGATCCCTCCATGCCCAAGGCCGTGTGGGGCTTTAACGGCACCGAGCGTCCCGGCGCGGTCTACCTGGCCGCCGCCATGGCCGCCCACAACCAAGCTGGCATCCCCGCCTTTGCCATCTACGGCCGCGACGTGCAGGATGCGGGCGACACCACAGTGCCCTGCGATGTGCGCGAAAAACTGCTGCGCTTTGTCCGCGCGGGCATTGCCGTGGCTGACATTCGCGGCATGAGCTACCTGGGCATTGGTCACATTTCCATGGGCATCGCCGGCTCGGCGGTTGACCCCAACCTGCTGTTGGGCTCCTTCGGCCTGCGCTATATGTCGGTCGAGAGCGTCGAGGTGCTGCGCCGCGCCCAGCTGGGCATTTACGATCCCAAAGCCTTTGAAAAGGCCATGGCCTTTGCCGGAAAGCTGACCGAGGGCAAGGACAACAACCCGCCCGAGCTGCGCCGCACGCCCGAGCAAAAGCAAGCCGACTGGGAGATGTCGGTTAAGATGGCGCTGATCGTGCGCGACCTGATGGAGGGCAACCCCGTGCTGGCCGAGATGGGCTATCCCGAGGAGGCCATGGGCTACAACGCCGCCGCCGCCGGGTTCCAGGGCCAACGCCAGTGGACAGATTACCTGCCAAACGGCGACTTTATGGAAGCCATCCTTAACTCCAGCTTTGACTGGACGGGCATCCGCCGCCCTCGCATTGTCGCGACGGAAAACGATTATCTCAACGGCCTGTGCATGCTGCTTGGCAACCGTCTGACGGGCGCGGCCCAGGTGTTTGCCGACGTGCGCACCCACTGGTCGGCCGAGGCCGTCAAGCGCGTGACAGGCTACACCCTGCCTGAACCCGCGCAGACGGGCATCATCCACCTGATCAACTCGGGCGCGGCGGCCATCGACGCGGCGGGTTGCCAAAAGGACGCCCAAGGCAAGCCTACCATGAAACCCTGGTGGAAGGTCGAGGCTCAAGAAGCCGCCGATTGCCTCAACGCCACGCAGTTCCGCACGGCGGCGCTGGGTTATTTCCGCGGCGGCGGCTTCTCCAGCGACCTGACGACGGCGGGCGGTATGCCCATCACCATGATGCGCCTGAACGTCGTGCGCGGCCTGGGCCCCGTCATGCAGATTGCCGAGGGCTGGTCGGTGGAATTGCCCGACGACGTGCACCAAAAGCTCGACGAGCGCACTGACCCGACCTGGCCGACAACCTGGTTTGCCCCCCGCATCATGGGCGAGGGTGCCTTTGCCGACGCTTATGCCGTCATGTCCAACTGGGGTGCCAACCACGGCACCTTTGCCGCCGGCCACATCGGTGCCGACATCATCACGCTGTGCGCCATGCTGCGCATCCCGGTGTCCATGCACAATGTCGAAAATGTCTATCGCCCCGCGGCGTGGTCGGCCTTTGGCACGGCAGACCTCGAGGGTGCCGACTACCGCGCCTGCGCGGCTTACGGCCCGCTGTACGGAAAATAATCGAGCCTGAAATAAGGAGATAAAGCCATGAAAAAAGCGCGCATTGCTATCCTGGGCCAAGGTCGGTCGGGGCGTGACATCCACGGTGCTTATATCAAAAAGCGCCCCGAACTGTACGAAGTCGTCGCCATCGTCGAGTCCATGGCCCAGCGGCGTGAGCGTGCCGCGGCCGAGTGGCCGGGGGCGGTCATCTACGCCGACCATGCAGAGCTGTACGGGCGCACGGACATCGACCTGGTGGTCAACGCCACGCCCTCGCCCCTGCACGTTGCCGTGACGATGGATTTGCTGGCGCATGGCTTTAACACCCTGACCGAAAAGCCCTTTGCCCGCTATCCCTACGAAGTCGAGCAGTTGATCCACGAGTCAAAGAAGCAGGGCAAACTGCTGGCGATTTTCCAGCAATCGCGTTTTTGCGCTTATTATCAAAAAATGCTCGAGGTCATCGAGTCGGGCGTGCTGGGGCGGCTGGTCATGGTCAGCGCCCGCACCAACACCTACAACCGTCGCTGGGACTGGCAGACTGTGCAGGAAAACAACGCGGGCACCATGCTCAACACCGGTCCCCACCCCATGGATCAGGCCCTGAACGTGCTGGGTTTCCCCGATCCCGAGTCGGTGCAGATCCTGTCGCGGCTGGATAAGGCCAACACCTTTGGCGATGCAGAGGATTTTGCCAAGGTGCTGTTGACGGCCCCCGGCTTGCCCGTGCTGGATTACGAAGTCTCCTGCTGTGACGCCTACACGCCCTATATCTTCCATCTGCAGGGCACCTGCGGCAACTTTATGTGCACGACCAAGGATGCCAAATGGCGGTACTTTATGCCCCGCGAGGCCAAGGAGCAAAAGCTGATCCTGGAGCCGCTGTGCGCCGAGGACGGCACCCCTGCCTATTGCAGTGAGCAATTGACCTGGTACGAGGAGGCCTGGCAGGCCGACGAGCAGCAAGCCGACATCTTTGACGATGCGACCGACAAGCTCTACCGCTCGGTCATCGCCGCGCTGTTCGAGGGCAAAGACCTGGTCGTCACCCCCGAGCAGGTGTGGTGCCAAATCTCTGTCATGGCTCGCGTGCACGAGCAAAACCCCATGCCCCGGCTAAAGCTGTTTTAAATCGCAAGACGCTATAAATATAAGGAGGCCGCCATGTACCGCATCGGTATCATCGGGTCGGAGAACTCTCACGCGCTGGGCATCGCAAAATCTATCAACTTGCCCGACCCGGAAACGGGGAAGATGAAGCACCCCCAACTGCGGGTGGTCGGCATCCTGGGTGACACCCAAGCCGAGAACCAAAAGTTGATCGACGAGGGCGGCGTGGAGTTCATCGCCGACACCGCCGAGGTCTTCTTTGGCAAGATCGACGCCATGATCGTCGACTACCGCAAGGGCTCGCGCCACGCGGCGGCGATTATGCCGTTTGTCGAAGCGGGCTTGCCCTGCTTTGTCGACAAGCCCTTTACGATTGACATGGACCAGGCTTATGCTTTGGTGGACGCGGCGGCAAAATCAGGCGCGCCCATCATGGGTGGATCGAGCTGTAAGCTGTCGGGGGACGTCGAGGCTATGGCGAAACTGGCGGCCGACAAGGCCGCCACGGGCGAGTTGCTGGGCGCGTATATGAGCTTTACCGCCGACACCAACTCCGAGTACGACGGGTTGTATTTCTACGGCATCCACTTGGTGGAGATGGCCATGACGGTGTTTGGTTACGATCCCATCAGCGTCATCGCCACCCAGCGCGACGGCGTCGTCTCGGCCATCCTGCGCTATCAAAACGTCGACATCTCCCTGCAGTTCACGCGCGGGACCTATACTTGCACCTGCTCGTTGATCGGCAGTGAGGCGTGTCATTACAAGGAAATTGACCTGGGCGACGGCATGGAAAACGAGATCAGCCAGTTTGAGCAAATGCTGCTCACGGGCAAGTCGCCTTATGGCACGGAAAAGCTCGTAGTGCCCGTTGCCGTGGTGTCGGCGATCGTCGAGGCTTTGGAGACGGGCAGGGAAGTGCAGGTCGCCAAGTTCCTGCGTAAATAAAATGAAGTTTTTCAGAGGGAAATCCGGTGCCTCGTCCATGAAACTCATCGTGGGGCTTGGCAACCCGGGCACGAACTATGCAAGAACCCGACATAACGTCGGGTTTTTGGTGTTGGATCTTTTGGCGCAGCAGCTGGGAGCGAAATCGCCCGGCAAGGCCTTTTCGGGGCTGTGTGCCAAAGTCGATTTGCCCGGCGGCAGGGCCCTGCTGTTGTGGCCCCAAACCTATATGAACGACTCGGGCCACAGCGTCGCCGCGGCGGTGCGCAAGCACGGTATCGCGCCCGAGAACGTGCTGGTCATCTATGACGACATCGACACTCCATGTGGGCGTTTGCGCATGCGCCGCGAGGGCTCGGCGGGCACCCACAACGGCATGAAATCTATCATCGCTTGCCTGGGCACCCAGCAGTTTCCCCGCCTGCGCATCGGCATCGATCCGGCCCCGCCGGGCATTGAGCTGAAGGATTACGTCCTGCAAAAGCCCACGCAAGTGCAATACAAGGCCCTCAACCAGACCCTGTCCGAGGCGGCGGCCTGCGCCGGGCTGTGGCTGGAGGGCCAATCTATGGATGCCGTCATGCAGCGGGCCAACGGCTTTAGTGCGCAACCATGAGCCAACATGATTTGATCCCCTGGCTGACGGCCAGCGTGGCGGATAACGCCGTCTATGCCTCGATGCTTGCCCACGCCAAACCCAACAGTGGGACGCTGTTGCACGGAGCGCAGGGAGGTGTTTCGGCGTTTTTGGCGGCGGCGATGAGTTGCCAACGCCCCATGCTGGTGCTCTGCTCCCACCAAAAGCAGGCGCGGGAGTTTGCCGGGCAAATGGGGGCCTATTTGGGCGAGGAAATTCCCCTGTTACTGCCGCGCGCGTTGCCCTTTTTGCGGGCGACGACGACCTCGCGCGATCAGGCGGGGCGGCGCATCGCCGCCCTGACCGCCTTGCTCGCGGGCAAGCCCGTGGTCACGACGGTCGAGGCCATTGGCCAATGCCTGATGGCACCCGACGAATTCGCCAAACACAAAATGACCCTGCGCCAGGGCATGAAACTTTCGCCAGACAAACTCGTCGAACGCTTGCTTGCGATGGGTTATCAAGCCGAGCCCCAAGCCGAGACGCCGGGGAGCCTTGCGCGGCGGGCGGGCATCG
>JGI994J12354_10003951_pt1 | contig 13576 bp, 10 predicted proteins | sample IntmicLarv3ML3BL_FD_12354 | JGI IMG/M metagenome (IMG submission 12354)
ACGCGCCCGTCACAGACCCCTCACACGATTTTATGTCATCAACAGAGCCCGCCACAACGACATCACCGCCGCGAACGCCCGCTCCGGGACCTATATCGACGATAAAATCGGCCTCCTCCATCGTCTCTTCGTCGTGCTCAACGACGATCAGCGTATTGCCGAGGTCACGCAAACGCTTGAGCGTCGCAAGAAGCTTCTGATTGTCGCGCTGGTGCAGACCAATCGACGGCTCGTCGAGGATATACAGCACGCCCATAAGCGACGAGCCAATCTGCGTCGCAAGGCGAATCCGCTGAGCCTCACCGCCAGACAGAGTCCCCGCCTGCCGCCCGAGCGTCAGGTATTCAAGCCCGACACTGCGCAAAAAGCCGAGCCGCTCATTGATTTCCTTAATGATTTGACTTGCAATCATCGTGTCTTTTTCGTTGAATTGAAGCGCGTCCATAAATTCAAGCGCACGCACGATAGACTTGTCGGTAAAATCAACGATATTGATGTCGCCGACGGTCACGCCAAGCACCTCTTTTTTCAAGCGTTTGCCGGCGCAGGACGGGCACGGGTGCGCCGACATGTACTGCTCAAGCTCCCAGCGCATACCGGTCGACTGCGTCTCCTTGTAGCGCCGCTCGAGGTTGTTGACAATACCCTCAAACGGTTGCGTATAGGTTCCTTTTCCGCGCGGCTGGTCGTAATTCAGCTCAAGCTTCTCGCCGTTCGTACCGTACAAAATAATCTCAAAAACACCCTTCGGCAGGTCCTTAATCGGCGTATCGAGGCGAAATTTATACTTCTTTGCAAGCGCATCGAAATACATTTTCGACACACCGTCATTTTTGATATTCCCCCAGCCGGAGGCTGAAATCCCACCCTCTGCAATCGACAGAGCCTTGTTCGGGCAGATAATATCCGGGTCAACGCGCAACTGCGTGCCAAGCCCGGTACAGTCCGGGCACGCGCCGTACGGGTTGTTGAACGAGAACAGGCGCGGCGTAAGCTCCTCCATCGAGATACCGCAGTCCTCACACGCATAATTTTGCGAGAACAGAAGCTCGCGCTCGTCCTCAACGATGTCGATAATAACAAGTCCGCCTGCAAGCGCCGCGGCGGTCTCAACAGAGTCCGTCAAGCGCCGCGCAATATCCTCACGGATAATCAGGCGGTCAATTACGATTTCAATATTGTGCTTTTTGTTCTTATCGAGCTTAATTTCTTCGGTCAGGTCGTACAGGCTCCCGTCCGCGCGCACGCGAACGTAGCCCGACTTGCGCGCATCCTCGAAAATCTTGGCGAACTCGCCTTTTCGGGCGCGCACAACAGGCGCAAGCACTTGAATGCGCGTCGATTCCGGCAGAGCCATAACCTGGTCAATAATCTGGTCGACGGTCTGCTGACGAATTTCCTTGCCGCATTCGGGGCAGTGCGGAATCCCGACCCGCGCCCACAAAAGGCGCAGATAATCGTAAATTTCTGTGACAGTTCCGACGGTCGAGCGCGGGTTGCGGCTCGTCGTCTTCTGGTCGATGGATATCGCGGGCGAAAGCCCCTCGATATAGTCCACGTCGGGTTTTTCCATCTGACCGAGGAACTGCCGCGCATAGCTCGAGAGGCTCTCGACGTAACGCCGCTGCCCCTCGGCATAAATCGTGTCAAAAGCGAGCGAGGACTTACCCGACCCGGAAATACCGGTCATAACGACGAGCTTATCGCGCGGAATTTCGATGTCGATATTTTTCAGATTGTTTTCCCGCGCGCCCTTGACAAAAATTTTATCCTGCATTAGATTTCCTTATCTCTTCTTGATTTATTTGTTGTCCTGCGCGTGCATGTGGCAAACAAGGTCAAGAACCTTGCGGCTGTAGCCCCACTCGTTATCGTACCAGGTGACGACCTTGACAAACTTGTCCGTCAGCGCGATACCGGCTGCGGCATCAAAAATTGACGTGTGCGGGTCGTGTACGAAGTCGGACGACACAACTGCCTCGTCCGTGTAATCAAGTATACCCTTAAGCTCCTCTTTCGAGGCACGGAGCATCTCGGCACAAATCTCATCGTATGTCGCGGGTTTTTCAAGGTTGACGGTCAGGTCAACTACCGAAACATTGATTGTCGGAACGCGCATGCTCATACCGGTAAGCTTACCGTTAAGCTCCGGAATTACCTTGCCGACCGCCGCAGCAGCACCCGTCGAGGACGGGATGATGTTCGTGCTCGCCGCGCGTCCGCCGCGCCAGTCCTTAAGGGACTTGCCATCGACGGTTTTTTGCGTTGCGGTTGTTGCGTGAACGGTCGTCATAAGACCGGAGGCAATGCCCCACTTGTCGTTAAGAACCTTCGCGACAGGCGCAAGCGCATTCGTCGTGCAGGACGCGTTTGAAACAATGTTCATCGTCTTGGGGTCGTATTTATCATTGTTGACGCCCATAACGAACATCGGCACGTCATCCGACGGGGATGTCAAAATGACTTTTTTCGCACCCGCGTCAAGATGTACAGAGGCTTTCTTAACCGTCTTAAACGCACCGGTTGCGTCGACGAGATACTCAACTCCGGCGGCTTTCCAGTCGATTTCCGACGGCTCGCGCGATGAGAAGCAGGGGATTTTACGACCGTTGATAATCAGCGCGTTTTCGGTGTAATCGACGTCCGCGTTGAAGCGTCCGTGGATACTGTCAAACTTCAGCTGATACGCCATATAGTCTGTTGCGATAGTTGCATTGATTGCGCAGACCTCAATTTCGGGATAGTCGATGCTGGCGCGTAAAACCATGCGTCCAATACGGCCGAAGCCCGTGATACCGAGTTTTATTGACATAGGAAAACCTCCATTAAAATAGTAAAAATCGTACATTCTATTATACACCAAAAACATTTAAATTGCAATGGGAAAACGCAAGAAATTTCTCACAAATAGATGGTCTTAAAACGTCCCGAAATACACATCCTCACAATCGCCCCGCCCCTGCTTTGCGCACAACGCAAAGCGCCCCATCTCAACATACACCGCCGCACTGTCCTTGTGCGTTTTTACCGCTTTACAAAGTATAACATCAATGTTATACTCATTTCATATCTCAATATGTAGATTAAGGTGAAACAAATGACAATTAACGATATAAGCACAACGGCAGAGCGCCCGCGCGGAGCCATGCGGCTCGTCACGCTCGCCTCCGGCAAGGGCGGGGTCGGCAAGTCCTCGTTCGCGGTGAATCTTGCGATTGCCCTGTCACAGCTCGGAAGCCGCGTTCTCGTTGTCGACGCGGATTTTGGGCTTGCAAATATTGACGTAATGCTCGGCGCACAGATGAAGTATAATCTGTCGCACTTTTTGCGCGGAGAAAAGCGCCTTGACGAGATTGTTCACATTGGATATGACGGTGTGCGGTTTATCTCTGGTGGCAGTGGCTCGACTGAGCTTATGAAAGTCACTAACAATCAATTACACTCTCTCCTGCAAGGCATTCAGGATCTTGACATGGCAATCGACTTCGTTCTCTTGGACGTTGGTGCGGGGATTCACGAGCCGCTATTGACGCTCATCAACGCCTCGCACGAGCTGATTGTCGTCACGACGCCGGAACCGACGGCGATTCTCGACGCATACGCGCTAATCAAGTCTATCGGAACCGCCGCCGCAGAAACGCTTGCGATTAACGTCGTCATGAACCAGTCCGAAAGCGCGCGGGAGGCGCGGCATGTCTTTACCGGACTTGCATCGCTGTTAGAGAAAAACCTCGGATATGAGGCGCGTTTATTAAGCCCGATTGTTTTCGATGCAGAGGTTTCGCGCTCGATAAAAAAGCAGACGCCCGTTATGGTTTCAGCCCCGATGTCCTCATATGCGCGAGATGTCCGCGCCGTTGCGCGCGAGATGATGAACCTACCGCCCGTGAAAGAATACGCAAACTTTTTCACGCGCCTTATCGCGCGTATACAGGGCGACACGGATTAGATGAAATTTATAAAAGCACAGTCATTGCAACGGTTTGCAACGACTGTGCTTTTTGTGTTTTTGAAATTAAAGTAATCAAAAAATGGACTTAGCCGCGCCTTCACAGGTCAGTATTTTGCGGGTATCAATCAAGTCTTCACAGGGGACGAAGCCTGCCAATTTGCGCTAAAATCCGAACCCGCCGAGGTTCAGTCCGCCGGTCAGCTTCGACATACTCTCGTTCGCGGTTTTGCTTGCGGTGCGCATTGCCTCGTTAACTGCGGCAACAATCATGTCGGTCAGCATTTCGACATCGTCGGGGTCGACGGCATCAGGCTCAATCTCAAGCTTTAAGAGCTCGTGATTGCCGGAAACGGTCGCTTTTACCACTCCGCCGCCCGCGCTTGCGGAGTATTCCTGCTCCTCAAGCTGCTCCTGCATTTTCATCAAATCGGCTTGCATTTTTTGCGCCTGCTTGATCATATTCATGTTCGCGCCGCCGCCTTGCGGCATTCCGCGGAATCCTCCCTTTGCCATACAAAAATCTCCTTTTTAATAAGTTGTTTACAAATTTTTACTCTTCAAACGTGACAAGCCCGCCAAAACGCGACGCTATATCGTCAATTTTATCCTCACTTTGCGGCTCTGTCTCAGTGCCGCTGTCAAGAATCGGCTCCCACGGAGGCGGGTCGCCGGAATCGTCAAAAACAGATATCGGCGGAGTGGGCGATGACGACACAACCGGCAAAGCTTCTTCGCGGTCATCGCTGACCGGCGCGCTAACTTTCGGCGCAGGTTTCGCTTTCGGCGCGTCCGTCAGATGAACCGCCCACGGCGGCGCGTCAGCCGACGCGGCAGGTTTGCCCTTCGGCGGCTCCGTTGGCGGGATTTCTGTCGACAACGGAGTTTCAGCCGCAGGTGGGGTCGAGGGGGCAGTCCGGGTGGACTGAAATTCTTTTTGTACTTTAGCGTCCGGCGGCGGAGTAATATTCTCCGGTTCCGGTGTTGTTGCGGCACTTGGCGCAACAGCCTGCGGCGCAGGGGTTACTGTCGGTTTCGCCTCTTGCGGAGGCGGGGTCGGACGGCTTGTAATCGTGACGGGAGCCGCCTCTGTCGGGGCGGTCGTCGCATTCCAATTTAGCGCGGATATAATCGCAAGCTCCGCCGTTGTTCGGTCAGCCGCTCCGCGAGTGAAATCGCCGCGCGTCGAGGCGAGCAAATCCGCAAACGCAAGCAGGCGCGGCGTTCCGAACGCCGCCGCAAGCGAGCGAAGCGCGTCCAAGTCGGCAGAACCGCTGAGAAGCTCTGTTCCAGACGGGATAAGTCCCGCAAGAAGCGCGTCACGGGTGAGCTCTGCGAGTTCGTCAAACAACGCCGCGGCGCTCGAGCCGCTTTTATATGTATCGTCAAAAACGGCGAAAGCCGTTGCAATATCACGGTTTACAATCGCCACCGCGAGGTCAAACGCCGCTTCCGCCGCCGGAAGCCCGACAACGGCGCGAACGCGGTCGCCATCTATGCGGTCTCCCTCCACACACTGGTCGAGCAGACTCAGCGCGTCGCGCATTGACCCGTCGGCAAGCCGCGAGAGCATTCCCGCCGCCTCTTCCGTTATAGCAATATGCTCTTTATTCGCAACGCTTGCGAGCTGATCCGCGAGAACCTCACGCGAGAGCCGCCGAAATGAAAATCGCTGGCAACGCGAGACTATCGTCGCGGGGACTTTATGAAGCTCTGTCGTGGCGAGGATGAACACAAGGTGCTCCGGCGGCTCCTCAAGAATTTTGAGAAGCGCATTGAACGCCGAGTTTGATAGCATATGAACCTCGTCAATTATGTAGACGCGCTTTTTCGTCACCGCGGGCGAGAAAATCGCCTCATCCCGCAGGGCGCGGACGCTGTCAACTCCGTTGTTGGACGCCGCGTCAATCTCCATAATATCAGTTGCGGTTCCGCTTAAAATTGCACGGCATGTCTCGCACTCGTTACACGGGTTGCCGTTCTGCGGAGCTTCGCAGTTAACCGCGCGCGCCAAAAGCTTCGCGCACGACGTTTTGCCCGTTCCGCGAGTGCCGACAAACAAATATGCGTGGCTCTCACGACCCAAGGCGAGCTGATTCTTCAGCGTCTGCGTGATATGTGCCTGCCCCGCAACCTCGTCAAACGTGCGCGGTCGGTATTTTCTGTAAAATGCCTGGTACATATTTGTACTCCGTTCGATTTTTGAGGATTCGTTCGTATATTCAAATGAGAGCTAAAAAGCTCTCATCTCAATGAACCGCGCACCGCCCCTTGAAAACGCGATATGCCCGTGACCCGAACAGTTTGGCTCCAAACCGGCACCCTTGCGGCACACACACGACATCGCTTAATGCTGCTCGGTTCCCCGCCTGACATGGTTCACGAGCGTATGTTGCGCAAGACCAGCTCTTCATCACCGCTTTTTCGGTGCAGACGACACAGCACGAGTCCGCAGGACGGAATTCACCTCCGCTGTAGCGGATTGCGGATTACAGGGCACCGCTGACTCCCCGGCTAGCACGGTCTGTTCCCTATTATACCTCAGTTTTGTGCAAATATCAAGAGGGAACCGTATTTCTTTTTTCGCGCCGCGAGCACCCTTTTGTATCGACAAAAGGGTGGAAAAACGATTAGGGAACCGCAGGTTCCCTAACACCCTCCGGGGAATGTCATATTTCGCTTGCTTCGCCGCTCGGGCTTGGTGCTATCTTGCCGCTACACGCGGCAATGCTGCGGTGGGGGCGGAATGGGGTGTTACACCGCAATAGCGTCTCAGCGGGTCGCGCCGCAAGGCGATACAGGAGTGCATTTAGATTTGCGCCCAACCTGCAATGGCGTGTTCGCGGGAGAGTTACGCCCTCACTAACAATATGGTTTTTGTGACGGTTAGGACCGCTGTTGCGTTGTGGATTCCGGCGGTAGCCACCCCCGTTTTGAGGGGGAGTTTTAGAGGGGGATGGAGTCTCCCTCTAAACGGTTCTTTGGTTACTTTCTTGTCGTCACAAGACAGTAACGCCGTCGGCAGACATGAGGCGTCAACGAAATACTCCTTGCATTCGGCTATGCTTTGCAGTACAATGAAAATATCTTAAAAATATGGGAGGATTATACTATGGTTGCGTTATATCAATACTTCGGTTACGACCTGCCGCGCAAAGAGCGCTTTGCGATGATTCGGGCGGCGGGATTCGACGCGCTCGGCGTGTGGTGCGACGACTGGTTTGGCTGGAGCAATCACCGCGAGTTCCCGAAGCTCGCCCGCGAGGCAGGGTTGCAGGTGGTCGACGGACACGCTCCGTTTGCGCGCGATTACGATTTTGTGAACTCGCTGTGGCTTGATAACCTTGACGGGGAAACGACGTTCGAAATTTATCTCCGTACGATTGATGAGTGCGGCGAGGATGACATCGCAAACCTCATAGTTCACCCATATGACCTGAAAACGCAGGCTCCACCGCCGAATGAGGTTGGGCTTGAGCGCATTAAGCGTATGCTCGGTCGCGCGGAGGAGCACAACGTGACGCTCGCTTTTGAGAACATTCGAAATGATGAATATTTGGAGTATATTTTTAAGAATGCAAGTTCGCCGAAGCTCGGTTTTTGCTACGACGCGGGGCACAGAAACTGTTTTGCGCCGCACCTTGATTTTCTTGAGATGTACGGCGATAAGCTTGTGGCTCTGCACTTGCAGGACAACGACGGTAGCGGAGATCAGCACCTCGTTCCGTTCGAGGGGAAAATCGACTGGGCGGAGCAGATGGCGAAAATCGCCGCGACGGGCTATGCTGGTCCGACAACGCTTGAGTGTACGACAGGAAAGCCCGGCTCCGCTGAGGGCGGCGGCATGCCTCCCGAAGAGTGGCTCCGCAATACGTTTGAAGTCGCGAAAAGGCTTGAGACACTTATGAAATGATAACAACAAATCCCACGACTTTGTCGTGGGATTTTATTTGCGATTTTTCTTGTGTCGCGGCGGGCGGGTGTCAACGCCATCGTCAAAACAAGCTGAGTTGTTCGTTTTTGTCGGGGAAATCGCGGATATACCTAAGTACATTCTCGAACCCGCAGATAATATTATGCTTTCGGCACGTGTCCGTGATTAGGCGTGTGAGCTCGTGCGTGTTGTCGCTTGCAATCTCATACGCGTTGCCGTATTTTTCAATGTAACGCTGTTTCAAACCCGGGAAATGGCGGTCGAGCGCGGCATAATAATACTCGCGGTCGCCGTCTCGCAACGTCATTCCGACTCCGAAATGGATTATGCCACCGACGCCGGCGCGCAGACAGTAGTCGAGCAACGCCTCAACATTCTCGCGCTTGTCGTTGATGAACGGTAAAAATGGCGATAACCACACAACCGTCGGAATGCCGGCGGTGCGGAGCTCGCAGAGGGCTTGAAAACGCTCGCTCGTTGGCTCGACGGCGGGCTCTATTATGCGGCAGAGCATGTCGTCCGCCGTCGTCAGCGTTATCTGGGCGACCGCTTTTGTCTTGCGGTTAATCTCTGTCAAAAGGTCGATATCGCGCAGGATTCTTGTGGATTTTGTCTGCACCGCAACGCCGAAATGGTGGCGCGAAATGACCTGCAAGCATTGCCGAGTGATACCGAGTTCCTCCTCAATGTGCATATAAGGATCGCACATCGCGCCAGTTACTATCATACCACGACGACGGCGGCAGTGAAGCTCGCGGTCGAGCATCTCCGCCGCGTTTGATTTTACCTCTATATCCTCAAAATCGTGGTCGAATTGATAACACTTACTGCGGCTGTCACAATAGATGCACCCATGTGTACAGCCGCGGTAAATGTTCATTCCATTCGTCGGGGATAGAATGGATTTGTACTCTTTATAGTGGTAGCGCATTAGTCGTCACCGGAGGCGGGGGCGTTGGGGGGTTCGGGGTCGGCGGTGTCCGGTGATGGCATGTCCGTGTAATCGGGAGTGTCGTCGCAGACGAGGACATCCGAAATGTCGGGCGCGGGTTCGAAGCTTAGTGTAGGCGTACAATCGGACGCATGTGGGTCAGGTGCGGCATCGCGAGGTGTCAGCGTGAGCTTGATTTCGCCGCTACCATTATTGCCATCATCGTTATTGGGGGGCGCGCTGGTATCAACGGGGGCGCTATTTTCACCGAGATTATCGGATTCGACGCGGGTTTCGTTTTCGGATTCGCAAATATCGCCCGAGATTTCAGCCGATTTGAGCACAATCGTTATACGCGTGCCGAGCCCGACACGCGAAAGCGCGTCAAGATGACCGCCGTGCGTATCAACAATCCACTTTGCAATCGCAAGTCCAAGCCCCGCGCCGCCCGAGGCGCGCGTTCGGGACTCGTCAGCGCGAACGAAGCGGTCAAATATATTCGGTAGAAGCTCCTCAGCTATGCCGATTCCCGTGTCGGTGACGGAGAGTTGCGCCTCGCCGCCCACAACCTCTGCTTTTAGCGTTATTGTGCCGCCGGGATCCGTATATTTTATTGAGTTATCCACAAGTATCCGCGCCGCCTGCTTTATCAGCCCGCGATCCGCCGAGACGGAGACCGGCGCGGGCGCAGTGACAAGCCGAAATTCATGCGTCGGGTCGATTAATTTTGCCTCGTCGCAGACCTCCTCCGCGAGCTCGGAGAGGTCGAAGAGTTCCGGTTTAGGCTCGATTGTGCGGTTTTCGCCGCGCGCGAGGAACAGCAACTGCTCAACAAGAGCCTTCATTGAATCTGCCTCTGCGCGGATTGCGTCAATGCTCTCTTGCAGCGTTGTTTCGTCCGTTTTGCCCCAGCGGTCGAGCATATTCGCATAGCCCTGTATGACCGCTATCGGCGTGCGGAGCTCATGCGACGCGTCGGACACGAAACGAACCTGCGCATTATACGCGTCGTTTATGCGGTCGAGCATTCCGTTTATCGCCGCCGCGAGCTCGCGCAGCTCGCGCTGAGTGCCGTCGACATCGAGACGCGTGTCAAGCCGCGCGGCATTTATCGTCTCAAGCGCGCCGCGAAGCTGGACTATATCGCCCTTATCAAGCGCCGCGCCGACATTTATCGGGATAAGATTCTCCGGCTTGGCGCGACCGAGCGTCTCCGCCGCGCGGGTTAGCGCCGTTATCGGCTCTAACGAGCGGTGGATTAGCTTTGTGTTTTTCGCGGTGCGGGAGATGAACATCAAAAGCTCGATTATGAGCAGGACGGCGAGCGCATGCATCGCCATGAGCATATCACCTGCATACACTGCCACCCGGAATGTGATGCCCTGATGAGCAAGGTATACATGCTGATAAAGGCGTATTCCCGGGCCAGCGTTTACATCGAAAAAGCTTTGGCGCGGCAGGCCCTGTGCACGTGTGGGGAGATGTTCAATAATACTAAAATGGCGGGGAATCATCGATATATCCCTGCGATCAGGCTCAATATGCACACCCTGCGATGTAACCCACTTCGGCAGTTCTTGTGCGGTTGCACCGGCAAAGTCAGTGCTCTGAATTTCATAGATTGTGTCTGAAAGCTTGCGTTCCATCTGCAAATATGAACATGTTTGAAAAATGAGCACGAGCACAATATCTATTGAGATGAAAAGTCCGAGCATGCGCCAGCCGAGGCGGGTTGAAAGCCGCCTCGCAATAGATTTATTGTTCATCGCGTATCACATAGCCCACGCCGCGAACCGTTGAAATCAGCTTCGTGTCGAAAACATCGTCGAGTTTCGCGCGCAGAAACCGAATATACACGTCGACCGTATTCGTGCCGCCGTCAAAGTCGAAATTCCAAACGTTTTCAAGCAATTGCTCACGCGAGACGACAATCCCCTTGTTACGCATTAGGTAATGCAACAAGTCGAACTCGCGCTTTGTCAGCCCGACAACTGTATTATTGACCGCAACCTCACGCCGCGGGACGTTCATGCGGAGGGGTCCGCACTCCATCGTCTCGTCCGCGTTCGCCGCCTCTGTCTTGTGGCGCAGGGCGGCGCGGACACGCGCTAAAAGCTCCTCAATCTGATACGGCTTCGTTATGTAATCGTCCGCACCGAGGTCGAGACCCGACACCTTATCCGTTACCGAATCGCGTGCCGTCAGCATTATTACCGGTACGGTCGACGATTTGCGCAGGCGGCGCAAAACCTCCATGCCGCTTAGCTCCGGCAGCATTATGTCGAGTAGCATTAAGTCGTAGCCGCCCGCAAGCGCGAGGGTTAACCCCTCGCGCCCATCAGCCGCCTTTATGATTTCATATCCCTCATACGAGAGCTCAAGCTCTAACACTCGGGCGAGTTTTGCCTCGTCCTCTACAATCAGTATCTTTCCGGGCATAGGGTTTCTCCTTTGCTGATTATTTTGTCTCTGCCTTGCTTTTTGCGTTCTTTGCGGCGTTCTCCTTAACCGTGGTCTTTATGGAATCTGCCGCTGTCTCCGCCGATTCAAGCGCAGAGTTGATGTCGTCGCGTCCGAGCTCCTTGCCGCGCAGACGGAATTTCCAGCCGAAAAACAGTCCGATGACCATCAACGGCAGAACTCCCCATATACCAACGATAAACAGAAGTACGAACACCGTTACCGGGCATGCAAGCTTCGTTTCTCCCTTATAAATCGCATCGACATAGTTCGTGTTGCCGATAGCCAGTATGCGCAGAAGCGCACGGCCGATACTGCGGAGCATGTCGCTCGCCGTTTTCTCCGGTGCGGCGGCGCGCTGTGCATCACCCTCCGGCGGGGCGGCATTTCCCGCGTCGGAGTACGCTCCGCCACGCGGAGGGGCGACGGTCTTTCCCTGACGCTCTAATATTATAAGTGCGTCGAGAAGATCACCGTTTGCCTCGTCCAAGGCGAGCTTGGCTTCCTCAATTGTGACATCCGCAACCTCGCGCAGACGCTCGACCATTTCTAATGTTGTCATTTTTTAATCGTCCTTTCGATTTGTTTGCTTTTGAATTAGTATGTCTGCATAATACGCCTGTATGATTAATACTCAATTTACAGGAGATTAAAATATGATTAAAAACTAAAATCGGACATATAGTATCTCTATAATATAACAAATGCACTGAAATCTCAATAAAAAGTTGACAAAACTTTCAATTGTATCGTATAATTCGCAAATACAGACAAGTTTGGCACAGCACTTGCTAAAATGTTTTTCATAGCGCGCTCGCGCGTGAAAATAAAACAAAGAGAAATAAGGAAGGTAAATTATGGAAGCACTAAGCAATTTTCTCACATGGCTCAATGACACAGTCCTATGGGGACCTCCGATTCTTATTCTGCTCGTCGGGACGCACCTTTTCCTGACAATCCGCACGCGCGGAATTCAGCGGCACATCGGAAAGGCTATCAAAATGTCCGTCTCAAAAGACGAGGCGGCGCAAGGCGATATCTCGCAGTTCGGTGCGCTTACTACCGCCCTTGCCGCGACAATCGGAACCGGTAACATCGTCGGCGTTTCCGCCGCGATTGCGCTCGGTGGGCCGGGCGCTGTCCTATGGTGTTGGCTGACCGGCGTTTTCGGTATCGCAACTAAGTACGGCGAGGGGCTGCTTGCCGTTAAGTACCGCGTCAAAACCTCTGACGGGACGATGCTCGGCGGACCGATGTTCGCGCTTGAGCGCGGACTCGGTAAAAAGTGGCTCGCTATTCTGTTTGCCGTTTTTGCCGCCTTTGCCGCATTCGGTATCGGAAGCTCGACGCAGGCGAACTCTCTCACGGAGATGGTTGCAACGCAATTCGGCGTTCCGACCTGGATTTCCAGCGTTATTATTACCGTGCTTACGGCGATTGTCGTACTCGGCGGAGTTCAGCTTATAAGTAAGGTTTGCACGATTCTTGTTCCTTTTATGGCGATTTTCTACGTTATCGGCTGCCTTATCCTGCTCGGTATGAACCGCGCATTCCTCGGCGAGACAGTCAAGCTTATCGTCACGCATGCATTTACCGCAAGAGCCGTTACGGGCGGATTTATCGGCTCGTCAATTATGTCGGCGGCGCGCTACGGCGTTGCACGCGGTCTGTTCTCGAACGAGTCGGGTCTTGGCTCGGCTCCTATCGCGGCGGCGGCGGCACAGACGCGCAACTCTGTGCGTCAGGCGCTTGTCTCTATGACGGGAACCTTCTGGGACACCGTTGTTGTCTGCGCGATGACCGGTCTTGTTATCGTTTCCTCTGTCGTTAAAAACGGAAACATCGCCTTTGCTGAGGACGGAACGCGCCTCGCCGGCGGGCTTCTGACGAATGCCGCCTTCGGTCAGCTCGGTACAATCGGGCAGATTATTCTGACCATTGGGCTTGCAACTTTCGTGTTTTCGACGATTCTCGGCTGGTCGTACTACGGCGAGCGGTGCGTCGAATACCTGTTCGGCAAAAAAGGCATTATGCCGTACAAAATTATCTATGTTGTCACCGTTTTCCTCGGCGGAGTTTTGTCGTTCGGTATCGTTTGGCAGCTCGCGGATGCGCTCAACGCGCTGATGGCGATTCCGAACCTTATCGCGCTTATCGCCCTGTCCGGCGTTATCGTCAAGGAGACGAAGCACTATCTATGGGATAAAAACCTCGATGAGATGGACACCAAACCGATTCCCGTTATTAAGAAATAAACGAACCCCCCGCCCGGCTGTCGCCGGGCGGGGGGGGTTTATCGCGA
>JGI994J12354_10003952_pt1 | contig 13572 bp, 11 predicted proteins | sample IntmicLarv3ML3BL_FD_12354 | JGI IMG/M metagenome (IMG submission 12354)
ACCCAATAAGTCAATTGAAGAGATTGAGTTCATTCCTCAAACTTCCCATAGTCCTTGGCTTGAAGAGCTAATTCTTGATCAATTCGAACCGAAATTGTGGTCTTTGACACAATACACCACCTCTCATTTGTAACAATTGTAATTGATTTTTAAAACAAAAAGACAGCCGCCCTTTCATCGGACGGCTGTTTTTTTTGCTAAATCATTCAATTTTCTATTTTTTAATAGAGAGAGCGATAAATCTCAATGAATTGCTCTCTGGATAAAGCTACGTAATTGTTGGCTAACAATCGCTGCTGATTCGCAATAACGCTGTCGGAAAATTCTTCGATTTCCCCTTCGGTCATGCCATATTCTCTAAGCGGCTTACGAGGTAATACCTTCTCCAAGAGTGCATCCAGCGCATCCCAGACTTCCCCTGTCGGCACTTCTAAAAGCCCGCTCAATTGTGCCTCAAGTGTCTCAATTTTTCCGGTAGGCCGGACTTTTTTATACATCTTAAAAACCGTAGTAAACATCTGCTGATTGGCTTCGCCATGGGGTACATGGTGGACGCCGCCCAGCGGATAAGCCAAGGCATGCACGGCACCTACACCGGCATTCCCGAAGGCAATTCCCGCATAAGCGCTGGCAATCAGGTAATCTTCCATCCGAGCCAAACGAGCATCCTTGCCATTAGCGGCAATTTCTTGATAAGCCCGAATGATCATCTCAATCGCTTTTACGCTATAAAGCTCGGTAAATACATTTGCTTTCGGAGATACAAAGGATTCAGTCGCATGAACCAGCGCATCAATGGAGCTGGTCGCAAATACTGGATAAGGCAGACTTTTTAAAAGCCCCGGAATCATTACCGCTACATCAGCAAAGAGCTCATCAGTCGCCAAGCCTTTTTTCGTCTTCTGCTCTTTGATTTCCAAGATGCTGATATTGGTCACCTCACTACCGGTACCACAAGTGGTCGGTACTAAAACGAGTTCTCGACATTTTACCAAAGGCACTTTTCGATCAAAATAATCCAAAGTACTGGAATCACCGGCCAAGACCAGTAACTTCGCAATATCCAAGACCGTACCGCCACCGATGGCAATAATCCGCTCATAATTTTTACTGCGGGTGTCTGCTAAAATCGCATCGGTCATCTGATTAGACGGCTCGCCAATTCCATATTTTTCCTGAAAAACCCAGAAGCACTCCAGATTCAGATGCTTAAAGCCCTCATAAATGAACTCATTGGTAAGAATCAAATCGCCCTTGCCGATATTATATTCCTTCACGAAATCCGCAAATTCCGGAAATAACTCGATCCGCGGACGAATACTAAATGTTGCCATTTTTAAATCCTCCCTGATTTTTTAATTATTTCAAATTCCAGATTTCTTCATCGGTCGGAATAACTTTGACCTCTTTTTTGAAACCGATTTGAGAAATATTAATCAAGTGCTTGTAGCTGAAATTTTCGGAAATGCTGTTATTGCCCCAAGAGCCGCAACCCAAAGTCGTAGTCGGTGCAAAACCATTGTAGAAGCTACCGCCCGCACCGGTTGCAGAAGCCTGATTTACCACCAGACGGCTGACCGGCAAATATTCTCCGGCCGCCTCAATGTGAGCTTTATTATTCGAATGAATCGCCGCAGTATGCCCGACGCCTTCAAACATCAGATTTGCTTTGGCAATATCCAGAGCCTCTTCAAATGTCTCATAAGTCAGCGTAATCAAGCAAGCACAGAGTTTTTCTTTGCAAAGAATATCCGCTTCGCCTTTGCCTTTGGCTTTGAGAAGAAGAATTTTCGCATCTGCCGCCACCGGCACACCGGCAACCTCGCCGACTTTTTGCACCGATTGACCGACTAAATCGCCATTAAACGCACCATTTACAAAAAGAACCTGACGGAATTTTTCCACTTCCGCCTCATCGCTCACATAAAATGCGCCATTCGCTTTCAAGGCTGCCAGCATCTCTTCTTCCAGCTCTTTCGGCATAATAACCGATTGCTCGCCGGAGCAGATGATACCATTATCAAATTTACCGCCCACAATAATGTCCTTCGCCGCTTGATCCATATCATAATCACGGTCAAGAATTACCTGCACATTTCCGGCACCCACTCCATAAGCAGGCTTACCGCTGGAATATGCGGCTCGCACCAAGCCCATACCGCCGGTCGCCACGACTACATCCACCGCACTCATTACCTCTTGGCTGATTTCCATAGTCGGTTCTTCCACAATCTGAATCAGGTTCGCCGGAGCACCCAATTTTTCCAAAGCTTCATTCATCAATCTCACCGCATGGGTCGAACATTTTTTCGATCGCGGATGAGGGGATACAATAATTGAGTTACCGCCTTTCAAAGCAAACATCGCATTACACATCGGCGTTACAATTGGATTCGTAGTCGGAGTGACCGCACCGACTACCCCTTTCGGCTTCGCCACATAAGCAAGCGCCTCCGCCTCATTTGTCCCGATAATTCCAATTGACTTTACCCCTTGAAGGCTCCGCCAAATCATCTTGGACTTACCACGATTTTTAGCGACTTTATCTTCATAAACACCCATTCTGGTCTCGTCAACAGCCTCTCGCGCCAGCTCCTCTGCATGATCATAAATCACTTTACCGATTGCCCGCACATAACTGTCAATCTCGCTTTGACTGCATTTTTCCAATGCCTCCTGAGCCACCTTTGCCTTTTTCATTAATTCCGCTACTACTGCATTACCCACCCGAGTCACTCTCCTCTTATTCATTGTGAATTTTTGAACTTCCCTATTCTAAAAAAATAGTTTCTACTCTTTTCTCTGCCCTTTTGTGAAAACCATAACTTTCTCGCTTCAAAAAAAAAGTTACCGACCATATCTCATAAAATAACTCAACCCTGATTTTTTATAGGGATACGTTCATAGTATCACAAAGTTTTCAAAAAGAAAATAGATTTTTCAGAAAATTGGCTTGACTGCCACATTACAAGGAGTGAAACGACGCAGGAATGTACGCAGGAAACCCATCGCTGCCTTGACGATTGATGAGCATCAGCGAAATCAGAGTCTAGTCAAAGGGATGTGCGCAACTGCCACATTACAAGGAGTGAAACGATGCAGGAATGTACGCAGGAAACCCATCACTGCCTTGACGATTGATGAGCATCAGCGAAATCAGAGTCTAGTCAAAGGGATGTGCGCAACTGCCACATTACAAGGAGTAAAACGACGCAGAAATGTACGCAGGAAACCCATCACTGCCTTGACGATTGATGAGCATCAGCGAAATCAGAGTCTAGTCAAAGGGATGTGCGCGACTGCCACATTACAAGAAGTGAAACGACGCAGGAATGACGCAGGACGAACAAGCCTCGGCAACTGCAAGCGTAGCTTGGCTACTATTTTTCAAGGAACAACACAATGCAGAAAGATGTGTAAGAAAGCCATCAATGCCTAGCTTGATTGCCATTAATCTAATTCATCACGCAAAATAAATGCCTTCAACGAAAGAAGCATCGGAAAAATCACAAAAAACAAGCACTACTTAAAAAGTAGCGCTTGTTTTATCTCATTATTTTACCTTGAGTTGATCAAATACCAGCACGCCGCCGGGGGTCATCCAAAGACCATCGACTTTTTTCTCGCTTACCATGATGAATTCGGTAACTTGAGTTGTCAAGGTCGGGCGATCTTCCCGAACGATTTCCTGGATTTCGCCATAAATGGCTTTTCGTTTTTCGCTGTCAGTTTCTTGACGAGCCTGATCAATCAGCGCATTGACTTTTGGATTGTCGTAGCGGGAATTATTTTCGCCGGTGGTGTAGCCCGCTTGGGTATAAGGAGCCGCATAGCAGTAGTCGGCATCGCCGGTTTGATTAGACCAGCCGGTTAAATTCAAATTGAAGGTGCCTTTTTTGCTTTCTTCAATGTAAGCGCCAAATTCCATTGCCCTGATTTCTACATTAATACCAATTTCTTTTAGCTCCGCTTGAATCACTTCTGCCAATTTTACCCGAATTTTACGATCCGCAGTGATGAGATTTACCTTAATTCCATCGCTATATCCCGCCTCAGCCATCAGCCTTTTGGCATTTTCCACATCCCGCACATAGGGTTTCAAATTCGGATTGTGGCCAAATACAATAGGTGCTAAGTTGGAAACTTCTTTTTGGCCAATGTCCAAATAAACACCTTTTAAAATCGCATCGAAGTCTAAGGTTTCACTAATCGCCTGCCGTACCCGCAGGTCAGCAGTCGGGCCGTCCAGCACATTGAGAGCAAGGAATTCCACCCGATAGCTCAGAGTACGGATTAAATTCAAATCCGTATCTTTCGAAAGCCTTGCCACTTCGGTCACCGGCACCATTTCAGCAGCCTGAGCTTCGCCCTGTTTCACCATTGCCATCCGAGTGATGTCTTCCGGCACTGTTTTGAAGATTACTTGGGGTACTGAGATTTTCTCGCCCCAATAGTTGTCATTCCGTTTTAAAACTACGGATTCGCCTTTTATCCATTCTTCCAGCATTAAAGGTCCGGTTCCCACCGGATTTTGCGCCAGCGCCATCGTTCCTGCCTTATCTTCCTCAATCGCTTTGGGGCTCATTATAGAGGCCGCCGGATGCGCCAAGTGAAGGAGAAGCGGTGCAAAAGGCTTATCCATAACGAATTGGACTTTATCATCGCTTAGGACTTTGACTTCTACCACCGGGGTAAACATTGTCCGGCGAGCCTTTGGATTTTCTCTATCCATCAGCCGATCAAAAGTCGCCTTCACTGCCGCTGCATTGAAATCGGAGTCATCGTGGAATTTGACCCCTTTGCGCAAAGTGAATTCCATAGTCAACGGGTCAATTTGTTTCCACTCCGTCGCCAGCATCGGCACGATATTATTGTCTTTATCGATAGTCACCAGATTTTCATAAATTTTTCGATTCGTCACATTGGTCGACTGAGAGTCGATACCGATTTGCGGGTCTAAATTCGTCGCATCTGCGTGAAGTGCATAGATAAAAGGTGCATCTGCCGCTGATTTTTTATCGTCGCTGCTGCCACAACCTCCCACCAAAAGAGTTCCTACCGCGATTGCCGCTACGGCAATCATTGTCACTACCTGTCTTTTCTTCATTTTTGTTACCAACCTTTCTACCCTCTCTACTATTCTACTTGTTTACCGAGAAAAACCTTTTATTTCTTGCTTTTTCCTTTAAGCCGGAATGTTTGCACAATTGCCAGCAAGCAAAAAGTCATCGAAACCAAACCTACAGTCAGGAGCATCGGAATCGACAGTACATTTTTTAATGCACCATACATAATCAGCGCCGAAACCGTCCCCAACGTGCCAATATTTACCAGTGTACTCAAAAGCTTGGGCGAAGGATAATCCAGCAATAGCGTCCCTTGAGAAATCACCGTTGCATAAAGACCGGAAGAGCCGAGCCCGCAAAGCGCCACCCATACAAAAACCCACTTACCACCGGGCAGGAAAATTGTCCCGGAATAACCGACAATCGCCAAAACCAAAAGCCCGTAAATAAAATATTCTGTCCGCATCCGCTTGGCGATCTGCCCCGCAAAGAATCGTCCGATTCCCATGAATATCCAGAAGAGCGACAAAGCAAAAGCCGATTCATCTTGCGCCAAGCCAACCACATCTCGCAAATAAGGCACTAGCCAAAAGAAAAAACCGGTTTCCCCCAGCATATAGCCCAAAAGAGCGACTACAAGCCAGCAAAGCGGTGGTGTCCATTTATAGGAATCATTTTGCGATGCATCTTTTCGAGGCACCAGAATCGACGGATCTACCTTTAGCCCAATTAACGAAGGTAAAAGCAGTACCGAACCCACCAGATAAGGAACCTGCCAAGGAAAATCCTTCGCCAGCAGCGTCCCGACGATAAAGGGGCCGCTGATCGCTCCTAAAGAGAAAAAGAAATTCAGCATATTCATTTTAGAAGTGCGTTCCGCATCGTCATAAGAAACCACAATAAAGAAATTCGCATAAAAGCTCATCGCCCCGACGAAAAAACCCACACAGAGCCAACCGAAAAAGAAAATCCAAAAATTAGGGCTCAAAGCACTTAAAAAAAGTGCTCCGGTCAATGTCAGCCACAAGCCGAAAAATACTTTCTTATAGGGCAGAGGCACCAATAGCCGCGGCGCCAGCCGTACCGAGATTACCCTGCCGAAATACAGCGCCGCTGTAGCATAGCTGATTTGCGACAAATCCACTCGCAAAGTCTCCGCAATAGAAGACGAAAGCGGCCCCGGCACCATGCTATTATACCCCAAAAAAATAAAAATTGCGTAGGCTGTCCAAGTTGCAAGCATTGATATATCTCCTTTAAAAACCCTATTTCATCAACCGAGAAACTTATTTCATCCACTCATTTTACCATTAAAGGAGGTTTTTCGCCCAAAAAGATTCGCTTCTTCTGCAAAATTAACTTTATTCCGGCTTCCTCAGTACCTGAGATTTCATTTTTATTCAAATCTCCCCCTTCCACTCCGGGTAAGTACCCAATTTTTTATACCACAAGCTCTGCCCGGCAATCTTCCCCAACGCTTCCTGCCATTGGTCGGAATCCGCCGAATCCACAATATCGATGAAAAAATAATACTCTCCCATCTTCTGACCGGTTGGTCTGGATTCGATGCGGGTCAAATTGATTCCTCGACTGGAAAATTCCCGAAGTAGCTCTTGAAGGCTTCCTGCCTTTTCCCCGTTGATTTTACAGACAAAAGAGCTTTTAAGCATTCCCTTCCGCGGAAGCACTAATGGTTCTTTTCGCGCCCTCACAAAGCGAGTGCAGTTATTCGGATTATTTTGGATACCCCGATGAAGCAGCTTAAGGCCATTTCTCTCACCGGCGGCACTACTGGCAATCGCCGCCACTCCCGGCAAGCCCTTTGCCACTTCCTCTGCAGCCCCGGCACTACTGGCTACCGATACGATCTGAGCCTCCGGATAATTGACCTTTAAAAATTTGCGGCATTGCCCCAGCGCCTGAGGATGGGAAAGAATCTGGGTTACCTCGCCGCTTTCGGACGGTAATACCCAAAGGGAATGTTCAATCGGCAAACAGTGCTCTTCAATAATCTCCAATTCCACCTCATGAGCCAGCACGTCCATCGAGACCAGTACCGCCCCCTCAGTAGAATTTTCAATCGGCACCACCGCCTCATCCACTTCGCCCTCGTTCGCCGCCTCAAGTGCCCGTTCCATGCTCAAATAGCTGATTAATTCCTCCGTCGGAAAAATCTGCATTGCCATTTCATGGGTATAAGTCCCTTCGGGCCCCAGATAGCCGATTTTTTTCCTCGCCACCATTCCACACTCTTCCTTTCTGCCAGTTATTTCTTCGGGTAAATAAAAAAAGCCATCCCCAAAGGGACAGCTTTTGCTGCAGTACCACCCTAATTAACCAAAGTGCTTCCAAAATAAAAAAAGGGCAGTACCCAGGGGCAAGCCAAGCTTGCGGTACCACCCTAATTAATCGAATCACTTCAATTCACTCTCTGCCTAATAACGAAGGCACCCGTAAAGACCTACAGGAGATTTCTCTCTTTCTGCCTTTCAGCTCCGGAATGAACTTCATCTTTTGCGGATTGTCGACCTCTCACCTACCGCCGACTCTCTGAAAATCTTTCAAAGACTACTCTTTCCATCATCGCTTTTTCATCAATTCTTAATTTTTCTCAATTATAGAGTTTGACAATCCAATTGTCAAGGCGAAACTTTTCGCCTTTTAGGCTAATTGAATCGCCGCAGCAATCCAAGTCAGGATTATTCCACAAACCATCCACACACCGAGAATCGGTAATGCAAATCGACACCACCGATCAAAAGGAATCCCGGCAACCGCCAGATAGCCCATCAATCCTGCGGAAGTCGGAGTCACCATATTCGTCAAACCATCACCAAATTGGAAAGCTATAATCGTTGCCTGACGGGTCAAGCCAATCACATCCCCTAAAGGAATCAAAATCGGCATCGTTGTCGCCGCCATGCCGGAAGCAGATGGAATGATGAAATTCAAAAGCGACTGGGCAAACATCATGCCAATTGCAGTCAACTCCAGCGGAAGCCCCTGCACCGCTGCCGCCAGACCATGCACTACAGTATCAATAATTTTTCCTTGGGTCAAAATCACAACAATACCCCGGGACAAACCAACTACCAAGGCACCGAAAATAATCGTTTTCGCCCCTTCTACAAAAGAGCGAGCCATCGCACTGGGGAGCAATCCGCCGATAAAGCCGCCGACAATTCCCATTCCTAAAAAGACTGCCGCAATTTCATCCATATAAAATCCTTCATACATTGCACCATAAACGATAAAACCAAAGCCAAGCACAATCACAAGAAGCACCAATTGACGTCTCATCGTCAGATCGGAATCCGCCTCATCCACCCGATCTTGAATGTCACTTTCTACACCGGCCATAATGCTCCTTGATGGATCTTTCTTGACCCGCGTTGCATACCACTGCACATAGACAATACCTGTCACCAGAAGCACACCATACATGATAATACGAAACCAAAGCCCTGAAAAAAGCGGCAATTCAGCAATCCCTTGGGCAACTCCGACTGAGAAAGGATTGAAAAGACCGCTAGTAAATCCGGCCAATGCCCCGATACTGACCATCGCCGTCCCTGCCAATCGATCAAACCCAAGCCGACTGGCAACTGCAATGCCCAAAGGTACAAAAATAATCGTCTCCTCAGACATCCCAAACATAAAGCCGCCAATCGAAAATAGAATCATTGTGCAAGGAATCAACAAGCTCGCTTTATTTTCAAAAAAGCGAATCGCCCGAATCACTCCGGCATTAAAAGCTCCGGTGTCTTCCAGTACTCGGAAAGAACCGGCTACCACAAACAAAAAAGCGATAATACTTGCAGCGCCCTTAAAACCTTGGGGAAATGCCAACAAGATATCCATCAAATCTACTTTATAGGCTTCAATATACTGGAACGATGCCGGATCAACAACCATCCTTCCGGTTGCAGCGTGCTCAATCTTTTCATAAGTACCTCCCGGCAAGAGCCACGTTGCTGCTGCGGCGACTAAAATGAAGAAAAAAATGATAACATAAGTATGGGGAATTTTTACTACTTTATTTTGCTGTCCCGGATTTTCCACTCCCTCGTCCTCCCTTTTACTAGGTAAAATATAACTGCTATAACGTAGTACATATAATACGTTTTTTTCATCGAACCTGCAATACATTTAAGCTTGTTTTTTTATTCACAAAACCTTGCATTTTGTATGCCCGATTTCTCTTTCAATTCAATACATCTCCACAAAAGGCAAAAAGTCCTGAAATTCATATATTCCAAAACTTTTTGCCTCCTTATTTATTTTTGCACCCCATCATATTTCAAGGCTCTTGAATAACTTCAAAAAATATTTTCCTTGCCCATCTTTATAAGAAAAGGAAAATCTAAAAGAAACGCGGTCCTTTTCCAAAACCAATATTCCCGATTTGGTTTCATTGGCTCTTTTTCCCCCACCAAATGCTGTCCAGCCTTTTTCCACAAGCTGTTTTTTGTAAAAATCCTTTATTTCATCTTCAGTGCCACTGTCATAATTCAGCTCCGCTGTGATGGCAATATCCTTTTTTGAGCTATTAAATATCCTTATCTGCCTTGAACCCGGAAAATGCTCCATATTTTCCAAAATTGAACTGACTTTCTTTTCTTCTTCAAGCTTATGGGGATTAAAGTTTTGACCTGCATAGGGAGCATAGAAAATAATCGGAATGCAAATGGACAAAACCAAACTCATTTTCATCGAAAATTTTCCGGGGAATTTCATATGAATAAGTGCAAAAACAAACATACCTGCTATTGTCATGAAAGCAAACAGCAACATTAATCCGGAAAGTAAGCTCTGTCTCATTCATTTGCCCCCTTCCTAAAAATTTCCTAACTTTTATTTTCAGTTTTTCCATAGCAATTGTCAACGACCAACTAATTGCTCTCTGTATTCATTTTTACCTCTTTCCTATATAATAAAAGTCATAAGCCCTTTGAGGCAACCATGTGCGTAAAGGAGTTTTTCAAATTGAAAGGCATTATTTTTGATTTCAACGGGACAATGTATTTCGATGCCAAAGAAAATGAGAGCGCTTGGCGGCGGTTCATCTTTGAGAAAATCGGCCGACAAATTTCCGATGAAGAATTTAAGACCCGTATTCATGGCCGCCCCAATTCCTCTGCCCTCACCTATTTTTTGGAAAAAGAGTTTTCAATAGAAGAAGCGGCGGCTCTATCGGAACAAAAAGAAATCATCTACCGAGCGATGTGTCAGCAAAATTCCGACCGCTTTCATCTGGTTGAAGGATTGCCAAAGCTACTAAATGACCTGACTGCTCGCAATATTCCCATCGCCATTGCCACAGCGGCAGGAAAAAGCAATCTGGATTTTTATATGAAACACTTTAAGCTAGACCGCTGGTTTGATTATTCTCGAATCATCTACGATGATGGCACTTTTCCGGGCAAGCCAAATCCGGCAATTTACCTAAAGGCCGCCGCGGCTCTTTCCCTTGACCCAAAAGATTGTCTGGTCGTAGAAGACTCCCTCTCAGGCATCGAATCAGCCCAAAGAGCCAAGATTGGAAAAATCATCGGTATCTCACCTCAAAATGACAACTCCCATCTTCAAACCATTCCCCGGCTTCAGAAAATTATCAATGATTTTACGGAATTTGACCTTTCATTGCTTCGCTAAAAAATTAAAACATCCGTAGCAGGCTCTGGTATTGCCATAAATTATTATCTGACAGGAGGATTCAGTATGAGTTTCGATTTAATGGTGTTTGAAAAATCAAAAGCCCCAAAAACCTCGGAAGATTTTTTCCTTTGGTACTCCGAAGAAACCCAATGGCAAGAGGAGAGAGATTATAATTCACTCAATGGCACCTCGCCTCAACTGGCAGAATGGTTTATGGAGATGAAAAAAACCTTTCCACCCATGAATGGCGAATACAGCCTTAGTGATGAAGAAGCCTTCGCCAACGAGGATATCGAAAGACATCTGACCGATTACTCCATTGGCAGCAATATCATCTACAGCGCTTTTGCATGGTCTTTGGCAGACAAAGCCTACAAACTGGCCTTAAAATTAGCAAAAAATCACGATGTCGGCTTCTACAATCCGCAAACTGGTGAAATCTGCTGTGATTCGATGGCTTTATGCAAAATAAGAATCGAAACCAGCAGTGATGACATAATCACCGACTGGAAACGAATTGAAAAAGAAATCCTTACATTAGACTCTCCAAAGCGACAAGGTAGCTTCATTACCCTGTGGTTTGAGCAAAACGGAACCGATCAAGAATTTATGCAATGTACACCCGCTTATCCTGAGCAAAAAGGACTTTTGAAAAAACTATTCAGCCCTCCAACCGAAAATAACAACATCACCTCTTATACTGTTGAAGCAGGTACCGGTGAAAAAATATATACCATTCAAGCAAACAGCAAAGAAAAAGTCCTGCAAATCTTCCGCGATTACTATTCAAGCCGCACACTGCCGGACATCTCAGATTGGGCAGACAGCGGAATCATTTAGCTACATAAAAAGCCTGCCAATCGGCAGGCCTTTTCTTATTTTCCGGTAAATATCGGTTTTCGTTTTTCCATAAAGGCATTGACCCCCTCTTGGTGGTCAGAAGTCTTAGCGCAAAGCCCTTGATAGCTGATTTCATTGGTAAAAGTAGCATAAATTTCGCCATAAGCGACTTGGTTAATCATTGCTTTGAGCTTGCTGTGAGCGAAAGTCGGCCCTGCCGCCAAACGCTCCGCCAAAGCCAATGTTGCGGCATGCAACTCCCCTTTCGATACAATTTCAGTAATCAAGCCCCAGTCATAGGCCTCCTCAGCATCAAAAGTCTGCCCCAGCATACAAAGCTCCGTTGTCCGTGGCACTCCAAGGGATTTTACCAATGTGCTCACACACCCCATATCGGGAATAAAGCCCAAATTGACAAAAGCCATATTGAATTTACTGCCCATCTCAACCATTCGAAAATCACAGCACAGCGCCAGCCCCATCCCGGCTCCCGCCGCCGACCCTTGAATCGCCGCAATGACCGGCTTTTCCATAGTCCGAATCAAGTGAAACATTTGCTGCACCTTGTAAAGAGCGGTGCAAATCTCGCTCTTGCCCTGATCTAGCCACTCTTTCATCTCTTTCACATTGCCACCGGCGCTAAAAGCCTTACCGGCTCCGCAAATCACTACCGCCCGCACCTCATCGTCAGCACCGCACTGCATCAAGCACTGATTCATCTCGTCCGCAGTCACCCCGGTAATCGGATTTCGGTTCTCCGAATCATTAATCGTAATCCAGCCCACAGACCCCTTCTTCTCATAAAGAACCTTCTCAAAATTCATCTACCTTTCCCTCCTATACTTAAACATCGACTTACTCGCTCCAAAATATCCCTCCATTGCTGCCTGATTATTTGACGAAGTTATCACGAATGTAGGATAAAACCGTATTTTCTTCTATAATTACATAGTCGGTTTCCCCTCGATAAGACTTTAATCGCATCCTCGTTTTCTTTTTTGCAAAAGACGCAGTCCCATAAATTATCCTTTTTTTAGAATCTTCTTCCTTTCTGGAAATAACATTTATAGCAATTTCTCGCTTGCGTTTTTTAGATATGGGGGCATACACACCCCACTCTTGATTGTCTTTGGGGTTGCTTACTGTACCGATGTATTTATAATCGTGTTTGCCAAGCTTCATGATTTCCTCTTCTCCCCTTACGGCAGGAGTAAAGACTGTAGACGAATCATTCATCACTCGAAGAGCTTCATTTCCTTCGGCTTGCCATTTTTCCTCTTCCTGTAGCCTTTCTTCTCGCCACTTCTCGTACTTCATATCCTCTATTTCTCGTAATTTTTTCTTATTCGTTTTATCAAAATCATAATTTCGAGCCTGCACCATCTCGGCAACCACTTCTTGAGGAATTTTTATCTCTAATTGAGGTTTATGTATATCATTATAAATGACGAAAAAACTAACCGGAGTGTCAGCCCCCATCAGCCTACGCATCTTCCTCATATCACGGTAATAAAATCGATAAGCTGATATACGAAGATAAGCCTCTTCTTTCGGTGAATTGATCGATACTGCTCTATTAAAACCAGAAAAATTTGAATAGCGGTCAGTCAAATTGAAACCTCCTCGCTGTTCACCAATCTGATATCCNAACCGCTTTTTAATCTCTTTCCTCTTTACTCCATCCAGCCCCTTAATCGTGAGCACATACTTTGCACCATCGAAATGAGAATTCGGCAAATAAAAGTCTAATTTCGTGCTTTTATGCTCCCGTTGGCTATAATGTTCATAGTAAAAAGTAATTTCCAACCCTTCGGGAGTTGTCCAAGTATTTTCAGAAGATATCCGATAATTCTCGTAATTACTTATGACAGTCTTATTATCCTCAACTCCCGTATATCCACCATAACCATCAAACTTAGGCCCTGTAATTTTACCAAAACAAGTTGCCGGAATCAGCAGAAAAAGCAGTACTAACCAGCCTTTTTTCATTCAAATCCCCCCTTGGTAT
>JGI994J12354_10003953_pt1 | contig 13571 bp, 12 predicted proteins | sample IntmicLarv3ML3BL_FD_12354 | JGI IMG/M metagenome (IMG submission 12354)
TAGGCCGTCGGCCCTTGCCGACTGTCGGAGCAAGAACGGATAAATCCGAACCCGCCGTGTTGATAGATATTGTATCACCTTTGTAATTAAAAGTCAATATGATTTTATCACCATACACATAAACGGCATTCACAAAACTATCAATAAGTCGCTCTTTTCCGGCTTGACTGTTGAAATCCAGTTCACGGAATTTGTGAATCCAAAACTTTATCTGCTCTTTTGTCAGTAATGGCTTTTTGATTTGCTCTTGTAAAATGTTGATTTCCAGTTTGCTTTTTTCTGCTTCTAACGCTTCCAATCGCTCTTTCGTGGAAGATGTCAAAACACCCTGCTGAATTGCGCTTAAGAGATTATCAATTCCCTTTTGAGTATCAGAAAGCTGTTTCTGCAACTGTGGGATTGTAGTGTTTTCTCTTGACTGCATTTCAAAAAGTGTGTCTAAAAGTTCTGTAATTAAGTCATCATCAAAGAGCATTTTCACTGTGTTCTCAACAACCAAATCCTCTATCCACTGCTTTTTGACCGCTTTCATATCACAGCCTGTCTTGCGTTTGGAGTTGCCGCATTTGTAGTAATAATACTTCCGTTCAGTTTTACTTGTTCCGCTCTCTCCTGCCATAAAAGCCCCGCACTGACCGCACATAAGCTTAGTTGTAAGCAAATATCTGTCGTCTGCTTTGAAACGAGCAGGCGCTCTTTTATTTTGCTCCATTCGTGTGTTTACCATTTCAAAAAGCTCCTTTGTTACGATTGCAGGCATACCATCAGGAATAACAACCTCGCCAAAACGATACTCACCCATATATCGGCGATTTTTCAATATTCTTGTGATTGTATTTATAGAAAACTTCCCGCCGTTAGGAGATTTTACGCCTTTACTATTTAGGCTTTCTAAGATATCCTTGATAGTAGTTCCTACGGAATATCTCTGGAAAATATCCTTTACCACCGGAGCAGTCAATGGGTCAATTTGAAAATTTCTATCGCTGTCAACGGCATATCCATAAGTGATATAACCACCATTACACTTGCATTTCAAAGCATTTTCAGTAAGTCCACGCTTTACCTTCTCAGATAGTTCAGCAGAATAAAATTCTGCATAGCCCTCTAGCAGAGACTCAAGCAAAATCCCTGTAGAATCCTCTGAAATGGCTTCTGTTGCGGATACAACTTTAACTCCGTTCTTGCGTAAGGTTGCCTTGTAATGCGCTGAATCATAGCGATTGCGAGCAAAGCGGTCGAGTTTCCATACAAGCACAACATCGAAAAGTTTTTGCCCGCTGTCCTTAATCATGCGTTGAAATTCGGGGCGATTATCAGTCTTAGCAGATAAGGCACGGTCAATGTAGGTGGATAGTATTGTGATGCCTTTGCGCTCAGCATATTCCTTGCACTCACGCAACTGCCCTTCAATGCTTTCCTCTCGCTGGTTGTCGCTTGAATAGCGGGCGTAGATAACTGCTTTCATTGTTGCTTACCTTCTTCCATGAGATGAAAAACGGCTTGTTTCAGCTTGTCGTTCATAGGTGATTTCGGGTCGAAACACATTTCTACAAACTGTTTCATTTCTTTGTCAAACGCTTTCGGCTGATAGTCGTATAGCTTGCCCTGCGGCTGTTCGCACCGTCCGAAAATATAATCCATAGACACGTCAAAATAATCCGCATACCAAAGCAATACTCGATAGGGTGCTTCTGCTTGTCCTTTTTCATAGCGGTTAATACTGGCTTGTGCTAATCCCACGAGTTCTGCGATATTTACTTGCGACAGCTTCATACTCTTGCGTAACGCTTTTAATCTTTCTCCGACTGTAGTCATACATATACCTCAATTTTTGTTATGTATATTATTATAACCTAAAACGGAATAAAAGTCAATACTACTTTAAAAAATATTTGATAAATACAAAGCCGCCCCTTGGTTTACAAGGAACGGCATGTTTTTTTATTGTGTTAGCTAATTAAATCGTGCGAACAATGTCGCTAAGAGGGCGCCTTGCTTTCCCATACTCCGTAGCTTTATCTCTGTAACCAAAAGCAGCCATAACAGCTATATGCTCTTTTTGTAAGTTCAGCATCCCCCTTTTTTTCAAAATATTTTCAACTTCCTTAGGAATAAATCCCTCAATTGGACAAGAATCAATCCCTTGTAATGCGGCTGCTAACATCATATTCCCTAAAGCGATATAGGCTTGTTTTGCCGCCCAATCAATGCGTTTTCTACAATCTGTTAAATCCTGTTTTTCCCTTTGAAATGCCCCAAAAATGTCGATAAAAGTAGATTGAGCTGTATTGTCTAACTTCTTAATGTCAGTGTTAATTCTTTTAAAATATTCTGAAGTAGCTTCAAGGTCTGTTGTAATAGTAAAAATCACAAAATGACTTGCGGAAGCCAACTGGCGTTGTGCTCCAGAAGCATATGGGGCTATTTCTTCTCGAATTACACTGTCTTTTAACACGATAATATTCCAAGGTTCCAAACCAAAAGAACTGGGACTATATCGCGCGATTTCAAGAAGATTATTAAAATCCTCTTGAGGAATCAGACGCTCCTTGTCAAAAGTCTTAATTGCATTTCTCCAAGATGCTGCTTTTAATATTTCTTTTCCCAACATTATATTATCCTCCTTGTTTAAATTTCGTTCCAAGAATCATCAAAACGTTTGATGAAAGTGTTGACAATCTCTTTGTTTTGTGTCCAAAGGCAGAGTGCATTATCGTTCCGCCCGGTGTGCGCTTTATTATCCACTATAATGAGCAAATCAGTATCGTCAAAAGTTTGATATGAGATGAAAAAATTATTGTTTTCAAGTTCCTTGACTTCGAATCTGTTACTATTTGCGGTTGCTTTACTGGTGCAATTGGTAATATGTTCAGCGAAAGTCTGCTTTAACTCCTTTGGAACGACACGATAATACGTAAAGGCATCTGTAGGAGATATACATTTTTTATTAAGCATATTTTCAAGTGATTTTAAATAATTTCTAGCAGAACCTTGAATTTTGCTATCTAAAACATCTTGTCTTGCTGTTCCAACAACACGAATATAATGTGATTTTTTCACTAAGCTCACCGCGAAATCTGAAATAGCTGATTGCTCAATATTAATAAATCCGTTTGCAATATACTTTATCGCATCGTAACGGAACTCTTCTATAGTTTCAATCCTGTGTAAAATCATAAAAACCAATATGGTTACCAATAATGAAACACACAAGACAAGGTAAATAGGGTCAATCGGCAACTGCTTAATTGCTAAGTCTGTCAATAGCGTTACGAGAGAGCCAAACAAAGCACCTAATATGGCACTAATGATTGCACTCGTAATGATTTTTGATAATCGATTTTTATCTTTCATTATTTGACTCACGTTCATTGGACCCTAATTTTCTTTGGTCACTTACAATTTCAATTCGGTTACCCTCTGGATCGCTAATAAAGAAATAGTCAATACCAGTTCTGCCTTTTGAAATAGTGCATGTGCTGTATTCTGACAGATTCTGATATGCTTTTTCAATATCATCGACATGAAATGAAAAATGTTCAATTCCTATAATGTCCTCATGACCAAGGGTACACGAAATTGTTTTTTCGGTCGGACTATTTGAATAACGAAACAACTCTACAATTAAACCATTACCGAGAAGATGAACGATAGTCACAGAACCATCTTTGTATCGGTGCTTTTCCTCAAAACCGAGTTTTTCGTAGAAAGTAATAGAAGTTATTAAATCAATGACGTTCAATGAGATATGGTGCGTTTTAAAATAAGACATCACAAAATACCTTACAGCAATTTTACTGCCGTAACCTCAATTTCCACACAGCATTCCGATTTCACAAGACGGTTCACTTCAACCATTGTGCTTACTGGTTTTGATACATCAAAAAACTCATCACGAACGGCTGAAACCTTTGACGAATTTTCGATATCTGTCACAAAAATTTGTGCTTTCACAACATCGGCGAGCGACATGCCGCCATCTTTCAATATCTCGCTAATATGTTTGAAAATAAAACGTGCCTGACTGGCGGCATCATTTGGTGCAATTACATTTCCATCTGAATCTTGAGCGAGTTGACCTGTTACGAAAAGCAAATTCGCCGACCCTAGTGGAATTAGAATACCGTTCGAGTATGCCTTTGATGGTTGCTTCATTGACTGTGGATTAATCTTTTGAATTTTACTCATAATGACCTCCTATTGTTATAATCACAATTCATTTATATGTTTGTTGTTAGATAAATATTTATCTAAATCAGGTTGTGGAACTTCTTGAAAATCAAATCCATGGGAATGATAGGTCAATTTTGCTGTTTGTTCGATGATTTCCAATCTATAAAAAGCTTCCAACAAATCTTTCCCCACTGTTAAAATTCCATGATTTTTCATCAAAACAACATTATGATTAACAGCTACAGCGGAAACATTGTGGGCTAACTTTACTGTGCCCATTGTTGCATATTCCGCCAAACCGACTATTCCAATATTTTTTGCACTTTCGGCGGTAAACCTAACATTAATTTTTTTGTCTATGACAGAGAAAAGCGAGGAATAAAACGAATGCGAATGAATTATCGCAAAAACGTCAGTTCTCTGTTTGTAGATTTCGATGTGCATTGCTGATTCAATACTTGGCTTCAAGGTTGTTGTAGCTCTAATAATGTTACCATCTAAGTCCATTTCAATTATATCAGACGAAGATAGACAAAATTTATCAATACCAGATGGAGTGATGAAAATCGAATTTCCTAACTTGCAGCTGATGTTTCCACCCAAACAAGTCGTAAGACCTTTGTCACACATTCGCTTTAAGAACGCAGTGATGTTGTTACAAATAGTAGCTTTTTCTTGTGATTGTGTCTGCTGCTTCACTTAAACCTCCTCTTTCGAAAACAAAGTAGCTATACCATTCTGAGTTTATAATATAACATATTTTGAGAAAAAAGGCAAGCCCTTTGATAAAAAATCGCTTGCACGAGATGTTTGAATATTGATGCCATGTATATTTTTCGTAGAATTGGAAAACTAATAAATTTCATCTCTTGACAAACCACTGAAAGTGTGATATAATACATAGCTCCACGAGGAATGGTATACCTCAAAATAAATACCACGGCAAAAGGATATAAGCCGTTACATACTTATCAATATCTGCGAAGTCGTAAAGACTCTGCTTTTTTTGATAGGAATGTAACGGCTTTTTTGTATTTATTTAATGACATAATCCGCTTGCAAAGAGGCTTGCACTGGCAAGCGGAAATATATACTTACCACTAAACCAAAACAGAAAGAGGTGAAAATCAAAGAAATCTAAAACTGAATAGCGAACTCCGTGAGAGATACAAACGCAGCGCACCGTGCGGAGCCGGTGGCCATGCCTATAGGAGAACGGTAACGGTAGTTCGTGTAAATCAAATGCGACATAAGGAAAGAGTGTCGCTCCCGCCGCCTGTATGGCGGCAAGATGCACTTTTCTCGCCGATAAAAAAGCCACAGGCTTTTTCACGGCAGAAATTCTGCATCTACTTTCCCCTTGGGAAAGGCAAGCATATTGTTTGTATAGACAAAAACCGCCAACAGGCGGATTTTGCTCTACAAACTGCTTGGTCGGGGAACCCCCGACACCCCCAAACTGTGCCACTGCACAGTTTACGAAAGCAACACATTTTCAAGAAGGAGAAGATTATTAGAAAGTCAAAAATGTTCAGTTTCCGCTTGTCAGAAGCGGATTATCAGCGAATCCACGCAAAAGCCGACAGAGCGAATCTTACAATGACAGCGTTCATAACAGCCGCCGCTCTTGGTAAGAAAGTCGTCATTGTTGAGGGATTTGACAATTCAATTGCCGAGTTAAAAGCAATTGGCCACAACCTAAATCAGCTAACCACTCTCTGCAACATGGGCAAGATACAAACATTGGAGTTAGGCGAAATCAAGCGGCAATTCGGCAGAGTTGTTGACAGTTTATCCGCTCTGAAAGCTAGTTAGGTATGGCGATTGTAACAGCGATTAAGAGCAAAACCCAAAGCAAAACCGCCATGAGAAAGGTGATTGATTACGTTCAGCAACCGCACAAAACATGTTACACTGACCCCAAACTTGGGGCGAGTTACCCGCTTATCAGCGGACAAAACTGTGTGGCAGAAACAGCTTTTGCCGAGGTCATGGCTACCAAACTCCACTATGGAAAAGACAACGGAGTTTTTTACAAGCATTTCGTTCAGAGCTTCAAACCGAACGAAACCACTACTCCACAAGAAATCCATCAAATGGCGGTAGAACTGGCAGGATATTTCAAAGGCTTTGAGGTGTTAATAGCGACTCACGTTGATGCCGACCACTGGCACAGTCACTTCATTGTAAATTCAGTATGTGCCGAAACCGGCTTGAAAATTCAGTTTAACGAGAAAAACTTGAACGAACTGCGAGAGCATTCAGACGAGATATGCAAAGCCCACGGATTGGAAGTGCTAGAGCCATATGAGAAAACTTCAACTACAAAAGGCATGAACACGAGAGAATACCGAGCGGCAGTCAAGGGCGAGAGTTGGAAGTTTCAGCTTATGAACGCAATCGACAGTGCAATGGAAGTCAGCCAAACGAAGAGCGATTTTATCGCCAACATGGAGCAAATGGGCTACGGAGTTAAGTGGATAGAGCATCACAAGTATATCACTTACACTACTCCTGATGGGCAGAAATGTAGAGATAACAAACTCCACGAAGAAAAATATTTGAAAGAAAGGATGGAAAATGAGTTTAGATTTAGAAGCCTTGAAAGAGAGAAATCAACTGAACAAAGCAGAGAGTCTAAAGCCTTATCAGCCACTGGTTTACGCAGTGCCCAAAGACCAGTGGGAAGCGATTTTGAGCATGCTCCACGACAATTTGAGCCTATTGTCGGAAATGAGCCAGACAATGAATTTTCTTCCAATACAGGAGGATTTGAAAGGTTCAGAAATGAAAATCAAACAGCAGATAGCGGCAGTTGGGAATGCCACGAGCAGAGATATATCGAGCCTATCGTTACAGGTTGGGAAAGCACAAGAAACAATGGCGAAGCTAACGAAATCTGTCTTACGGGAACATTCAAACCAGTGGGAGCAAGTGAGGTTATATCTTCAAAAGGCGGCAAAGATAGCGGGCGGTTGTTTGATATTGCAAGTGGTCTTGCTTATCTTGGCAGTAGTTTTTCTGAAATGAACCGTGATGAGAATGACGATAATCGTCAGCAGATTATCGAATGCAAAGGTCATAAAAAGAAACGAGAACACGACAGAGGAATGGAACTTGGGTAATGAATTTGACAAATGAAGGAGGGCGATAAGTATTAAAAAGAAGGACTATGGCACAGGAATTCCACGGCATGAGATTGAGGCACTGGCACGTTGTTTACTGCCAGAGATACAGAAGTATTTCGAGAGTGAGCAAGGCAAAAAAGAATTTGAACGGTGGAAAAGAGAGCAAAAAGAAAATCAAGGGCGGCTATCATGCCGCCCTTGATTTTGTGTTGATAGGGATAGACTGCCAAATCTTAAAAATTTTCAAGTTTTGATTAATAATAAAATTGTGCATTGATTTCAATCACTATGTTTTTCTAAATATAACCTAAACTTGTTTGACATCACTTTTGCGAATCTCGCAAACAATCTAACTTTCGAGAGAATCAAATCGCATACTCCAAATAAAGCAAACAGAATGCATAAAGTGGAAAAAACATTGAAAGTTCCCTTTTCAGCAAGTTCCATAATTAACGATAAAACACCAAATACAATTCCGATAGTGAAAGTAACGACATACAACAAGATTATTATTCCCCAATGCAAACACTTAACTTTCTGATCAATCTTTTTTTGTTTTGCCCTATTATCCCTATCGACTTTTTCTTCTAATTCTTTTATTCGAGCATCTTTTTGTTGTACAATATATTCTTTTTGTTCTTTCTCTTCTTTTGTGAAAATCTCCTTTATATCACTTACAGAAAGCGAATCGATCTTTCCTAAGTCACCTTGGATTATTTCCGCAACCATTTCTTGAGTTTTTTCTTGATAAATGCTTACTGTTAACGCTTCCGCAATTTCTCTATCAAAGCCAGCGTTGCTCTCTATGCTTTTTACTTTGTCTATAAAACTATCTCTTCCTTTTTTATTCAATCCTATACAAGACCGTGCAACTGAAATAAGTTCCAATTCTGGTAAATTTGTTTTTTTCTTCTTGCTTTTAAGCCACAATATTGTTGCGAGGTCTATACTTGAAATAATAATAGGAATTTCATCTTTTTTGCTTTTAAAAAATTTACAAACCTCATGAGTTAATCTGCCATTCGAGGTTACAAAAATGGCTTTGCAATCTTTTAAGTTTCTATATTTTTTATTTTTTCGTATTCGCGATATAGATTGAATGGATTCTATATCATTTTGTAAGAGCTGTTCTTTATCATTGTAAGCTTGAATTTTGCTTTTTAGACGTTCTGACAATCCTTTCACATTAATGTTTCCTAAATAGTCTTCATCATTATAGCTTGGCGTGTCTATAATTTCAATATCGATTTTTGAAAGATTGTTTTCGAGAGATGCAATACACACATTAACATCTGCCTTTGTGGCTTTTCTATTGTCTAATTGTTCAAGCGTCATACGTCGCTTCTTTTTTGTTTCTAAACAATGTCCATAATAATAAAGAATACTTTTCACTTCATTTAAATTATGTGTAAAGCAACTTGTGATACCTTGCTTATCTTTTATTAAATCATATAGGCATTTAGTTGCTTGATTGTCATAATCAGATTTATATTTCAACAATTGCAAAAGCAGAGTAGTATCTATATAGAAAACAACATTTTTCAACTCAGAAGTGAAACTGATTTCATCGCAAAAATCAATTACTTTCGTTAACATAAAGCCACTTGCTATTTTCAATATACTATCAAACAATTTTTTATCTTTTGATTGATATGCTTTATATATAAATTTTCCTACAAGATAGTTTGCTTTGCCCTTTGAATATTGAAAATCACTAAATTTATTTGTGTCACTCAAAGTAACGTATCCATGTTCCTCTAGGAACAACAACAATGCGTCCTTAGCTTTCTTTTCATCTATTGTATGAAAAAAATTTGATTTATTCTCTTCAAAATATTTGAGCAATTCAGAAACTACATAATCTATATCATTTTCAGCTTCTTTCTTTTTACTATCAAAATCTCTTATGTCGTTTGATAAATCATTATTCAAAGAGTATTTATGAAAAGCTTTTTTCAGAGTTCTATTATGTGTCTTTTTTGTTAATCTGTCGAGAATTTTATCTATAACTTGCGGCGGAAAATTTTCAAATCCAAAATCTTTTGATAATTTTGCTTTTAAGAGTTCAATATCAATTTCATTGTTAAGTAAATAATTATCATGTATGATTTTTTTAATCATAGGAATATACAACTCAATAGTATCATGATGAGTTGTTTCCCAAATAGTGTGAAGCATAGCAACGCTATATATTGCATTTTTATTATTCATACTTATTATCATATCATAACCTCAATATTTTTTCAAGAAAATTCGACAAAATAATTTTTTCCTAATGCTTCCCTAATATTATAGTATATTCAAATTTTATTTTTTAATTTTCTTTCCGCCACAAAAACAAAGAATATCATACTTAATTATCGTTTTCGAACGAAGCGTCAGATACCAATCCCCTTTTTTTGTTATATTACAACTAAAAACAGAAAGAACCACAGGAACGGCATTGCCGTTCCTGTGGTTTTTTTGTTGTTAGAAATTAAAGCCAAACTACTATGCCAAATATATCACCATTGACAAAAAAGTTCGTTTTACAATCTCTTGGCGGAGAGACAGGGATTCGAACCCTGGGATGCTTGCACATCGGCAGTTTTCAAGACTGCTGCCTTCGACCACTCGGCCATCTCTCCGTAATTATTTTTTTATAACCCCTTGCGCTTTAACTCAGATACGACATTAACATAAAAATCCCGAATATCTGATATCCCGTCTTTGGAAATCTTCCTCGTGAAATTCATCCTGCGGGCGTCAACTTCGTCTGCGTGTGAAACTCCTCGGCGAGTCGTTCCGCGTAACGTTCCTCTGAAATTTGTCCATGCGGCAGATTTTATCGTAACTAAACCGTCGTTTTCTCCCTCAATTAATCGGACGAAAAAATGCGTGAAAAACAAGAGAATATCACTGAACGAACTCTTCATCGCCGCAGCATAGCTTTGATAGTACACAATGTCCGAGTCGGGGTTTCGCTCGTTAAATGCTGACATGTGCGAAGTTTGGAATTGCCTGCTTGCCGTATAAAAATCCGGCTTTTTGTCACCCAGTATTCTAAAGAATAAATTAGTGAAAATTCCTCCGAGTTTATATAGCCATGTTGGAATCTTGCATAATAAATCAATCGTTTTCGAACCATGATGAGGCGCGGCAACTGTCGTCAAACTAGCGACTTTATCCGCCATTCCCAAACTCGAAATCATGTACCGAACATCAAGTCCACCCTTTGAATGAGCTATGATATTCACTTTTTCGCAGTTTGTTTCAGCTAAAATCTTTTCAAGATTAGCTTTCAAAACCTCAGCATTGTGTTCGATACTACCCCAGCTGTCCTGATGTCCGTAAAATAACTTGGCACCTCGCTTTTCCAAAGCAGTAGGTATTCTGCCCCAATATCTCAGGAGCTTCCTATCACGAGAACCTGTTCCATGTACCAGAAAAATGGGATATTTCGTATCACAATTCATCATGCTTAATTCATCATGCTTAATTCATCATGCTTAATTCATCATGCTTTACGTATTATACCAAACCTCAAGCAACTTGTCAAGAGAAAAGTTATAAAAAGTAGAGGAAATCCACTTGACATTATGTTGCGAATGCAATAAAATAAGACATATATTGTTTTTTTATATAATTACACTTGAGTTATGTCAGTAATATTTCGCTGGATTTGGAAAAACTTAAAAGGATATCGCGCAAAATATATCCTTACCATGATACTTACCGTGCTCCTCTCGGCCGCCGCTTTGGTAAGCCCGATAATAAGCGGTAAACTTGTTGACGAGGTGCTTATGGGCGGGCAAACAGGTAAACTTTTGCCATATGTCGGCATCATGGTCGGTTGGACGCTCCTTACGACTGTGCTTGGTTTTTTTAGTACAATTTCGTACGAAAAATGCTCGCAGGCGATGATTTTCAAAATAAAAAACGACCTCTATAACAACCTGCAATTTCAGGATGAGGCATTCTTCAGCCGAATCCAAACAGGCGACCTCATGACGAGGTTCACAGGCGACATCGAAATGGTTCGCCATTTCGTAGCATGGCTTGTGCAAAAAGCAGCCTTGGCGGCTTTTACTTTTATAAGCACTACCGTTTTCGGACTTATAGTAGCACCGCTTTTCACTCTTACACTGCTTGCCATAAGCCCTGTAATCCTCATAACCTCGACAATTCTGTCAAAAAAACTTAAAAAACGCTTCCGCGAAGTCAGAGAAAAGCTTTCCAAGCTCAACTCACGCGCGCAGGAAAACATAGCCGCAAACCGCATTGTCAAAGCTTTCGCCAGAGAGGACTATGAAAAAGAGCAGTTCGACAAAGTAAACACCGAGTTCAAAAAAGCCTCGCTCGCGGCGAACCTCCAGTGGGTGAAAACATTTCCTGTAATCAACTTTATGGCAGAGCTTCTGTCGGTAATCTGTATCCTCGTAGGTGGAATTTTCGTCATGAACGGAAATATGACATTCGGACTTCTTACAACGTTCACAGGACTTACGTGGAGCCTTGCAAACCCGATGAAAATGCTTGGGCATTTTATCAATGACTACCAGCGTTTCCGAACCTCTGCCGAAAAAGTTATGGAACTTTATTACAACTGCCCGACCGTGGTGAACTCTTACGACGCACACACGACAGACAGCAAGCTTGAGGGCGAGGTCGAGTTTAAAGGAGTAAGCCTAAGCCTTGACGGCAGAGAGGTTATAAAAGATATTTCTTTCCATGCAAAGCAAGGCGCGACCATCGGCATAATGGGCGAAACAGGAAGCGGCAAATCGACTGTCGCGAACCTTATCGCGCGACTCTTTGACCCCACTGACGGAGAAATCCTTATAGACGGCAAGCCCACGAACAAGTGGGATATCTCGACACTTCGCCATAATATCGGGCTTGCCACGCAGGACGTGTTCCTGTTTTCGAGCACCGTTGACAGCAACATTTCTTACGGCGATACTGACATTTCAGAAGAGGAAGTCCGCAGGTTTGCTCATCTTTCGGGCTCTGACTTTATTAACATGCTCCCGCAGAAGTTCGACACGGTTATCGGCGAGCGCGGCGTAGGGCTTTCCGGCGGACAGAAACAGCGTCTTGCTTTGGCGAGAGCGTTGGCGATAAAGCCGGCGATACTAATTCTCGACGACACGACTTCTGCTGTTGACCTTGAAACAGAGGAGTTCATAAAGAACAATCTGCGTAACCTCGATTTCCCTTGCACTAAGTTTATAATAGCAAGCCGTACTTCGAGTGTGAAAGATGCAGACGAGATTTTGATTATGCAAAAGGGCAGAATTTCCGAGCGCGGAACGCATGAAGAACTTATAAAGCAGAATGGGTTTTATAAAGAAGTGTACGAGATACAGAATAAGTAAGGAGAGAACAAATGCAACGGAAAGCAATATTATTATATGCACTTTTATGTTGCTTGGGGTTGTTTTCAAGTTGTTTCTCTGAAAATAAGTTTGCCGAAACAGATTTGCTAAATAAAATGAGTGATGGTTTGGAAAACTTGTTTTTGAAAGAATATTATGCACAATGGATAGAAGATGCTGATGTTTTGACCGATCATCCAATGAAAATTGAATATTTTAATTTTGATTTTAATGACGACGGAATAATGGATTATCTTGTTTTGCCGCGCTCGACGCTGTTTAATGGCAGCGCAGGAAATACTGTTGACCTACTCTTATCAAATGGTAATGAATTCAAGGAAATCATGCTGCCACATATGTATGTGGAAAGTCGCGATGATTTATCAATTCTAAAGCATAAGACAAACGGGCTGAATGACATAATGTATTACAAGGAAAAGACTTTCAGATTTGATGGTAAATATTACAGATAATAACAAGAACACACAACTCATGAAAAATTACGACATAGCCGCATACATCTGGCCCGCCTATACAGGCGACGAGCCACGCACACGAATATTCTGGGAAGATGGCATTGGCGAGTGGCAAACAGTCAAGAAAGCTACAGCCAAATTCCCCGAACACAACTGGCCGCGCAAGCCTTTGTGGGGCTATCAAAACGAAGCCGACCCTGCGGTAATGGAACAGCAAATAGAACAAGCAGCAAGCCACGGAGTGAACGTTTTCATCTACGACTGGTACTGGTACGACCGACGACCGTTTCTAGAGGGCTGCCTCAACGACGGCTATCTAAAAGCGAGCAATAATGATAAAGTCAAATTCTATCTCATGTGGGCGAACCACGATGCGAATCACACATGGGATTTGCGAAACAGCAACAACCCCGACCCTCCGATATGGCTTGGGA
>JGI994J12354_10003954_pt1 | contig 13569 bp, 10 predicted proteins | sample IntmicLarv3ML3BL_FD_12354 | JGI IMG/M metagenome (IMG submission 12354)
CCCCATTGCCCAATATTCCCCACTGCTGCCTCCCGTAGGAGTCTGGGCCGTATCTCAGTCCCAATGTGGCCGTTCAGTCTCTCAACCCGGCTACTGATCGCAGTCTTGGTAGGCCATTACCCTACCAACTAACTAATCAGACGTGAGCCCATCTTTCAGCGATAAATCTTTGATACCAAAGGGATGCCCCCTCGGTATATTATGCGGTATTAGCAGTCGTTTCCAACTGTTGTCCCCCACTGAAAGGCAGGTTGCTCACGTATTACTCACCCGTCCGCCACTAAGTCATCCTTCCTTCTTGTCCGAAAACTCAAAGAAAGGAGCTTCGTTCGACTTGCATGTGTTAGGCACGCCGCCAGCGTTCNTCCTGAGCCAGGATCAAACTCTCAATAAATGGTATCTTAACCGCCAAGGCAGATAAAATCATTACTGAATGCTTATTCTAGCTTCAATACTCAAATAGAATTTTTTATACTTGTTATTCTACAAGTTTTCAAAAAAGCCCTTTTTTGCTGGTGCTTTAAGTAGAACATTTTCATGTTCCAACATAAGCTATTTCTTACAATGTTTAATTTTCAAGGTACACTGCCGTCGCTCAATCGACAGCTTATTTACTTTATCACACCCAAGAGGCTTTGTCAAGAACTTTTTTAGAAACTTTTTGCGGCTTCTTTATCGCTTCTCTCTGTGCCCTCGCCTTAGTGCCTTAGTAGAATAACATCTACAAGCCCTCTTGTCAATCCTTTTTTGGGGCTTTTTCTTGCTTTTTTTCTAATCACTAAATGTTGATGTTTTTAATGGGCGCAACCTCTATATCTTATAAATTTTCCCTGCGCAAAAATGTGGACAAGCTTTTTTCGCCGCGGCGCTTTGATAAAAACCGATTGATTTTGACAGCCGAATACTATATAATTCTTCTGCCAAGACATGCTCCGCTCGTTCGGCAGCGAAAAATGCAGCACCTTTTGGTTTTAAGGGTGCCTCCCTCTTTTTTGCCGTACTTCGGGCGCATTTTGTTTTGCTATTTTGTTTTGCTATACTATATATAAATAAGCTATCGGAAATTTTGGAGCTTTACATATCATGACTAATCTTTTTTGGAAATCCACATTTGAAGGCGTTTTCAGTGCGCTTGATGCAGGAAAAAGCCCCGTGCTCGCGAGCGGTCTTGGCGCTGCCTCGCGAGCGCATCTTGCCGCCGCGCTCGCACGACAGCAGGATGCGCCACTTTTTGTGCTGTGCCCGGATGAAGCCGCGTCCGAAACCATGGCGCGTGATTTGTCGGCGCTCTTGGGCAAGAGCGCGCTATACATTCCGCCGCGTGACATGGTTTTTTTCAAAAGCGAAGCCGTCACCCGTCAGTCCGAGCAAAAGCGCATTGCCGCGCTTTATGCCCTCGCCTCCGGCATGGTCAAAATTGCCGTTTGCCCTGTGTCTGCGGCACTTTGCCGCACCATCTCGCCGGATGCTCTCGCAAAATGCGCCGTCACAATAAAAGCCACGCAGAGCATCTCGCCCGATGATGTTGCTGCCGCGCTTCTTCGCTGCGGCTATGCAAGCCGCGCGCAGGTGGACGGCGTGGGTCAGTTTTCCCGGCGCGGCGGAATTTTAGATTTTTTCTCGCCGCTTCATGAAAATCCGGTCAGAATAGAGTTTTGGGGCGATGAAATTGATTCTATGGGCTTTTTTGATATAGAGTCCCAGCGCAGGATAGAACCGGTTTCCGAATGCACCATTCTCCCCGCTGCCGAAGCGCTTCCGGCGCTTTGTCCCGGTGGCAGTGCGGCTCTTGCCGCTGCCATATCAAAGCTTGCCAGCGGCGCAAGGGGGCGAAATGTCAAGCTCTCTGAAACGCTTTTTGCCGACTGTGACCTTCTTGCCGCCGGCGCGGCGCTCACCGCGCCGGACCGCTATCTTTCGCTTATCTATCCCGAATTTTCAAGCGTTTTGGACTATATTCCGCAGGACGCACTCGTTTTTATAGACCAGCCCTCAAAAACAGGCAAGCTCGCCGCCGAGCAGGAAAAACTCCTGCGCGAGGATTTGCGCGCGCTCACCCAGGGCGGAGTGCTCGCACCCTCGCTGTGCGATTTTAGAAAAAGCTATAACGATGCGGCGCAGCAGCTTCTCGGCTTTCCCCTTGTCATGGGCGACAATTTCACGACAAGCCAGTGCCGTCCGGCTCCCGCGGCGATAAGCGCGATAACCGCAAAACAGCTCCCCGGCTACGGCGGCTCCTTTGATACAGCGGCGCAGGACGTGCGCCATTACATAAGCACCGGCTTTTCCGTTTTGGTTCTGACAAGCGACGAGCGACGAGCCAATGTGCTGCGCAGCTTTTTTGAAGAGCGCGAGATCCCCTCGCGCCTTATAAACGGCAAGGAGGCTGAAATCGCCGCCCGCACTTGCTCCATCGCCATTGGCGCGCTCTCCGGCGGCTTTGAATATCCGGCGGCAAAGCTTGCCGTTTTAACCGACGCGCAGCTAATGCACGCCGGACTTCGGAAAACAAAAAAGAAGCGAGCCGACAAAAACCGCCGCGCCATCGCCTCAAGCGCCGAGCTTTCCGAGGGCGACCTCATCGTCCACGAGGCGCACGGCATCGGGCGCTTTGCCGGAATCGTGCAGATGAAAAACGACGGCATCGCAAAAGACTATATCAAGCTCTGCTACGCCGGAACGGACATTCTCTATCTGCCGGCAACCCAGCTTGATCTTGTCAGCAAATATGTCGGCGGCGGAGAAGACCGCCCCGTGAAGCTCTCCAAAATGGGCGGAGGCGACTGGACACGCGCAAAAACTCGCGCCAAAGCCGCCGCAAAGGAGATGGCAGGCGAGCTAATCCGGCTTTATGCCGAGCGCCGGCGCATGCCCGGTCATGCTTTCGCGCCCGACAGCGCCTGGCAAACCGAGTTTGAAGAAGCCTTCGGCTATCAGGAAACGGACGACCAGCTTCGCGCCATTGCCGACATAAAAGCCGATATGGAAGCCTCCTCCCCAATGGACAGGCTTCTGTGCGGTGATGTTGGCTATGGCAAAACTGAGGTTGCCCTTCGCGCTGCCATGAAATGCGTGCTTGACGGGGCGCAGGTCGCGATTTTGGTTCCGACCACCGTTCTTGCCCAGCAGCATTATCAAACGGCAATGCAGCGGTTTTTCGGTTATCCGATAAAAATAGAGCTTTTAAGCCGCTTTCGCACCCCCACACAGGTAAAGGAAACGAAAAATTCCCTGGCAGACGGCAGTGTGGACATCGTAATCGGAACCCACAGCCTTCTTCAAAAGGACATAAACTTCAAAAAACTCGGTCTTCTCATAATCGACGAGGAGCAGCGCTTTGGCGTAACCCACAAGGAGCGCCTGAAGGAGATGAGCCGCGGCATAGACTCGCTAACCCTCTCTGCAACGCCGATTCCGCGCACGCTGAACATGGCAATGAGCGGACTTCGCGACATGTCAACCCTTGAGGAGCCGCCGCAGGACAGGCTGCCTGTTCAAACCTTCGTGCTCGAGCACGACTGGGAAACACTGTGCGATGCAATCCGCCGCGAAACCCTGCGCGGCGGTCAGGTTTACTATCTGCATAACAGAATCGAAAACATCGAGCGCGTAGCGCTTAGAATTTCAAACATGCTTCCGGAAACCTCCATCGCCGTAGCCCACGGCAGAATGAGCGAGGACGAGCTAACCTCTGCGATGGAGTCGGTTTCGAGCGGCGAAACCCAGGTGCTCGTCTGCACCACAATAATAGAAACGGGCATCGACATTCCAAATGTCAATACCCTGATAATAGAAGATGCCGACAGCCTCGGTCTTGCTCAGCTTCACCAAATCCGCGGACGTGTCGGGCGCTCCAACCGCCGCGCAAGCGCCTATTTAACCTTTCGCCGGGGCAAGGTGCTCTCCGAAATCGCAGAAAAGCGCCTTTCGGCAATCCGCGAATTCGCAGGCTTCAACAGCGGCTTTCGCATTGCCATGCGCGACCTTGAAATTCGCGGTGCCGGAAACCTCTTGGGCGCGGAGCAGTCGGGACATATGATAGATGTCGGTTATGATATGTATCTAAAGCTTCTGGAGGAAGCCGTTTTGGAGGAGCGCGGCGAAAAAGTTCTCCCCCGTGCCGAATGTGCGGCAGACCTAGCAGTCTCCGCAAACATTCCCGAACGCTATGTGCAAAGCGCCGAACAGCGCATGGACCTTTACCGCCGCATCGCGCAAATTCGCACCGAAGCGCAGGCAGACGACCTAACAGACGAGCTTATAGACCGCTTCGGCGACCCACCGCCGAGCGTGAACGCGCTTGTCCACGTTGCTCTGCTGCGAGGCGAGGCATCCGGCGCAGGTATAACGGACATTTCGCAAAAATCCGGCTTTCTGCGCTTTACCCTTGCAAACTTTGAGCTGGAAAAAGTTTCGGCGCTCTATGCAAATCCAAAGTATAAGGGCAGAATAAAGGTCGAAGCCGGGCAAAAACCGCGCCTTTCGCTAAAACTGAAAAACAACCGCATAATCGAAGCCGCGCGCGAATTTGTCACAGATTTTTCAGAGCTTAACTTGCCCTCCGCTCCGCTTTAATTCTGCCAGCTTTTCATTGTCCTCTTTTATAAGGCGTGCCTTTTCCGCCTTCACCACATCCCCCGGCACAACATTAATAAGCACCTTTTGGCAGTCGTAGCAATAAAACGCGACAGTTTTGCCGCCAGAATCCAGGTCATATTCCGTAGTGAGGCTAACTGCATATCTGCTTTTTATAGGGCGAGCCCTCTCCCCCTCGGGAAGCCAGTTCAGCGCCCTTCCGTTATCAATAAATCCGCGAAACATTTCCTTCTCGCAATATGGACAGTTCATTTTTTCACAACGCCCCCTTAAATGTTCTTCTTAATTCAAAAGAATAAATCCAATATCAAATTAAGTCAAGCATTTCTCTCAAAGGAGCCATCATGGAAAACGAGCAGCTATTAAAAAAACGCCTTGCGGAGCTCTATTCTCGCGCCCTCGCGCGCGCGGCATACACAAATTCAGACTTTCTCTCCCTTGCCGAGCAAAATCTCGTGCCGCCTGACGCTCTGCGCTTTTCGCACTGCGCCCTCCTCGGCGGCTATGACGCGGCAGAGCGCCGCCTTGCCATTTTCGGAAGCGAGGGCGACTGCGGCTATGCTGCCGCTTCGCCCATTGCCTGCATAAAAATCTCCGCAAAAGTTGCCGGAGCGCGACATGGCGCGCCGCCCTCCTCCAGAATCGACCTTGGCATCGCCGGAGAGCTATCCCATCGCGACATTCTGGGCGCTTTAATGTCGCTTGGCGTGAAGCGCGAGGCGCTGGGAGATATTGTCATCCAAGATAATCTCGCCTATCTCTTTTGTCTGGAATCCATCGCGCCATATATCTGTGAAAACCTTGTAAAATCAAAGCATTCGCCTCTTTCCTGCGAGCTGTGCGATGCTCCGGCGCTGTTCCTTCAAAAACCGCCGGAAAGCTTTATAAACATCGCCTCTGAGCGGCTCGACGCGCTCATTGCCGCGGTGTACAAGCTTTCAAGGGCAGACGCGCAAAGACTTTTCGCTCAAAAGCTCGTTTTCGCAAACGGCAGCGAAATTCAAAGCCCAAATTTCACGCCGGAGCCCGGCTCTATGATTTCCGTGCGCGGCAAAGGGCGCTTCATCTATGGGGGCGTCTCGCGCGAAACGCGAAAAGGTCGCCTTTGCGCCGAGGTCCGCATTTATTAAGGCTTGAAAAAATCTCAAAACCTGCGTATAATAGATATTTATTAATAGTGTAATACTTTACAAACACAGGATTGGAGTGTTTTTTGATATGAAACGCACAAAAATAAAAGCAATTTTTGAAAGCGCCGCCACGCTGGGTGGCAGCGAAATAACCGTATGCGGCTGGGCAAAAACCCTGCGCGACATGAAAAACTTCGGCTTTATCGAGCTTCACGACGGAAGCTGCTTCAAAAGCCTTCAGATAGTTTTAGAGCGCGAAGCGCTCTCAAACTATGACGAGGTGACCCATCAAAATGTCGGCGCAGCCTTCATCGTAACAGGGCAAATCGTCCTCACGCCCGAGGCAAAGCAGCCCTTCGAGCTAAAAGCAGCCTCGGTCATTATCGAGGGCGCGTCCGCCCCCGAATATCCGCTTCAAAAAAAGCGCCACACGACCGAATATCTGCGCACCATCGCACATCTTCGCCCACGCACAAACCTTTTTAACGCCGTTTTCCGCGTTAGAAGCGTTACCGCACAGGCTATCCACGATTTTTTTCAGGACCGTGGCTTTGTCTATATCCACACCCCCATAATAACCGGGTCCGACTGTGAGGGCGCCGGAGAAATGTTCCGCGTTACAACGCTGGACCTTCAAAATCCTCCCCTTGACGAGGGCGGAGCACCCGACAGCAGCCAGGACTTCTTCGGCAAGGAAACGGGACTAACCGTTTCCGGTCAGCTAAACGCCGAAAGTTTCGCTATGGCATTTGGCGATGTCTATACCTTCGGTCCAACCTTCCGCGCCGAGCGCAGCAACACCCAGCGCCACGCTGCCGAATTTTGGATGATAGAGCCTGAAATGGCATTTTGCGACCTCGATGGCGACCTTGAATACATGGAAGATTTGGTTAAATATGTTATAAACGTCGTTTTAGAAAAATGTCCGCAGGAAATGGAGTTTTTCAACAGCTTCGTTGACAAGGGTCTTCTAGAAAGACTAAACAACGTCATCTCAAACGATTTCGGCAGAGTCACCTACACCGAGGCTGTTGAGCTTCTTCTCTCCTGCGGCAAAAACTTTGACTTCCCCGTAAAATGGGGCATAGATTTGCAAACCGAGCACGAGCGCTATCTCACCGAAGAAGTTTTCAAAAAGCCAATCTTCGTGACCGACTATCCCAAGGACATCAAAGCCTTCTACATGCGCATGAACAGCGATGGCAAAACCGTTGCCGCGGCGGACTGTCTTGTCCCCGGCATCGGCGAAATCATCGGCGGCTCCCAGCGCGAGGAGCGCCTTGACCTTTTGCTCGCGCGCATTCAAGAGATGGGGCTCAGCGAGGAGGACTATTGGTGGTATCTCGACCTTCGCCGCTATGGCACCTGCCGTCACGCCGGCTTCGGGCTTGGTTTTGAGCGGCTTGTGATGTATCTGACCGGCGTTTCAAACATCCGCGATGTGCTTCCCCACCCCAGAACCGTTGGAAGCGCAGATTTTTAAGCTACTAAATAAAAAAGTCCCCTCCCTGCGCACCTGCGCGAGGGAGGGGACTTTTTTTATCTCGAAAAAACTGTACAGCTCACAAGCGCCTTCCACAAAACTGCAAAATTTGCCGGAAACAGAAATCTGCTGCCGAAAATTCGCCCAGCTTTTTTTAATGTGCCGCCTGCTGCGCCCTTTGAAGCGCGGCATAAACGCCGTCGCGCGCCATAAGCTCCGCGTGCGTTGCACATTCCACAATTCTCTCACCGTCCACCACGGCAATTCGCGAGGCATTTTTTATGGTCGAGAGCCTGTGCGCTATGATTATGCTCGTTCGCCCACGGCTAAGCTCGTCAAGACTTTCTTGAATTTTCGCCTCTGTCACGCTGTCAAGCGCGCTTGTCGCCTCGTCCAAAATGAGTATTGGTGGGTTTTTGAGAAACACTCGCGCAATGGAAATTCTCTGCTTTTGTCCGCCGGAGAGCATAACGCCGCGCTCGCCGACATAACTGTCATATCCGTTTGGAAGCTCCATAATCTCATCGTGAATTTGCGCGCGTGCCGCGGCGGCGCAAATTTCCTCCTCCGTCGCGTCGGGGCTTCCATAGCGGATGTTGTCGCGGATAGACCCGGCAAACAGAAAAACATCCTGCTGTATAATTCCAATGCTGCGGCGAAGGCTTCCCTGCGTGACATCGCGCACATCCGCGCCGTCTATCAAAATCGCGCCGTCTGTCACCTCATAAAACCTTGGCAGCAGGTGGCAAATCGTTGTTTTTCCGCCGCCCGAGGGCCCGACAAGGGCAAAGCTCTCCCCCGGCGCGATAGAAAGATTTATGTTTTTGAGAACCTCGGTTCCGTCGCTGTATGAAAAGCTAACATCTCGAAAACAAATCTCTCCGCGCGAAACAGAAAGCTCCGCCGCGCCCTCGCGGTCGGAAATCTCCGGCTGCGTTCGCATGATTTCAACAAAGCGCACAAAGCCTGCACTGCCCTGCGTATATTTTTCCACAAACTGCTTGAGCCTGCGAAGCGGCGACATAAACGTTGAAATATAAAGCGAAAATGTAACAAGCGCAATATAATCCATCTCGCCCTTCATAATCAAATATCCGCCAAACGCAACCACAACAACCTGCATGATGCCCATAGAAAACTCCATGCCCGATTCCAGCGCGCCCATCGCCTTGTAATATTCGTCCTTCGCCCTTTCAAAAAGTGCGTTGCTGCGCTCAAACTTTTCGCTCTCCGCGCCCTCGGCAGCAAAGGCTTTGGCTGTGCGAATGCCGGAAATTCCGCTCTCTATTGTGGCGTTTATCTCGGCAGTTTTTTGTTTAACCTCAATTTCCGTCCTCTGCATTCTTATGCACTGCTTAATCGAAAACCACAGCAAAAACGGAATTATCACAAGCAGCAAAAGCGCCAGCTTCCACTGAATCGTGAACAAAACCGCAAGAGCGCCGACAATTGTAAGCGCACAGATGAGCAAATTTTCCGGTCCGTGGTGCGCAATCTCGCAAATTTCAAAAAGGTCTGTTGTAATGCGGCTCATAAGCTTTCCCGTGCGGTTTTTGTCATAAAAACCGAAAGACAGCTTTTGCATGTGCGCAAAAATGTCCCGGCGCATATCCGCCTCAACCCGAACGCCCATGCCATGCCCCACAACAGTTATAACATAATAAAGCACCGATTTAAGCACATAAGCAGCAATCATAATCCCCATCACGATAAAAAATGTTTCAAACAGCCGCTCCGGCAGATAAACCTGCATCGCATGGCGCGAAACATAAGGAAAAACCAAATCTATAACCGCCACAGCCATCGCACAAAGCATGTCAATTGCAAACATCTTCTTATGCGGTCCAAAATATGACGCAAAAATTTTCAATCCGCTTTTAGAAAAATCCTTAATTTTCTTCACTCTCCTCCCAAAATTTCCACATTTTTTCTGTCTATATTCAAAAAGCTTATACCTGCCGCAAAAAAACGGCAGGTATATTTCCGCATCGCACTATGCAAAGCAGCTGTTATATTCTATCTAAATCTGTCGCGCTCCAAAACCGCAAGCTCGTCGCAGCGGTTGTTGCGCGCATTTTCCGCGTGACCTTTAACCCAGTGGTAAGTCATCTGATGCTGCGCGGTTAAATTTAAGAGAACCTCCCACAAGTCCGAGTTCAGCGCCGGTTTTTTGTCGCTTTTCACCCAGCCGCGCTTCCGCCAGCCCTCTGCCCAGCCCTTCTCTAGGGCGTCAATAACATATTTCGAGTCGGAATAAAGCTCCACCTCGCAGCTCTCGCGAAGTGCCGACAGCGCGTTTATAACACCGCCAAGCTCCATTCGGTTGTTTGTGGTTTGCGCTTCGCCGCCGCTCATCTCGCGGCAAACGCCCTTATATTCCAAAATCGCGCCCCAGCCGCCCGGACCGGGGTTTCCGGAGCAAGCTCCGTCTGTGTAAATGGTAACCTTTTTCATTCGCTTAAATATCCCTTAAAATCTCGGCGCGCTTGGCTTCAAACTCTTCCTGCGTAATCATGCGCGAGTCATAAAGCCGCTGAAGCTTCTCAAAGCGAGCCTCCGCAGATTCAGCACCGGACATGTCATCCTCGATATAAACCTCCGGACCGGCATATTTTTTTCCAAGCACCATCCTAAGGTTGCTCACACCTATAAATACCGCAACAAGCGTCCAAACTATGCCAAAAAGCCCAGCATTAGGAATTACTACAGTAATGCCAAGTATGACAAAAAATCCGCTTATTATACCGGTAATAATCCCCTGCATCTTGCTGGGTCTGTAATAAATTCTCCGCCGATTATTATTCATTCGCTGCGCCCTCCAGCATTATTTCTCAAAATCTCCGCGCGCTTGGCGGCAAGCTCTGTATTTGTGATAAGCCCGGCGTCGTAATATCTTTGATATTTTTCATACATCTCTCTGTCCGCATCGCTCGGCGGCACATGCTTAACCCTCGGCTCAAAAATTTCATTTCCCAAAATCACCTTGCGAGCGCCATTCTTACAGCCATCCTTGGCAAGCCTTAGCCAAACTGCGCTAACCTTGCCGGCAAAGGGAACCACAATCAGGAACAAAACAGCTATTACCATCGAAAAAACACATATCACTATATGAATAAGTCCCTCTATTCGGGCACAAATGTCCTGAGCCCACCGGCACACATTTTTCATAAAAAAGCTCCTTGTTCACCTCACGAAAGCGCTTCTCGCTTCGCCTCAAGCTCGGCTTTTGTGATAAGCCCGGCGTCATAAAGCCTTTGATATTCCGCAAGCTTCTGGCTGTCTGCCCCGTTTATAGATTCGCTTCCTCCGAAATTGTAGCTTGGAAAAAACTTTTTATAAAAATCAGCCAGCTTTCCGGAGGCTATAAAAATATTTCCGGCAGTTATAAGAATACTAAAAACCAAAAATAAATAAGCCGTTGTACCCATCATCGGAACAAGCTTTATAATGCAAAAAACTATCATGGCAACTCCCAAAATCACGCTCTCAACCGTATAAATTATGCGCATACGGAACGACCATGTGAGGGGGTTGAATATATTAAGTCCCTTATCGCGCATTCGCTGCCATCTCCTCTAAATTTTTTTCAAAATTTCTTCGCGTTGCGTCTGGAAATCTTCATGTGTCATCTCCTGCAAGTTGCAGCTTCGCAAAAGCTCCTCAAGGCTTGCGCCCTCGCCTTCGCAGCCGCGCTGCGCACTGTTTCCAGCTCATTCGTACAAGCATCTGCCCCAAGCCGCGCCGCGGCTTGAAGCCATAAAGCGCCCTCGCCCGTGCGCCTTAAATTCCGGGTTTCAAAAGCCCCTGGCTTTTGCGCTCAGAATAAAACTTCACAAAATCTGCAAGCTTATAGTCATTTACGCCGTCAAAATCGTCCGAAACAAGCCGCCAAAAACAAACGGGAATTTCCCCGTTTTCCAGATTCTTTTTTATACATAAATCGCAGCCCTCTGAATGGTTTTGGGGGTGGTGTTTACATGTGGACACAAAGCAATTGCAAAAATGATTATCCATAAGCGCAAAGCCCTCAACTTATCTTAATTTATATCTTTTTGATTTCAGGCAGTCGGGCGCGCTGCAAACTCTCAGCCTTGCTGCTTATTCGGCGCTCTCGCCCGGCTCCTCTATATTTTCGGGCGATGCCGAAAATTCCTCGCCCTCGGGCAACTCTTCGCCGTCAAGCTCGTCGCCCTCCGGCTCCTTTTCGGTGACCGCGATGGAGATAACGCGGCTATCGTCCGCAACGCGCATTAGCTTAACGCCCTGGGTGCTGCGTCCATAGATGCTGATGCTTCCGGCATCCATGCGGATTATCGTTCCGTCGTCCGAAATCAGAAGAACATCGTCCTCCTCCGTCACAACCTTTGTAACGGCAACAATTCCGGTTTTGTCGGTGATTTTATAGTTTTTCATGCCAGAGCCGCCGCGGCGCTGTGGCTCGCCGCCGCCGCGTATATATTCCTCTATCTCCGTGCGCTTGCCAAAGCCGTTTTCCGTGACGGAAAGCAGGCAGGAGCCGGCAAGTGCAATGTCCGCGCCGACAACCTCGTCCCCCTCGCGAAGGCGAATGCCGCGAACGCCGATAGCATCGCGTCCCATCGCGCGAACGTCCGTTTCGTTAAAGCAAATTGCCGCGCCGTTTTTCGTCGCGATTAGAATGTTCTCATCGCCGTCTGTCTTGCGAACGGCAATAAGCTCATCGCCCTCGTCAAGGTTCAGCGCGCGAATTCCGCGTGCGCGAATGTTCTTGATTGCAGACTGCGCCATGCGCTTAACTGTTCCGCCGCGCGTGACCATAAAGAGATATTTGTCCTCCTCAAAGCCGCGAACCTGAATCATCGCCGTGACCTTCTCGCCCGGCTCAACGGGAAGAATGTTCACAAGACTTGTGCCCTTCGCATTTCTCGAAGCTTCGGGAATCAGATAGCCTTTTTTAACATAAACCCGACCAAGGTTTGTGAAGAACAAAATGCTGTCATGCGTCGATGCCGCAAAAACGGTGTCAACATAGTCCTCCTCTTTCGTTGCCATGGCGCGAATTCCCTTGCCGCCGCGGCGCTGGGCGCTATATTCGCTCGCTGCCATGCGCTTTATATATCCGCCGTGGGTGAGGGTAAAGACGCTCTGCTCCTCCTCGATCAAATCCTCGATGTCAAAATCTTCCTCGACCTCTTGGATTTCGGTTTTGCGAACGTCGCCATATTTTTCGCGAATGGCGCTTATCTCCTCCTTCAAAACCGCCTTGACCTTTTCGGGGTCAGAGAGAAGGGAGCGATAATATGAAATGCGCTCCTCAAGTTCTTCAAATTCCTTCTGAAGCTTCTCGCGCTCAAGTCCCTGCAAGGATTTAAGGCGCATCTCCAAAATCGCGCCTGCCTGAATTTCGGAAAGCCCAAAGCGATCCATAAGGTTCTGGCGCGCATCATCATAGCTCTCGCGGATGATTTTTATAACCTCGTCAATGTTCTCCTCTGCAATGAGAAGACCTTGCAGCAAATGCTCGCGCTCCAACGCCTTGTTAAGGTCAAATTGAGTGCGGCGAACGATAATTTCCTCTTGAAATGCCAAATATTCGTCGATAACATGGCGCAGCGACAAAATCTTCGGCTGCGTCTGGTCGTTAACAAGCGCAAGCATGTTTATAGCAAAGCTGTTTTGCATGTTCGTCTGCGCAAAAAGCCGGTTTAGAACAACCTGAACATTCGCGTCCTTCTTGACTTCGATGACAATGCGCATACCGTTTCTGTCGCTCTCGTCGCGCAGACCGGAGATGCCCTCAAGCCGCTTTTCGCGCACCTGCTCGGAAATGTTCGCAATCAAAACGCGCTTGTTCACCTGATAGGGAAGCTCTGTAACAATTATACGAAGCCGGTCGTGACCCCACTGCTCAACCTCCGTGCGCGCACGCACGACAACCTTGCCGCGACCTGTCGCATAGGCGCTGCGAATGCCGCTTCTGCCCATAATGATGCCCTTTGTGGGAAAATCAGGTCCCGTAACATGCTCCATAAGGTCAGAAAGCTCCGCCTCGGGGTTTTCAAGCACACAAACGCAGGCGCCAATAACCTCGCGCAGGTTGTGCGGCGGAATGTTCGTCGCCATGCCAACGGCAATGCCGGACGAGCCGTTAACCAAAAGGTTTGGAAACTTAGACGGCAAAACCTTCGGCTCCTTGCGTGACTCGTCAAAGTTCGGGTTCCAGTCGATAACCTCTTTGTCAATGTCGCGGAGCATCTCGTTTGCAATTTTGCTCATCCTCGCCTCGGTATAACGATAAGCAGCCGGGGGGTCGCCATCGACCGAGCCGAAGTTTCCGTGACCGTCAACAAGCATATAGCGCATGGAAAAATCCTGCGCAAG
>JGI994J12354_10003955_pt1 | contig 13567 bp, 5 predicted proteins | sample IntmicLarv3ML3BL_FD_12354 | JGI IMG/M metagenome (IMG submission 12354)
TGCTTTCTGCTGAGCACGCTCATCAGCGCTTAGTTTGTATTTGGGCATTAAACCCACCTCCTAAAATAGTATTATATTATACTACATTTTAGAAGTTTACACAAAGTAGAGGACAGTCTCAGTTTAGGTTTAATTATAAAGACCAAAACCTTTATAAAATATTACTAAAAATATTGAGAAAAAGGGCCCTGTTCTGGTCAAGACCTTAAAAATAATCAATCAGATTAATTTGGGTTCTGTGACAGGTCTTGTTATATTTATTTCGTCATACCTGCTCAAATAAGTTTGATCGTCGTCCGTGTCAAACTGTTTGTCATAACCGGCAGAAAACACTCTAACACCCTCTTTTTCGAGGTCAAACCTTAACTCAGTCCCATAATAATCTTTTAATGGCAACTCTTTATTGAAAACAGCAGAAACCCACCCAATATATTCTTTTAATTCTAATTCTGTAACAGGTAATTCGCCTTCAATTAAAGATTTTCTTTCAGCCCTGTTAGATCGGTTGTTGATTTGCCAAACAGGAGAAGTATATTTCATTAATAATCTTTGATTGGAAAACCGTTCTTCGTTTGAATATTTTAGAATGACCGTTCTCAAATCTTCATATCTATTACTCAGCTTCTCTGCAAACTCTTTATCATAATTAGAGATATACCATATATATGGATTGATATACAACGGATACCTAGGTTCAGCTTCATAAAGCAAGCTATATTTCTTCACAGCGTCCTCATATAGCGTTACGCAATAGTCTGCCATATAAGTATGTGCATTTTTTGTGTAATTGTAATATTCAGTATCGCTTTCATTGATTGTTTTAACTCTTATAGGAACAGGGTTTACACCTATTCCTCCACAGTATTTATCATATTTTGTATCCATCCAACAGATCAAACTTTGTGGATTTGACTTGTCATTCCGTGTAATATCATGATTTAAGCTGTATACCGAAACATTGTCTGACTCGTCTACTTTGACTAAATCAAAGTTATTAGAAGAGACATTTTCAATTTTGTTCTCAGTAGCTTTATACGAAGGTATTATTCCAAGCACGTGATTTTCATGTTGACACAACACTAAAAAAAATTTTTTGTCGCGTTGCCGCACAATAACTCTTGTTCCGTCCTCTGCCGTAACAACCACCTTATAGTCTGAACTAAAGTCATGCTCACTGATATCATGTCTTTTTTCTGTAAAATAGGGAGGAGCATCCTTAACAGATAAGGTATGTAAAAGATTTTCAATAGTATAAAAAGTAACTACATCTTTTTTAGATATTTGAACCTGATCTTCCGTATCTTCAACACCCAAAAAAATAAATGACGCTGATAACACCAAACAAAGAGTAATATATAATTTGATATTGCCTAATTTTTTCATCATAAACCTCCTGTCGCCACGTTTATGTCTTGTACTTTGTTCACTCCAAATTTTACCATCACCTGAGTAGAAAACATTATACAACTACTATTAGGGCTATGTGATTTGCTATAGAATAGTTTTTTGTTCTATGAGATAAAAACAAAAACTATAGCTTATAACTATTATATACACCCTTCACCTCTTTTGTCAAGCGTTTTTATCTGTCTTTCAAATAAAAAACTATTTTTCGCCGAGCTGCTGGTCGTATATACGCTTAAAGAGTCCGCCCTCTTCTTGTAAAATATCCTCCGGCGTGCCAAATTGTGATAGTTTGCCGTCGTCAAGCATTATTACCATATCGCAGGTCATGGCGGTCATAATGCGATGCGTGACGATGAATGTTGTTTGCCCCTTCATAACGCGATTTATGGTTTTGCGGATTTTCGCCTCAGTCGCGGGGTCAAGTGCGCTTGTGGTATCGTCCAAAAGAAGTACGGACGGGCGGCTCAAAAGCCCTGTTGCGAGCGCCAACCTTTGACGCTGACCGCCGGACAAGCTCATGCCACGCTCACCCACAACGGTTTCGTAACCGTGCTTGGTTGAGACAATAAATTCATGCAAGTCAGCAGAACGCGCCGCGCGCTCCACCTCTTGCATGGAAGCGTCCAGATTGCCGTAGCGAATATTATCCGCTAAGGAACTTGAAAAAATAATCGGCTCTTGCATAACGAGCGTAATCCTATCGCGTAAAGTATTAAGGGAGATATCTTCAAGATTATGTTCGTCAAGCGTAATCTTACCGCTTGTTGGCTCATAAAAACGCATAAGCAGATATAAGAGCGTACTCTTGCCACTGCCCGATGGCCCCATGATAGCGACCTGTTTGCCTGCGGGTATATTGAAAGATAAGTCCGTAATAGTCGCGCGCTCGTCGCCCGGATATTTGAAGGTCACATTATTAAAGTCAATTTTGCCATCCGCGGCCAATAAGTCAACGACCTTCTCGTCCTTAGTTTGCGGCTCTTCCTCTGCCTCCATAATATTAAATACGCGGCGAAGCACAACGCTTATCCTCTGAACTTCCATGAAGATGTCGCCGATAATGAGTGCCGGTGCAAACATCGCCACAGTATTTGAGTAAAGCATAAGGATACTACCCGCGGAAAGTGTGCCGTTTTGCAGATAATAGAAGCCGAAAAAGACGATAACTGCAGTCGCAACAGCACTGATGACTACAGAGAGGACATTTTGCCATACGCTTAAACGGATTATGTACAGCGTAAGACGTGATAGATTATGCACTGCCTCGGTAAAGCTCTTAACTTCGCCGCGCTCACGCCCAAATACCTTCACTGTTTTTACAGCAGTCACCCTTTCGTCCATCTTATTATATAGCGTTGAAGTGGCTCTGCGCGCCGCGATATTCGCTTCTTTTAACAGCGGGCGAAAATGGAGAATGGTGACCACGTATATCGGGAGGGAAATCATCGTCAGCACGCCAAAAACCCAATGCTGAGAGAACATAATAACAAGCCCGATGATTATCGCCATCACCGCGCTGATAATCCTCACCGCAGTACCTGCAATTGTCTGTCGCAAGGTCTCTACGTCGTCCAAAACTATGCTTAAAAGGCGTCCGGTCTGGATGTTGTCAAAGAAATTGAGCGGCAATGTCTGTAGCTTTTTATGAAGAGCTGCTCTCATATCATAAACTATTCTCTGCCCGATATAGGTAAGCTGATAGCTGTTTTGCCACATAAATATGACGTTTATGATGTGTGACGCAGCAAATATTAAACCCGTGTACAAGCACCACATATAGTGCTGTGACATCTCATTCGGCGGTATTGTTTTTCCAATCATGAGGATATCATCGGCAATAAATTTACCGTACCACGAGTAAAAATAGGGCAATACTTGGAAAAATAGCGCAAAGAACACTGCAAGCAAAAGGCGCTTTCTGTGCGGATAAATGTACTCGTTAAAGAGCCTAATAAGATGCGCTTTTTCCGCTCCCGGGCGCTCTTCTTTGTCGCGGTACTCTTCTAATATCTTCTCCAAACGCTGCTGATTTAGCGGCGGACGAACGTTTTTTTTGTTTGTGCCAAAGATGCTCGGAGGCATTATTCTGTTACCTCCTCTTCTTTTGCAGAGTTATTTTTGCCGCTCAATTCATCATAAAGATTTCTGTAGTAGCCATTTTCTATGCGCATAAGCTCTTCATGTGTGCCTATTTCTATAATTTTGCCCTTATCAAGCGCCACTATCTGGTCTGCCGAGGTGATGGTCGACAGTCTGTGCGCGACAACAACACTGGTCCGGTTTTTAAGGATTATCGATAGCGCTTTTTGTACGGCAAGCTCAGACTCGCTGTCGAGCGAGCTTGTCGCCTCATCCATAATGATAACCGATGGCTTTAAAACTATTGAGCGCGCGATAGCTATCCTCTGCTTTTGTCCCACAGAGAGCTGACTTCCCGTACTGCCTATATCGGTATTGTAGCCATCGGACAGCTTCATTATGGCGTCATGTATTTGCGCGGCTTTAGCAGCATCAATAACCTCTTCCATGGTAGCATCGGTCTTACCATAGGCAATATTTTCCCGCACTGTGCCGTCAAATATTACCGACTCTTGTGGTACTGCGGCAATAAATTTTCTAAGAGAGTTCTGCCTTAGGTCGCGAATATCAGTACCGTCCAGTGCAACAGTGCCGCCTTGAACATCGTAAAGGCGCATCAAAAGCGCGGTGATTGTGGTCTTACCGCAACCTGTATGCCCGACTAGTGCAGTCATCTTGCCGGCAGGGATATCAAGGTCAAAATCTTCAAACAATTTCTGATTTGGGTTATAGCTGAAATTAACGTTTCTAAGGGTTAAATGCCCTTCGGAACTCTGTAAATTAATAGCATTTTTCTTATCCAAAATATTTATCGGTCGCCCCATAACATCAATAATGCGGTCAATACTGGTAAATGCCTGAATAATGGCGTTTATGACCACTGTGAGGTTAATAGCCGGGTTTAAAGCAAACCAGAAGAAGAGGTTTAACGCTTGAAAGTCGCCGAAAGTCATATACCCTTTAAGCACAAAATAGATGGAAAGAGCAGCACAAACAGATGAGCCTATACCACTAAAGAGGCGAACATAAGTATTTAAAGAAACAGAGAGAATTTGACTTCTTAAGCCAAACTCCTGCACCTTGACGTTTGAAGCTAAGAAATTTTCCGTCTCAGCGTTAGCGCGACCATAATTTTTGACCAGCCTCACGCCGGCGATTTTTTCCTGCAATTTACCCGACATATCATCCATCTGGTCGCGCAGTTCAATGTTTGCTGAACGAATCCTTCCGGTGTAATAATAGTAAGAAAAGCTACAGCAAACAAGGGAGACGAGCATGAGTGATGCAATTATGGGGTTAATCATAAATGAACAGACTATCGCAAAAATAAGTCCTACTAAACTTGCAAATATGCTGAGTGCCTCGCCTGTTATCATATTCTGTACGATATTGACGTCGCCCATAAGGCGGTTCATGAGGATACCCGGACCAACCTTATTGTGATAATCAAGGTCAAGGCGTAAAACATGGCTGTAAAATGATGAGCGGATATCGACCACCAATCGTTGCGCTATAGTTGAGATAATGTAGCGGTGTGTATTGCCGATGGCAGAAGCAAGTAGCGGCGTAAAACACAAAAATATTATGCCGAGAACCACCATTGTCGAGGAGATATCGCTTGCTCCCTCTGATACAGGTGTCAGGGAATTATCTATGTAAAACCTTAATGCCAGCGGCGGTAAGTTGCCAATAATTACAGCGACCAGCGTTAAAATAATCGCGCCAAAAAAGCTCCATCTTATAGGACGTATAAATGTCCATAGAAATCTAAACCTATTCATGATACAAAAAATATTACTCTAACTTTCGTTTTTTTTAGCTCTTTTTTTACGTTATTTTTGCTACCAAAGATAAGAATACCATACTTTTAAAATTATTGCAAGGGCTTTTTTATAAAAATACAATCTTTTTTCGTTTTTTTACGAATATTTTTATTATAGGAGTTTTCACGAGGGTTTCAGCAAATTTTTTCCGCACCCAAATTTTTTATGAAAACTTTTTCATATTTCAAATCTGTACCCACGTTTATAGCTTTTCTGCTCTTTGTATCGGCAATCTGCACAGCTTGTCAAAATTCAACACCAACCGTGATTGAACAAGAGTTCAGACAAAGTAAGTTTTACTCCATTAATCTTAGGGCACCCCTTATTTTAAAGCTGTTCTGTGTAAATATTTATGCTTGATAAGCACAAAATCGTGCAACATAAGTTTGTTGTTAGATTGTTGTTAGGTTTTGGTGAATAAAGGCGTTGAGGAAATTTTTTGCATCATTTTTTAACGCATCTGATATATTTTGTTGCTTTATCTTCTCATAATTACCATTTGTAATATGATAAATTATCTGCAATGCGGCTATAGAGACACGCTTATACTCATATTCTTTGCCATCATTTATTTGCAAAAAGCAGTCATTGCAGAGCGCGCCGCCATCGTCTGCGCGAAAATACCCCCAAGTTTCACCCAAAAAAGATTCTCCGGTTACACCGCATCCCATACAATGCGTCAAAATGGGGGCATAACCAAACTCATTTAAGATATTGGCAGTAAAGTATAGGCGTACAAGCTCCGGGTCATCACCCTGGCACAGAAGGTCAAGCGCGACTAAAAGAAAGTCATGCGCTGCAGTATGGGGCATATGCTCTTCAGTAGAGTGTATCAAAAGTTTTGCGAAATCGCATGCAGCATTTAAGCGTTCAAGCTTTAGCCGCAAATCGTAATATGGGTTTAAAACCGTGGCACTGGTTATGGTTTGCAACTTGCCCTTGCCGCGCGTTGTAGTGAGTTGGGTCAGAGTAAAGGGTTGCAGTGCACCATTTAGTTTTGACTTGATATTTTTAACGCCGCGAGCTACCAGCGATATCTTCCCTTCTTCGCGAGTAAAAATAGTATATATTCTGCTACTTTCGCTGTAGTCGCTATACCTTAATATTATGCCTGTAATTTCCAAAAGATTACCTTAAAGCTATTTAGCGCCTCGCTACTTTTGATCGTTGGTTTCACGTTCTTTAGCGTTTCGTTTTTTTGTCGGTATAAATATAAAACAGAGGAGCAAAAAGGTAAGACCTGCTAAAATGTAAAGCTCTTTTTGCGGAATATAGTCTAAAACGTCATAAGCTTTGTATGAGAATATAACGTCGCTGTACCGTGCAAGTTTCAGCCCGCTTTTTGCATCATCGTCATAAACAAAAATGGGAGTTATGACTTCACTGCCGGTGTTTTTCGTGAATAGCTTTTCTAATAACGAATTGTTGGTATTCCCTTTTCCGCTAAAGTATTCGGGCAGATTATCTACCGGGTAGCTGACAGTTGAGTACTCAGCCAATTTTACAGCCAGCGCTGTTGTGATAACAGCACCGTTTTTAGCAGATTCAGAGATAGCCTCTAAGTCACTCATAGTTGATATACCGTCTAAAAAGAGCTCAATTTCGTTCTCATATGTCGTAGTAAACCCGTCAAGTGCGTCTATGAGATCAATAACTGTCATTACACCCTTTATACCGTAATATTTACTATTTGCGTCCATTTCGGCAAGCCCTGTTTCCGGCACATTTTCCAGGTCTATAACTATATCATTTATCCCATCATACGCTTTTTTTATAAGATAAATAGTGCTCAACCACTCAACATCGCGATTTTTTTTATCGATATCTATGATACCCTGCGCGATATGTAAATTTGGTATTTCGCTTTGCGCCTTAAATTTTGGCATATTTTTAGTAGCTCCAAGCTCTAAATTGCCCTTATCATCATATAAGCGTATGGATAACATCTCCGGAATATCAGCACTAAAAATAGACATATCCATATTTTCCATATCTTTTGCTGCCAAAATATCCGCGCTTACTATTATCGGTGCAACAGCTTCTGCGTACCCGCCGGGCAATCCGCCGGTGAGAGAACCGAGCGCGTTCTCGTATGACCTGTATGCCATAAAACCTAATGCGCCAAGCGTTAGTAAAATAAAAATTATTCTTAAAATAGTAAAATGTTTTTTCATATGTATATAAGATATTCTTCCTACCATCCTCTTTTCCTTTTTCCCTCTCTCTTTTATTTTAGTTTCAAAAATAAAACCTATTTTTCAAAAAACATTCATTTTTTCAAAAAAAACATTATAAATCCTCTTGACAAACGTTTTATAAAGTTGTATATTAGTAATTGAAGGTTATATTTTAATTGTATTTTCTGTTAAAATGCAGTCTCTTACTGCTTTTTTAAGTAATACTGTTTTCCTATTTTTTGTGTCTTGCTTAATTATCAGGGAGAAGTGAAAATGTTTAACAATGCATTTAAGGTCATTTTAATTTCACTATTTATGTTGCTGGCTTTTGCCGCGCCTTCATTTGCTACTCTTGAAGAAGTTGCTGAAAATGTTGCCCCCATTCAACTTGAAAACACTGTTACTCCTATAGATGAAATAATTGAAGAAGAAACCACGGTAACAATTCAAGAACAGCCCTCAGAGGGCATAACACAAGCTACCGAGTTTGCAGGAAGCGTTGCACCTGTTGTTCAATTTGCGGTTCCTCCTCCTTCAATTTCCGACGATAATAAAGAAAAAGGCATAGAAAAAGCTGCCGCGGGTGGCAGCACTACGGTAATAAATGTTCAGGTTATTAAGGTTGTCAACAACCCGAGCGGTAATGTCAGTCAGATTGAGACCTCGAGCCCTGTCGGCGGTGATTCTGTTAACCTCTATGTAAAAGTTCAGTACAGTGACGGTATAAGTGTAAACTCTGTTGCTTTATCTTTGCGTGAAAATTACAGCGGGAGTTCCGAGGCAAAGCGGGTAACATTATCGTGGCTTACAAATTTGCAAGACGAAACCGTAAACGGAACAACAGTTCATGTGGCTATCTATAAAGCAACATGGGATTCTACAACGTCAAATCCGATGATTTATAATAATTCCTATTGTTTTAAAGGAATAGTCACTTATAATGGTACAAGCATTGCAAACAGCTCGGAAGTTATAGTAAATGTAAGAAATCTGGTGGTTAGTTACGGGAGTTTTTCTGTTCAGTATTATTCTGGTCCTTCTAACTATCTTATGCTTTCCGGCAACCAATACCCTGCAAGTTTTTCTGTATATACGGATGACTATTCACCCAATTTGACCTATAATGTAAAGCTCAGAATCTATGATATGGAGACCGGGCAGGTTGTAAAAACTATAACAAAAACCAATCAAACTGGGCAGTACCATAGCTTTAGTTGGGATCTAAGCTTTGACGGTGGAGGAAATGTTTCCGCAAAAGGCGGTTATTACACCTATGACTTTGAGGTAACGCGAACAGATGATGGCGATACTCAATATTACCGCTCTCAAGAGCTATCTTTGTCAAACCAAGATCTTGATTATAATTACAGTACGGGAGCCGGCACTTATAAATACTTGCTTGATGAAGCTCCAAATTCGAGCAGCGTAACAGTCTACAATTATGCAAGCAGCGTTAGAAGCATTACCGGTTTGAGCGGTGCTGACCACTATACAACAAACAATGTAACATTTACAAACTCCGGCTGTTCTCAGCTTTTTACTGTTCTCAGCTCTTATGATAGTCATGCGAGTCAGTATAGAAATAAATCTCAAAAACCGATGCTTGACCGCGGTATGCTCGCTGAGATTTATCACCTTGACTTACAGATTCAAGGTTTAAGCGGAACCGCTAAACTAAATCAGGGAGCTATGCTTTCGTTGCAAAATACCGGAATGTCGTCATCAACTTCTGCCGGCATAAATTACATAGCATCTCATGGGGGTACACTAAAATTAGTTGTCTCAAGCGGTCTGGAAATAGTTATCGGCAACGAAACTTACAGCAGTTACCAGTGGGATTTATCAGATGATACATCATCCTATAATTATAAATCCGTCACCATTCGCGCAACCGGAACAAGCGCGAATGTTCGCGATATGTCAGTCACGGCAACCTTAATAAAGAATGGTACAACTATGGCAACAGACGTTGTCAAAGTTACCTCAGCTTATGTTAAACTTACGGCAGAAAATATTGCTGATAACAAAAAGACTAACCCGGGTGTCTTTGTTGGCGTTAATGACGGCACAAATAACGCCTTAACTAAAATGACCATTGAGTACACGAACGGTCTTGACTCCGGTACGTTGCAACTGGCAGGATATTTTGGGAGCAATATGGCGTTTTGGAAAACTCCAAATAAAGCTGCCGGCACTTCTCTTAGCAGCACCACATCTTGGAATCTGGCGCAGCACGAAGTGCCCGAGTACGTTTATGTTGAAGGTTTGCAGACCAGCCAAAGCAACTATATATATTTAAACTATAATTCCGCATCTCCATCTAGTAATATATCTATTTCAGATTATATATCAGCTCACGCAGTACGCACAGCAGTGGGTGCTGGCGGTATGGGTGACCCGCTGGTACTTAGGAATAACCAAGAGGAGAATATCGCAAGTAATCTCTCAAATCAGCCGCTGTATATTTCCCCTAACCTTTACGGCATAGCTACATTTAAATTAACTTTGCCCTCTAATGTTCGCGCATGGAAAGATAGCCAGCGCACAGAGCAGATTCAGAGCAATGTCGGGTGGGATGTAGAACTCAACGGTAATATGGCATACTCTATTTATCTTGAGGGATACGGCGCATCAAACAGCTATCAGGATGGCACTATTTACTTTGAGATGCTCCAAAACGGTAGACATGTTCATACATCATCAACAAAGACTACAGTGATTGACGTTAACCTAATTGCCGATGACCTTCCTGCATCCGAGGAGACAACGCCGGGACTGTTTATAGGTCAAAATGACACATATAACACCATAACAGATAATTTGGTTCGTGTAGAGATTAAGGGTCCAACCGTTATGAGTAACGGCACCCTTCGCCTTGAGTATAACAGTAATATCAAAGTTTGGACCAGCCAAAATAAAGCTACCGGTACTGAACTTGTCGGAACGTATAACGGTTACAGCTACGGTTACACTTGGAATTACGCGACTGCCGGTACGACGATTCCGCAGTACATTTACCTTGAAGGCGTTTATGCATCTGCGAATTCGCTTTATCTTTATTACGATAATCCTTCTATGTACTATGGTTTTAGTGATTATTTAAACGCAACGGTTGTGAAAACTAATGTGAGCACAACCTCTAATGATGAGATAATCATCCGCGATAACTCACGAGAGCCGAACAGCAGTAATTTACGCACGATAAGCACCTCTATCACTCCTGCGGCAAATATCACCAAGGTCGGCACAGTGAAATTGACCTTATCAAGCGGTGTTAAGGCTTGGACAAATAACACGAAGTCAGAGGAGATTTCCTCAGGCAAAACATGGGATTTGAGCAATACAACTGACCCGCTTCCCGGCTATATCTACATGGAAGGTACCGCAATATCGAGCTCATATCAGGATAAATATGTCAAGCTGGAGTACACTGATAACCATGACAATACTATCTATTGTCGCGAGGTAAAAATCACGGTTATTGACGCTTATATGGATGTTGACGGCACAAATAGTAGCGAAAAAGCGACACCCGGGACATTTATAGGTGTAAATGACTTTCCGGAAAACGAGCTGACGAAGGTAAAAATCAGTTATGCCACAGGGGTGAATAAAGGTAACTTAAAGGTAACTTTTGGTGGTCAGATTAAGCTTTGGTCTACTCCCGATAAAGCAATCGGTACCGCAATTTTGACAAACAAAACCTGGGACTTGTCAAACGCCAATGACACCCCTCCGGAATTTGTTTACGTAGAGGGTATCTCGACCAGCGCTGTCACTTTGACATTGACTTATACGATAAATAACCAGACCTTTACAGACGCGGCAATGTTTACACCCATAAAAGCCGCTTTGAACAGCTCAGACCTTATGAACAATGAGTTTATCTTCGTAAATAATGAAGAGAAACAGCAGCTGAGCAATCTTAAGTACGCTTACATTACAGTGTCTCCGATGCAGAGTATCGGCAAAGTAAAACTTACCGTGCCGGACAATGTCAAAGCGTACACCGCGTATAACCTCGAAACAGAGACTTCGGAGATAATTTGGGATCTTGCCGATTTTCAGAACCAATATTTCAGTCCCTATATTTATTTTGGCGGTATGGGCGCCTCTTCGGACTATCGTGACGGCGATATCAAGGTAACGTATATCCGCGATGATGAAGAAATCCATATAGCGCATGTCAAGACTACAGTCGTTGAAACAGAGCTTATACCGGAAGGTTTAAAGAAGGAAGAGAAGATAACTCCGGGATTATTTATGCCAATAAATGATGACTTTGACAATGGCACGAATATTACGGATAATCAATATTATCAGTATCTTAACGGCAACCCTCCGCAGTATTCCACCTACATTGAGGGTGAAGATGACTTGGTCGCAGTTGAGCTCAAATACCCCGAATACTTAAACTTTGGCACATTGACACTCACTGTAGGCGGAACATTCAGAGTTTGGACAGACCCGGAAAGAGCTGATGGCACACAGTATCAGAGCGGTTATAAGAGTTGGAATCTTGCGAACGCAACTGAAAAAGAGTCAATCCCGCAATACATTTACTTAGAGGGTTACAGCGCAGGCCGTGATTACATTAGCTTTGATTATAACTATTACTTAGGCGGAAATACTGTTCACACCTCTGATGCAGTAAATGTAACTATAGTAAAGACTAATTTGCCGCAGAGTAGTGAGCTTTTCTTAAAGAATAATGAGAACGATAACCTTAACACTAACCTAAAATCGTTCATAGTTTCTACAACACCTAATAATATGACCCTTGGCAAGGTAACTTTGGAGTTGCCGTATAATATCCGCGCTTGGAAAGACAGCAACAGGGTTGAGATGTGGGACGGCAATCCGACTTGGGATTTAACATCTGCCACTCCGGGGCTTAGCAATAAAACCCTTTATTTAGAGGGTTGGGGTTACTCAAACTCTTACCAAGATGGCGTATTGAGAGTAGTTTATACCGACAAGGACGGCAATGTCGTCCACGTTTCCGAGATTAAAACTACAGTCGTTGATTTGGAGATAAAGAGCTTTACCGACATCATTTATCTTAATACTAACGATGATGACGAAGATAATGCCCAAGACAGGAACAGCGTAGGCGTCGTAGTTGGCGAAAATGACCTTGAGCCGCTCATTATCAATGTTTACCCGTTCAATATACCACTCGGCACACTTTCGGCGTCCAGACAGCTTTTAAACGCCCAAGGAGCGGTAACGAGCAGCACGGCTAACTATTTGAAGTTTTACAAGACCAGTGATAAAGTGAAGTTTGCGCATCAAACAGCTGCGACCGATGCGCTGAGCTTTAATCTCGCAAACCCCTATAATTACGACAAATCCGAGATTAGACCGAATGAAATCTATTTGGAAGCTTTTAGTATTAACCCAAATGGCGCAGTGGATGACCAACAGATAACGGTTAGTTATAATGTCGGCGGTTTTACTATCGCAAGAACGAAAAAATTTACCATCAACGTCAAGACGAGCGAAAATGAGATTTACTTTAAGATTTTAAAATCCAACCCCTTTGCCGCAGGCGCTAAAAAAGATGTTCTTACCGACTATAAGGGCGTTATCGGCGGCACTGTTTATTTAGTTGCCGAAGTAAAGGTTGGCGTAGGACACAGAGTAAATGAAAGCCAAGACACCCTAAAGGTACGCGTTAAAGACGATTGGGAAGGTTATGAAGAGGGCATCAACAGAGCGCTTGAAGACTATGACTTTGATTTCACTGATTGGACGCAATACTTGGGTATAAGCAAGGTCGAGAACGAGACCAAGGACAATATCCTGTGGGCAGAGACCTTAACCGATCTGACCGATGTTGACAATATGGAAGGCATGAAGCCCCTGACATTCTATAAGTTCATCACCCTGTGGAATACCGAGACCGGCCCGGGCGTTGAGTATTACAACCCTGCCATCTCTGACTGGGAAGGCTTTATCCCGTCCCTCGGACACAATGGCGTGCATAGTATAGGATTGGTTGACGAGAGCGGCGACGACACTGACGGCGTGCTCTTCCAAGAATACGACACCGAAGCCCCCACCCCGGGCTGGCAAGCT
>JGI994J12354_10003956_pt1 | contig 13565 bp, 13 predicted proteins | sample IntmicLarv3ML3BL_FD_12354 | JGI IMG/M metagenome (IMG submission 12354)
CGGCATGGTCATGACATCGCCGGTAAGTACAACAATAAAGCCTGCACCGGCTGATACCTTGACGTTTTTGACGTTAACAGCGAAGCCCGACGGAGCGCCCAAAAGCGCTGGATTATCCGAAATTGAATACTGTGTTTTTGCCATGCAGACAGGAAGCTTGCCAAAGCCCAAAGCTTCAAGCTTTGTAATTTCTTTTAAAACCGAGGGCGTATAGGAAACGTCACTGCCGTTGTAGACCTTTGTCACAACGGCTTTTATTTTATCGCAAATGCTCAGGTCATCGGAATAGGCAAGCTCAAGATTGCTTTCACATTCGCAAAGGCGTATTACTTCTTTTGCAAGCTCTATGCCGCCCTCGCCGCCCTTTGCCCAAACCTCGGACAGCACAACATTGACATTAAGCTTTTTACATTCAGAAATTACCAAATCAAGCTCAGCCTGACTGTCGGTCGGAAATCGGTTGACAGCAACTACGGCAGGAAGCTTAAACACATTAGTGATATTTTCGATATGCTTTAAAAGATTGGGGAGTCCTTTTATAAGAGCTTCAAGGTTTTCGTTTGCAAGCTCTTCTTTTTTGCAGCCGCCATGATGCTTCAGTGCACGCACGGTGGCAACAATTACAACGGCTGAGGGCTTTAAATCACCCTTGCGGCACTTGATATCAAAAAACTTTTCTGCGCCCAAATCTGCGCCGAAGCCTGCCTCTGTCACAACATAATCGGCAAGCTTTAATGCCATTTTTGTAGCCATAAGCGAATTACAGCCGTGTGCGATATTGGCAAAGGGTCCGCCATGGACAAATGCGGGAGTGTGCTCCAAAGTCTGCACAAGGTTGGGCTTTAAAGCGTCCTTTAAAAGAACCGCCATAGCGCCGTGCGCGTTTATCATTCCGGCTGTAACAGGCTGTTCCTCACGTGTATACCCGACAATAATTTTTGAAAGCTTATCCTTAAGGTCGTCAATATCCCGGCTTAAGCAAAGAATAGCCATGACCTCGGACGCAACTGTTATATCAAAGCCGTCCTCACGCGGGACACCGTTTATACGTCCGCCAAGACCGTTTGTTATAAATCTTAACTGGCGGTCGTTCATGTCAACACAGCGCTTCCATGTGATACGTCTTGTGTCGATGTTATGAAGATTCCCTTGGAAAATATGATTGTCAAGCATCGCCGCAAGCAGATTGTTTGCTGCAGAAATTGCGTGCATATCTCCTGTGAAATGAAGATTTATGTCCTCCATTGGAATGACCTGAGCATAACCGCCGCCCGCTGCGCCGCCCTTTATCCCGAACACAGGACCAAGTGAAGGCTCACGCAGTGCAAGCGCAGTTTTTTTTGAAAGACGTGACAAAGCGTCACCCAATCCGACTGTTGTTGTGGTCTTACCCTCGCCGGCAGGAGTCGGGGTTATGGCGGTGACAAGAATAAGTCTGCCATCGGGAGTATCCTTCATATCGTTAAGTATATTGTAATCTATCTTTGCTTTATATTTTCCGTACTGCTCAATGCAGTTGCTGTCAAGCGAAAGCTTTTCGGCGATTTGTTCAATGGGAAGAGGATGAACCTCCTGAGCGATTTCAATATCACTTTTATAGCTCACTGTAAAACCTCAATTCGGTATATTTTTATGGTTAAGCTGGAAATCCTGAATTCGTCCTTCGCGCAAAAGCCGTTCGATTGTTTTATTTATATTGTTTAAAAGTAAGGTGTTGTCCTTTTTCACGCAGACAGCATATTCATCTATGAAAAGCTCTTGACTCAAAATGTCAAGGCTGTTGTTTTCCATATAGAAAATTAACGCCGTTTCGTGGTCGATAATAACAGCATCAACCTCGCCGTTAAGCAAAGAATCAATCATGGCTGATACAGTATCGGCGGAAACGGTGATAATATCGGGATAATCTTTCTTTTTTTTCTGCAAATAGGAAAGGGCAGAGCTTTCAGACAAAATACCTGTTTTTCTGCCGTTAATATCGGAAAGCATACTGATTCCGGCATCTTTTTTGGTAAGGACAACCTGCTTTGAACGCATATATACGTTTGAAAAAGCGACGCTGTCATCGTTTGTATAGATACAGGAGAGTGCGGCAATGGCAAAATCAGCCTCTCCCGATGCAATTTTGCCGATGATTTCCGAAGGTTCAGTTTCGACAAAGCTTATGCTGTGATTCATGTCTTTTGCGATTTGGGCGGAGATGTCTATATCCACTCCTGAAAAACCCGATGTTTTTTCGCTTTTGTAGACATAAGGCTTGAGCGATGAAACGGTAAGCGCAATAAGACTGCCTTTTTCGGAACATCCCGAAAAGGAAAGGACTGAGATGTTTAAAATAAAAAGGCAGCATAGAAATCTGATTGTAATTTTCATTTATTGCACCCTAATGTCAAAAAAATTAGTCGGCACGAATGTATGCTATTCCGTGACCGCCTTCGCCAACGTGTACGCCCACTGTTGCGCCAATATCAATTAAGACGGTATTGTCAAGACCAAGAATTTCAGAGGTGTTTTTTGCATATTGGGAAACCCTTTCGGGGCAGTGCGCACCGGCAAAGGTGACGGTGTAATTTTTGTCGATTTTCTCTTGATTGATTTTATCAAGAATAAACTCATATGCCTTATTAAGACCCTTAGCTTTGCCCGCGGCAAGCACTTCACCGTTCTTTACGGTTATAACAGGTTTTACGTTCAGGAGTGTCCCTGCTATTGCAGAAGCGGCGGAAAGCCGTCCGCCCATTTTAAGATATTTAAGAGTGTCAAGCACGGCAAAAAGTGTAACGCGCTCTTTAAGCTTTTCAATTTTGTCGGATATTTGCTGTCCTGACATTCCGTTGTCACGCATTTTACAGGCCTCTATAACCAAAAGACCTAAAGCAAGCGTTGCGTTTCGGGAATCGACAACCCATATATCATCTCTTTCGGAAGACTCCTTTGCGATGACTGCTGACTGATATGTACCGCTTAAAGCGCCTGACAGAGTGATAACAACAATTTGGTCGCCGATAAAACGGTCAAAGACCTCTGAGAATTCGGCGGGCGTGACTAAAGATGTTTTTGGAAGCTCTTTACAGACTGAAAGTTTTTGAAAGAATTCTTCCTTTGTGATGTCAATGCCATCAATAAAATGTTCGTTTCCAAATAAAATTTTCAAATGCAGTACGGCATCAACACCGTACTGCAATATCTGTTCATCACTAAGGTCAGAAACACTGTCGGTAATTATTCTTACCATTGTTTTGTTTCTCCTTTTGGATTTATATGCTATCTATTGCTCAGGGAATACAAGCTCTTTTGCGCCGTATTTGTTGGTAAGACCCTTATTGACATCAATTTTGTCCTTGATTTCTGCGGCAAGGTCAGTGAGCATTGCGGCATATTCTTCGCTTTTATAGCCCTGAATAATTTCGTCCTGCTTTAATTCAAACTTGGCTCGATCTTTGAATAAATCGGTTTTATAGGCAAAAAGCATACCGGATTCGCTTTCAATGGTCGTCGCCTTGTCATTGGCAAGCTCGCGAAGAGCCTTGGTTGTTTTTTTGTCCTCTTCCGTTGCGGTTTCTTCTTCCTCTGCATTCTCTTTAAGAGGGAAAACATTCACATCGGGAAGAGCTTCGGAATTCTTTTGTGTATAGCCCTCTACATCAGCATTAAGGTCATTTGATTTCGGGAAAAAATAATCCCATGTTTCTTTATAAGCGTTTTCGCCCGTCTTTTTATTGAACTCGTCAAGGGTGTTCTTGAAAAGCTCCTTGATTTTGGTGTTCTTTTCGGTTGTTTTTGTGTTGGCAGCCTTCTGTTCGTCGGTCAAAGCGCCTTCAGAGCCGTCCTCGTTAGGCGTGGCTGTTTCAAGTGTGCCGAGACTTTCAGAGAAAACTGAAATAAAGGTGAAATTTTCGCTTAATTCTTTTTCGGAAACTTCACTTGACCCGCCCTTATAATAAATTGCCTTAAATAGTTTTTCGGCAAGCTTACCGTTTTCGTTGACTGCAAGAACCGATTCCTTGGAAATGTGGTTAAGCTCGCATATTTTGGAATAGCCGTTTGGCCAGTTTGTGTCAAGCGTATTGCTGACCTCGGTTTTTTCTTCCTCGGTAAGCGTGACGTTAAGCTCCCTGGCTTTTTCTTCAATGGCATAATAACGATGTAATTCATCGAGAGCCTTGTCCTTGACCCAGACGGAAAAATCCTTGCCCTCAACCTGTTGAGTAAAGGGATCAGATTGCGAATCGGTTACTGCCTGCGATGCTTCATAAAATGCATTAATCAGATAAAACATATAAACGCCGGCGTTGAGCTGTTTTCCGTTGTATTTGGAAGACCAGGTGGTGTTTGCGCAACCTCCCATTGAGAATACGGTAGAGATCAGTAATGAAATGATAAGTAATGCTGAAACTGCTTTTTTTACATTTTTCATTTTGACATTTTCCTCCTAAAACACAATACTAATTAATTATACACATGTTTCGACCTTTTGTCCAGAGTTATTTTTGTTTGCTGAAAATAAATTTAATGCGATTTACAAAAAAACTCTTGCAATTATGTGAAACCTTTGGTATAATGTCAGGAGTAAAATATAGAAGACAGTTAAGGAGTGGGGTGACCCGCTCTTTTGTGTTGAATGGGAACTGATACGATATTAACAGTGAAAGGTGATTGCGTGAAAAAAGGCAATACAGAAAATGCGGTATGGGAGCTTGCAAAGAAAACGGCCGAGCAATCCGGCGTGTCCTTATGGGATGTCCGTTTTGTCAAAGAGGGTGCAAACTACTATCTGCGCATTTTTATTGACAGCGATAACGGTATAACGGTTGAGGATTGCGAAAAGGTGAGCCGCGCAATTGACACACCGCTCGACGAGCTTGACCCTATTGAACAAGGCTACTGTCTGGAGGTTTCATCGCCCGGACTGGAAAGGGAGCTTACACGTCCCGAGCATTTTGAAAAGATGAAGGGTGAAAAAATATTCATTAAGCTTTTTAAGGCTGCCGACGGCAAAAAGGAAATGGTCGGAACACTTGAAGATTATAAGGACAACACGGTTTTCCTTTTGACTTCCGGCGGCTTGAAAGAAATAAACAAAAAGGACACGGCTTTGATTCGTGCCTATTATGATTTTGGAGGAATGACGGAAAATGAATAACGAATTTTTTGAGTCGTTGTATATGCTCGAAAAAGAAAGGGGAATTCCTTTTGACTATATGGTGGAAAAGATTTCGGCGGCAATTACCGTGGCAGTCAAAAAGAATTTCAACGGCAACGACGATATACTGATTGATGTAAATCAGGAAAAACGCAATTTCAATGTCTATCTGCGCAAAATGGTTGTCGAGGAAGTCGAGGATCCGGATTTTGAAATCACTCTTGATGAAGCCAAAAAGCATTCGAAAAAAGCTGTGCTTGAGGATAAGGTGAACATCAAGCTTAACACAAAGGATTTCGGACGTATTGCGGCACAGATAGCGAAGCATGTTATCCGCCAGGGAATCCGGGAGGCCGAAAGAGGTCAGGCAATGCAGGAATGGGAAAACAAAAATCAGGAGCTGGTCACCGCAGTTGTTGAAAAGGTTGATTTGAGAACAGGTGCCGCCACTCTTCAAATCGGAAAATCGGAAGCAGTACTTCCAAAGACGGAGCAGGTTACCGGTGAAGAGCTGCGAGAGGGTGACCGCATAAGGGTTTACATTGTTGATGTCAAGGATTCAGACAAAGGTCCCAAGGTTATAATTTCGCGCACACATCCGGGTCTTGTCAAGCGGCTGTTTGAGATGGAGGTTCCTGAAATCGGTGACGGAACGGTTGAAATCAGAGCTGTATCCCGTGAAGCCGGTTCAAGAACAAAAATCGCGGTATTCTCTGCCGATGAGAATGTTGATGCAGTAGGCGCTTGCATAGGACCCAGAGGAGCACGTGTTGCCAAAATAGTTGATGAGCTTGGCGGCGAAAAAATTGATATAGTAAGATTCAGTGAAGACCCTGCCGAATTTGTAACAGCGGCATTAAGTCCTGCGGATGTTGTAAGTGTTATCGTTGATCCTGAGGGCGCAAAAAGCTGTCAGGTAGCGGTTCCAGACGGTCAGCTTTCACTGGCGATAGGTAACAAAGGGCAAAACGCCCGTCTTGCCGCTAAGCTTACAGGCTGGAAAATAGACATCAAGCCGGCAAGCGGTTATTATGGAGAAGAATAAATGGCTGAAAAGAAACTTCCTTTAAGAATGTGCGCCGGATGCTCGCAGATGAAACCCAAAAAAGAGCTTATTCGTGTTGTAAAAACAAACGAGGGTGAAATATCTCTTGATTTTACGGGCAGGAAAAACGGCAGGGGCGCATATATGTGCAGGTCACTTGATTGTCTTAAAAAGGCAAGAAAAACCAAAAGAATTGACCGAACCTTTAAAGCGGTCATACCTGCCGAAATCTATGACAGTCTTGAGAAGGATTTTTCAAATGAACAGTAAGCTTTTATCAATTCTCGGAATATGCAGGCGTGCAGGTCTTTTAAGTGCCGGTTACGATGCTTGCGCTGATGCAATAAGGACAAAAAAGGCGAAAATACTTTTTGTGTCCGTAGATGCATCCGAAAAAACACAGAAAAACATTATTTATGAAGCTGAAAGAGCCGGTGTCTTATACAGAAAAATTAAATTTACCGAAGATGAAATAAATCAGGCAACAGGAAAAAAAGCAAAGCTTTTAACGGTGAATGACCGTGGACTTGCGGCAAAGGCATCCGATTTATGGGAGGAATAGTATTGGAAATAGTTTACAAGCTTAGTGAGGTCGCTAAGGATTTTGGGCAGAATAATAAAGATATTATAGAAATGCTTTCAGAGTTGACAGGCGAGCAAAAAAAGCATTCATCCAAGCTTGCTGACGATGAGCTTAATATGGTTTTTGAAAAACTTACAAAGCAGTATGAGGTTGAAAGCTTTGATGAGTATTTTAATCATATTTTTGAAAATGTTCAGGAAGCTAAAGAGAAAAAAGAAAAAGAAGCCAGGGAACAGGCTGAAAAAGAAACGGCTGCAAAAAAGGCGGCAGAGGAAGCGGCTGCAAAGAAAAAGCCCGAGACTCAAAAGACTGCGCCTGTACAACCGAAGCAGGCACCTCATGGAGGACAGAAGGTTAATGCTCCCGAGCCTAAAAAGGATCAAAAACCGATAGTTCCGATAAACATGAATGTTGCGCAAAAACCAAAGAAGGAAAAATCGGCAGACGCACCGTTACAGTCCAATGTTGCGTCACGTCATGTCATAGATACCCGCCAGAACACGGTGAATATCGAGAAGTATAACGAAAAATATACCGAAATGTCCAATATGTCGGGTAAAAAGATGGACAATGTCGTTACAAAACAAAAGCTTACGCAAAAATCACAGCAGTACAGAGGCGGAAGAAATCAACATTTCAGAGGCAAAAGAGAAACAGAATCAGAGCGTCTTAAGAGAATTGAAGCTCAACGCCAGAAAAAGGTTCTTGTTGTTTCTATTCCCGAAGAGATTACTGTTTCGGATTTTGCCGCCAGAGTTAAGGTTACGGCGGCTGAGGTCATCAAAAAACTTATGGCTTTGGGAATAATGGCTTCTCTTAATGATATGATTGAGTTTGATGTATGCGAACTTGTTGCAATGGAATTCAACGCAAAGCTCGAGCATGAGGTTGTCGTTACAATTGAGGAACGAATCATTGATGATACAACCGACGAAGAAACGGATCTTGAACAAAGAAGTCCTGTAGTAGTTGTTATGGGACACGTTGACCACGGTAAAACGTCACTTCTTGACGCAATCAGAAAAACCAATGTAACCGAAGGCGAAGCCGGCGGAATTACACAGCATATCGGTGCGTACAGGGTTAATATCAACGACCGTGACATTACATTTCTTGATACTCCGGGACATGCGGCGTTTACATCAATGCGCGCAAGAGGAGCACAGGTTACAGATATTGCTATTCTTGTGGTTGCAGCAGAGGACGGCATCATGCCGCAAACAATTGAGGCTATAAATCACGCAAAAGCAGCCGGAGTAAGCATTATTGTTGCTATCAATAAGATGGATAAGGAAGGCGCGAACCCTGAAAGGGTAATGACTGCGCTTACCGAGCATGAGCTTATTCCCGAAGAATGGGGCGGAGATACGATTTGTGTACCGGTGTCCGCTGTAACAGGACTTGGAATAGAAAAGCTGCTTGAAATGGTAGTTTTAGTAGCTGATTTTAAGGAATTAAAGGCTAATCCGCACCGCGCGGCAAAAGGTACTGTTATCGAGGCACGTCTTGATAAGGGTAAAGGTCCGATTGCCACAGTGCTTGTTCAAAACGGAACCTTGACAGCAGGAGATATCATTGTTGCCGGAATGGCTGTTGGTCGTGTCAGAGTTATGCATAATGACAAGGGTGAACGTGTCGAAACAGCGGGACCGTCTGTTCCGGTTGAAATTACAGGTCTTGACCATGTTCCGATGGGCGGAGATGAATTTAACTCGGTAAGCGATGAGCGTCTTGCAAGAGAGCTTGTAGAGCAAAGAAGATATGACTCAAAGGAAGAGCAATTTAATGCCATTACAAAAGTTACTCTTGATAATCTTTTTTCGCAAATGCAAGAGGGCGAGGTCAAGGAGCTTTCGATTATTGTCAAGGCTGACTGCCAGGGATCTGTTGAGGCTGTAAAGCAAAGTCTTGAAAAGATTTCCAATGAAGAGGTACGAGTCAGGGTAATACACGGCGGTGTCGGAGCTATTGCCGAGAGTGATGTAATGCTTGCAAATGCGTCAAATGCCATTATTGTCGGATTTAATGTGCGTCCTGACCCTGTTGCGCGTGACAATGCCGAGCGTGACGGTGTAGATCTCAGAATGTATCGGATTATTTATGACTGTATTGAAGAAATAGAAAGCGCCATGAAGGGGATGCTTGCTCCGAAATTCCGTGATGTGGAGCTTGGCAGAATCGAAGTCAGGCAGGTATATAAAATTTCAAGCGTAGGCGTTATTGCAGGCTGTTATGTTCTTGAAGGCAAAATAACAAGAGCGGCAAATATTCGTGTCGTCCGTGACGGTATTATAATCGCTGAGGATAAAATCGACAGTCTTAAGCGCTTTAAGGATGACGTTAAGGAAGCTGCAACAGGCTATGAATGCGGCGTAGGACTTGAAAAATTCAACGATATTAAAGAAGGCGACGTTTTCGAAGCTTATATTATCGAGGAATACAGGGAAAACTAAATCCCGAAAGGTGGCTATAGTATGGCTTCACACAAGGTTGATCGCGCAAGCGAGGATATAAAGCGTGAATTAAACGACATTTTAAGAAGTGTCAAGGATCCGAGAGTTACAGGAATGCTCAGTATTGTAAGACTTGAGCTTACTAATGATTATTCGTTTTGCAAGGTTTATGTCAGCTCGTTGGAGGGTCTTGAGCACGCGGCAAAGGCTGTCGAAGGACTTGTAAGCGCTTCGGGATTTATAAGGCATGAGCTTTCATTAAGGGTTAAGCTCCGCCATACGCCCAAGCTTATATTTATTCCTGACGGCGGAGTTGAAAAAAGCGCTCAGATAAATGATATTTTGCATGAGATAATCAAGGATTAACTTTTACAAGCGAGGAAGCGGTAATATCAATAATATTACATTGGAAAAGGCGGCGGAAATGCTTTTGTCTGCCGATGATTTTGGTATTTTAATACATCAATATCCTGATGGTGACGCTATCGGTTCGGGCTTTGCACTTTCAAAGGGGCTTAGTTCTCTCGGAAAACGTGCAAGAGTTATTTGTGACCATGAAATTCCAAAAAGCTATACCGATATAATAAATGCCCAAAATGACAGTGATACGGATTTTGAACCGTCATTCATAATTTCAATTGATGTTGCGTCGCTTCCTTTGCTTGGAGAATTACAGGAAAAGTATTACGAAAAAATTGATTTAAACCTTGACCATCATTATTCAAACCGTCTTTTTGGAAGGTTTAATTATGTTGATTCCAGGGCGGCGGCGGCAGCTGAGGTTGCTTATGCGCTCCTTTGCCATCTTAATGTTACCGTTACGAAGGATATAGCAAACTGCATTTATATCGGTACTTCGACTGATACCGGCTGTTTCCGCTACTCAAACACCACTCCGAGAACGCATATGATTGCGGCGAAAATGATCGAATCAGGCGCTGATTTTTATAAGATAAATAAGGAAATGTTTGATACGAAATCAAAAGCTCGAATAATGATTGAACGTCTTGCTCTTCAGCAAATGGATTTTTTTCTTGATGACAAGTGCGCAATTATGTCGATTACCCTTGATATGATTGCAAAGGCTCAGGCAAAGGAATCCGACCTTGAGGGTCTGACACCTATTCCAAGACAGGTAAAGGGTGTGCTGACGGGCGTTACAATACGTGAGAAGTCAGAAGGAATATATAAGGTTTCAATTCGCACAGACCCAAGTATTGACGCGGGAAAAATCTGTGCCGTATTTGAGGGCGGAGGACATAAATGTGCCGCAGGATGTACAATAGAAGGTACTCTTGATGAGGTCAAGACGAAAATTGTTGCGGAGATTGCGAATTTTAAAGCGTAATATTAACAGTAATTAAAAAACACTTCCGCCGAAAGCAAAAATAAATATACCGAAAACAATCAGCGCAATTCCGATTGTTTTTTTAACGCTTATGCGCTCTTTGAGAAAAAAGTGCGATAAAAATGCAACAAAAACAAATCCCGCGGATTCAAGAACAGGTCCCATGGATAGCGGTATGCCTTTATATGCAAGCATAGTCAAAACACTTGAAATGAAAAAAAGACCGTATGCAAAAATTAATTTGGGATTAAGATATTCCTCTTTAATTGATGCATATTTTTTTAGTGCGGCTTTTTTCAGAAATATCTGAGAAACCGATGAGATAAAAACCGAAAAAATAAAAAGTGAAACGTAAAAAAGGTCAATTTTCATAATCGCTCACCACCACCATTATTCCTGCGAAAACAACAATCAGTCCGAGAACCATGTACCATGTTATTTTTTCGTCAAAAAACAGTCTGCCCCAAATCATTGCCCATAAAAATACAGTTGATTTGTTGGCATAAGCGACTGTTAATGGAATTTTTTTTAAAATTTGCTGCCAGACAAAGGCGTATATCATTAAAAGCGTCAATACCAGACCATAGAAGAAGAGAAACTGTAAGGACAAAAATTCTTGTTTTGAACCGAGCTTTGAAAAAATTCCGCCTACAGAATAAAGCGCCAGCAGTGCGTTGAGCAAAAGAAGTGACGGAAGCATTTGCTTGATTTTATTTTTCATCAATATGTTTACCTTTTCTTTAATTTGATACAATTATGCTTTTAATATTTCCTTAATTGATGTTGTTACCTTCAGCACGTCTTCTTCTTTTAAGGAATAAAACATCGGCAATCTCATCAATCGTTCACTTTCAGATGTTGTGTATATATCCTTGCCCGAAAATCTGCCCAGCTTTTCTCCCGCGGGAGACGAATGCAAGGGTACATAATGGAATACTGCCTGAATATCCTTCTTTTTAAGCTCGGAAATTACATGTGTACGCTGTTCAATATTCTTAAGCTTAATGTAAAACATATGCGCATTATGCACACAGTCCCCGGGAATAAACGGAAGATCTATTCCCTTGACATCCGAAAGCTCTGAAAAATATAAATCCCAAAGCTCCAGGCGGCGGTTGTTGATTTTTTCGCTTTCAAGAAGCTGTCCGTAAAGATAAGCGGCATTTATATCGCTTGGCAAATATGACGAACCTATATCCACCCATGTGTATTTATCGACCTGTCCTCTTAAAAAGCAGCTTCGGTTTGTTCCTTTTTCACGAATGATTTCAGCTCTTTCGAGGTGTTTGTCATCTCGGAGCATTAACGCTCCGCCTTCACCCATGCTGTAATTTTTTGTTTCATGAAAAGAATAACAGCCGATATCTCCGATTGCGCCTAAAGCTTGTCCTTTATAAGCGGAGGAAACACCCTGCGCGGCATCCTCAATAACTATTAAATTATGTTTTTTTGCAATGCTGAGTACGGTGTCCATCTCGCACGCAACACCCGCGTAATGAACAGCAACGATGGCTTTTGTTTTATCTGTTATTGCAGCTTCAATTAAATTTTCGTCAATATTCATGGTGTCGGAACGGATATCGACAAAAACAATTTTTGCACCTCTCAATACGAAAGCATTTGCAGTCGATACAAATGTATATGATGGCATAATAACTTCATCGCCGGGCTGTATATCAGCCAATATTGCCGCCATTTCCAAAGCGTGTGTACATGAGGTCGTAAGCAAAGCTTTTTTCACACCGTTGCTTTTAATAAGTAAATCATTGCACTTTTTTGTGAAATCGCCATCGCCGCAGATTTTATTTGAAGCGATTGCTTCAGTTATGTATCCCTGTTCTGTGCCCAGGCAAGGAGGAATATTAAAAGGTATCATTTTTATATCCTTTCGAAATAAGTTTATTACTGAAATATTATACAACCGCAATTTGTTTCAGTCAATTAAAATGTTCTGTTTTTTCGACTTGTTTTTTTTGACTTTCATGCAAATATGTTGTATACTCCAATATTGGAAGAATTATGTACTGAAGAAACCGAAACGGAGTTGATTTTTTTGCCGGTCGCTGTGTGTATACTGTCGATTATAGCGGCAGCTTTGCTTGCAACAGTTATTGCCCTTGTAATTCGCATTAAGCATCTTGGAAAAACAGCCTTAAAACTTGAGCATACTGCTGCGCTTATTGATTCTGCGCCGTATTACATTGCGTATGATGATGAGGACAGCGCTGATTTATATGCTAATTCAGCTGCCTGCCGAATGATAGGACAGCCTGTCGGACAGCCCCTTATAAAGGAAGAAGCCCATGATGAGAAGGGCATGAAAATCCTTTTGGAGGAAGCGTTTCCCGCTGTTGAAAAATATGGAGAATGGGTGGGGGAAAATCGGCTTTTACACAAAGACGGACACCTTATTGATGTACAGCAGTTTGTTTTTGTTGTTAAGGATAAGTCGGGGAAAAAAATAGGCATGAGTACGCTTATGCGTGATATAACAGAAGAAAAGGCTATGCGGCGCGAGAATGATATTCAGGCTTCAATTATTAATTCAAGCAAAAATTTCATCCTGGCTCTTGATAATAACATGAAAATTGTTTATGCAAGTCCGGGTGTTTATGAAATGAGCGGATATCCTCAAAGCGAGATAGGGCTTGACTTTACGCCTGCGCTGTTTCACCGCCCCGAAACGGTTGAGAGGGTATTTGAAAAGCGTGCGGCAGCTTTGAATCAGGAGATTTTTGAAATTGAAAGCGAGCTTATTCGCAAGGATGGAAGCGAAATTGATGTCTTGCACAGATTTTTCACAATAAAGGATAAAAACGATGAGGTAATCGGGGCAGGAGGAATTTTAACCGATATTTCTGATTTTAAAAAGATTCAGCGTGAGCTTACTGCTGCAAAAGAGGCGGCCGAAGCGGCAAACCATGCGAAAAGTCTGTTTTTATCAAACATGAGTCATGAAATACGCACTCCGCTGAATGCAATCATAGGAATGT
>JGI994J12354_10003957_pt1 | contig 13563 bp, 10 predicted proteins | sample IntmicLarv3ML3BL_FD_12354 | JGI IMG/M metagenome (IMG submission 12354)
TGCCGTGATGCTTCGTCAGGCTTGCTTTGCTCGGCGGGGTAGGACCGAAGAGTCCAACCCGCGCCTCGCAAAGGCTGCGCCTTCCTTGCCTGACGGCGCAATCCCTCCAGCGCCTTCCGGCTCACAATAGCCCACTCCCAAACGCCCAGGTGTATTGACATCCTGGTGAAGATTTTTTACAAACAGGATAACTTGTAGTACAAGTTATCCGCTGCGCAATCGTGCGTCAGCAGGGGGGATCGTGCCCATGGAAAAGCTCAACCTCAGTGACGAGACCTTCAATCATATTCTGGCTATCATAGCCTCCCGGGGCTATGAGCCGGGCACCAAAATACCTTCTGAAAACGAACTTGTCATTGCCATTGGCGTCAGCCGCAACACCGTGCGCACGGCCCTGAACCGCCTGAATGCCCTCGGCATTCTTGAAGTGCGCCACGGCGAGGGCTATTTTCTCAAAGACATTGATGTGGATGTGTTCACCAACCTGCAACTGCCCATTTTGCTGGAAACCTATTCCAACCTGGAAACCCTGACGGAATTTCGCATTGCCGTGGAATCGCAGGGGGCGGCCCTGGCCGCGCTTAAAGCAACGCCCGACGATCTGGCCGAAATGGCGCGAACCCTGGCTGTTTCCCGCCAGAACATCGACGACCACGAGCTTTTCGCCCTCTGCGATATGGAATTTCACCTTACGGTTGCCAAAGCCTCGAAAAACAGCATCATCTATCGCTCCATTGAAATGCTGAAAACCCTGTATACCGTGTGGCTACGCAGCTTCGTCAGGGAGCATGGCAACCGGGAGAGCAACGAATTCCACCATCAGGTGTTTGAGCATATCAAGGCCGGAAACGCCGAGGCCGCCCGCGACTGCATGACCCGCCATCTTACCGATGTTTTGCGCAAGGTGCGCATGGACGCCCAACCGGCGCGGCTGCCCTTTTCTTCAAGGGCTGGCGAACTGTTTTCGGGCAAGCCCCTCAAAACACAGAAAACGAGGACACGATGAGCAAGCTGCTGGACATTCGGCGCATCAGCAAGAGCTTTCCCGGCGTGAAGGCCCTGGACGAGGTTTCCGTGGATTTGGAAGCCGGTGAAGTGCATGTGGTGGTGGGCGAAAACGGGGCGGGCAAATCCACGCTGATGAAGCTGCTTTCGGGTGTGTACGGGCCGAACGAGGGCGAAATTCTGATAGACGGCGCGCCCATTCGCAAAAACAGCCCCAAAATAGCCGAACAGCTCGGCATTGCCATGATCTATCAGGAATTGACCCTGGTTTCCGAGCTTTCCGTGGCTGACAACATTTTTCTTGGCCACGAAATCACGAAGGGCATTTTTCTTGACCGGGCCGAGATGCGGCGGCGTACAGAAGGGCTTCTGGCTTCCATCGGCATAGGGGTGTCGCCCGATACTATATTGAAAAACCTGAGTATTGCCTCGCAGCAGATGATTGAAATAGCCAAGGCCCTTTCCAAAAACGCCAGAATCATCGTGTTCGACGAGCCTACCAGTTCGCTGACCACAGCGGAAATAAAGGAACTCTTCGCCATTATCGCCACGCTCAAAAAAAAGGGCGTGGGCATGTTCTACATTTCCCATCGGCTGGAGGAAATTTTCGAGATCGGGGACCGGGTGACCATTCTGCGCGACGGGAAAAAAATTTCCACCTCGAAAATCAACGCCATTTCCATGGGGGAAATTGTCGAGGGCATTGCCGGGCGGAAAATAGAGAATGTGTACGTCCGCCGCTTTCCGGAAAAGGGCGAGGTGCTTCTGGAAATAAAGGATCTGTGCGCGGACAGGTTCAACAATATCAGCATGCAGGTTCGGGCCGGGGAAATAGTGGGCATTGCCGGGCTGGTGGGCGCGGGCCGTAGCGAGGTTGTGCGCGCCGCCTTTGGCATAGACCCCTACGAGAGCGGCGAGGTTCTGGTGAAGGGCGAAACAATGCCCAAGGGCAACCCGCAGTATGTCAGTGAAAAGGGCGTGGCCTTTCTGCCCGAAGACCGCAAGCGCGAGGGCCTGGCCCTTTCCCTGAGCATTCGGGAAAACGCTGTTGTTTCCGCCTTGAAGCGCCTGAACCCTGGCGGCGTGGTGCGGCGCCGCGAAGAAAGGCGCGTGGTGCAGAGCTTTGTGAACAGCCTTGAAATAAGCACGCCCACGGTGGAAAAGCTGGCGCACTTCCTCAGCGGCGGCACCCAGCAAAAGGTGGTGCTGGCCAAGTGGCTTGTCACCCACGCCCAGGTATTCATTTTCGACGAACCCACACGGGGCATAGACATAGGCTCGAAGAGCAGCATTTACCGGCTTATGGACGATTTGGTGCATCAGGGCGCGGGAATCATCATGATTTCATCCGAACTGCCCGAGGTGCTCGGCATGAGCGACCGCATTTACGTCATGGCGCAGGGCAGCATAGCGGGTGAACTGACCCGCGAAGAAGCGAACCAGCGCGCGGTCATTCAACTGGCCTTTTCCCAAACGCACACCGCAGCAGTGGAGGAACTATGAGCACTGCCAAAAAACGCGGGTTTTCGCTGAGCGATTTGCCGAACTCGGTGTTCGCCTTTCTTCTGGTCTTTCTCATCGCCTCCATCTGGGTGCCGCGCTTTCTTTCGCCCGGCAACCTTTCCACCCTGTTGCTTCAGGCGTCCATTCTCACCATTTTGAGCATCGGCATGTCCCTCACTCTCATCAGCGGCGGCATTGATCTTTCCATGGGCGGGGTTCTTTCCATGTGCGGGGTCATCATGGCGCTCTGCCTGAGCCAAGGCATGCACGCGGGCTGGGCCATACTCATAGGGCTGGCCTCGGGCGCGCTGTTCGGCATGATGAACGGAATTTTCATCACCAAGATGAAGGTGCCCGCCTTCATTGCCACCTTCGGCTCAATGGGCATTGCCCAGAGTATTGCCAACACCCTTTCCAACAAACGAACCCTGTATTGGGAAGAAGGCAGCCACAGCGCCCTGGTGAATTTTCTGGGCGGCGACATTCTGCGCTGGGAAATGGGCGACAACGCCAGCATGATTTTTTATGTGCCCTTTCTGGTGCTGCTTACCATTGTGGTGGTGGGGCTGGTCATTGTGCTCTTCAAAAAAACCGTGCTTGGCTCGTACTGCTTCGCCATTGGAGAAAACGAGGAAACCGCCCGGCTCTGCGGCATAGCCACAAGCCGATGGCAGATTTTTCTCTATGCCTTCTCCGGGGCCATGGCCGCCCTGGCCGGCTTGCTGGTACTTATCCGCACCAACAGTATGCAGCCCACCTCGGGCGACATGCTGGAATTTCAGGCAGTTGTGGCCGCAGTGCTGGGCGGTAACGCCCTTGAAGGCGGCAAGGGGAGCCTGTACGGGGCCATTTTCGGGGCCCTGACCCTCTATGCCGTGCGCAGCGCCTTGACCCTGCAAGGCATTGACACATCGGCCACCATGATTGTCATTGGCGGCGTATTGGTTGTGGGCATGGTTCTGAACGAACTGGCAGCCCGCCATGAAAAGAAAGTTCTGGGCAGACGGTAGCCCGCAAGCGCAGGGTATGTGCGCGCCAGACACCCAAGGGGGCGCAGCCGACAGGCGCTCCCTGAATATAACGTCAAAGTTCCTCTGCTCCAGGCAAGGAGGGGTTCCATGTCCGACCAGAACGCGATTGTTCGCAAGCGGGTTATCAAAAGCCTCACCGACTTTTCCTCCCTCTTCATTCTTATTGTGGTGCTGTTCTTTTTCGCTGTTGCCAACGCGATTAACGGCGACACCTACCTGACCCTTTCCAATGTTTCGGTCATTCTCAACCAGTCCTGCTTTCTGGCCATTATCGGGCTTGGGCAGGCTCTGGTCATTCTGACAGGCGGCATCAACCTTGCCATCGGCTCGGTCATGGCCTTTACCACGGTCATGTGGGGGCGCATGCTCATGCGCGCCGCGCCCGAAGACGTGCATTTCCTCATTCCCATGCTGCTTGTCATTGTCTCGGGCATGCTCATTGGCTGGATTACGGGCATTCTCATCACCAAGCTCAAAATGCCGCCCTTCATCGCCACCTTTGCGGTTATGTACGCCTGCCGGGGCATGGCCTGGCTGATGCTCGGCAAAAAGGTCATCTACAATCTGGATCCGGGCTTCCGCTGGCTTGGCACAGGCATCATCGCCAAGCTCGACAGTTTCATCTTCACCGTGCCCATGCTCATTGTGCTGATCATGCTCTTTGTCATGGATTTTGTGCTCAAACGAACCAACTTCGGCCGCCGTATCTATTTTACCGGGGCCAACCCCACGGCAGCCAAGTTTTCCGGCATCCCCACCGACCGGGTCATCATCTGGGTCTATGTCATCGGCATGGGTATTTCGGCTTTCGCTGGCCTTTTGTACGGTGCGCGGCTGAATTCCTTTGAACCGGGCATGGCCGTGAAAGCCCCCTTCGAGGCCATTACCGTGGCCCTCATCGGCGGCATAGCCATGAGCGGCGGCTTTGGCAATGTATGGGGCGTGCTGTGCGGCTCCATCATCGTATCCACCATCTACAACGGCATGAACAGCCTCAGCGTGCCTTCGGAACTGCAAACCCTGGTCATGGGCGCGCTGATCATCTTTGCCGTGGCGTTCAACCAGTATCTTATCAAGCACAACATGGAAATTCGCAACGAACTGGAAGAGGGCGAGGCCCCGCCGCTGCCGGCCCCTTCCCGTGCGTAGGGGCTGTTGCCAAAGAGTTTGTTGTCCCTTCGCCAAAGGGGCCGGAGAACGCGCTTCTGGGGCAAAACGCCCTCGTTGGCAGCAGCCCCTCAGAGCGACAAATACTTTTGCCACCGAAATATTGTCAAAGGCAGGTACGCCGTGAAACCGACAGTTGTTTTTATTGCCACATACGACACCAAGGGGCCGGAATCCGAATACGTCAAGCAGAAGGTTCTCGGCGAGGGGGTGAACTGCCTGACCATTGACGTGGGCGTGGGCAAGCCGCCGAAAATAGCGGCGGACGTCACCCTGGCCGATCTGTGCCGGGGCACGTCCCACACGCCCGAAAGCGTGCGGGCCATGAAGCGGGGCGAAGCCGTGCAGGCGGTTTCCGGGCTGGTGGAAGGCTATGTGCGCGGGCTGTATGCCGAGGGAAAAATGGATGCGGTCATCGGCATTGGCGGGGCGGGCGGTACGCAGATTGTCACCCAGACCATGTGCGCCCTTCCCTTTGGCCTGCCCAAGCTCATGCTCAGCACGCTGGCCTCGGGCAATACCCGTTGGTATGTGCAGGACAGCGACATTGCCATGCTGCCCTCCATTGCCGATGTGGCTGGCCTGAACGCGGTTACCGAGCCTGTGTTCAGCCGCCTTGCCGCCTATGCGGCCGCCGGGGCCGCGTGGCACAAGAAAGATTTCGCGCGGTTCAGGGCGCGTATGGAAGACAGGGCTGTGCGCCGGGTGGGCCAGACCATGTACGGCACCACAACCGAAGGCGTTTCGCGTGCGCGGGAGCGCCTTGAAGAAAAGGGGTTTGAAACCCTGGTTTTCCACGCTTCGGGCGCGGGCGGCCGGGCCATGGAAAACTTCATGCGCGACGGCATCATTCACGCCGTGCTGGATATGACCTTGGCGGAAATCAGTGCGCACCTGACAGGCGGCCTGCACGATGCCGGCCCGCATCGGCTGGAGGCGGCCATAGACATGGGCCTGCCCCTGGTGCTGGTGCCGGGTGCTGCCGATACCGTGGTGCTGCCGCCCATGGCGAACCTGCCGGACAGGTTCAGAAAGGGCCGTACCCTCAACTTCCACAACCCCACCATGACCACCATGCGCACCAATGTGGAAGAATGCGTTGCCATTGGCAATTTTATCGCGGACAAGCTGGAAAGGGCCGTCTCGCCTGTCACTGTGTTCATTCCCACCGGGGGCTTGAGTTCCATAGACAGGCCGGGTGAAATTTTCTACCTGCCGCAGGCCAACGAGGCGCTGTTCAGCACCCTGAAAAGCCGCCTTGGGGGCGTTTTGGCAGTCACTGTCATTGAAGACAAACGTCACCTGTACGACAGGGGTTTTGGCGAAGATGCCGCCGACCTGCTGATACAGATGATGCAACATTCCAATCACACCATGTAAAGGAGCAAGGCATGAAGCAGTACACGAGGAAAGAGGTTCTGGCCCGGTTCAAAAAGGTGCGCGCCAAAAAGGACTATATCATTGCGGGTGGCGCTGGCTCTGGCCTTTCGGCCAAGTCCATTGAAAACGGCGGCGCGGACATGCTGCTGGTGTTCAACTCCGGCTTTTACCGTATGCACGGGCACGGCAGTTTTTCCGGGCTGCTGGCCTTTGGCAACGCCAACGACATTGCCATGGAACTCGGCACCCGCTATGTGCTGCCCATGGTCAAGGAAATTCCGGTGGTGTGCAGCGTGTTCGGCCAGGACGGCACCCGCGTCATTGATCGCTATCTGGATACGGTGATGGCCGCGGGCTTTTCCGGGGTCAACAATTTCCCCACCATGGGCCTGGTGGACGGCGAATTCCGCAAACAGCTTGAACTGACGGGCCTCGGCTATGACAAGGAAGTGGAAATGGTGACCCTGGCCGCCAAAAAGGATATATTCACCATTGTGTATGTGTTCAACGAAGAAGAGGCCAAGGCCATGGCCAAGGCCGGGGCAGACTGCATTGTGGCCCATGTGGGGCTGACCGTGGGCGGCATGATAGGCACCACCAAGGCGCTTTCCGTTGAAGACAGCGCCGTCCTGACCAAAAAGATCATGGCCGCAGGCAGGAGCAAGAAAAAGGATGCCCTGTGGCTGGCCCACGGCGGCCCCCTGTCCACACCGGAAAGTTTCAAGGAATTCCTCGCTTTTATGCCGGAAATAGACGGTTTTGTCGGCGCTTCGAGCATGGAGCGCATTCCGACCGAGCAGGCCATTTCCGCCACGGTGAAAAAGTTCAAAAAAATACGGTAACCCCGCCTGCGGGGGAGAGCCGGGGGCGCGTTCCGGCCTATCGGGGCAGCGCAAACCTTCAACAGGCAAGGAGAGAGTATCATGACAAAGCGTTTCGGCTTGGCAGCAGCGATTCTTCTGCTTCTGGTTTCGTATATCTCTGCGGGACCGGTACAAAAGGCCCAGGCTGCGGAAAAACAGTATAAATTTGTCTTTATTGTGAAAAGTATGCAGTTCCCCTTCTTTTTGAACATGATTGAAGGCGCGGAAGAAGCCGTGAAACTGATGCCGAGCGTCAGCTTGAAGTGCATCGGGCCGGAAACCCCCTATTCCGTGGAAGAACAGATTCAGCTTGTGGAACAGGCCATTACCGACGGTGTGGACGCCATTCTGATCGCGCCGGCCGATTCCAAGGCCATTGTTCCTGCCATTGAAAAGGCCAACAAGGCCGGTATTCTGGTGGCCACGCCCAACACCAAGGCCTATGGCGGCGAAGTGCTGACCTGGACCGGCGTTGACAACTATCAGGTTGGCTTTGACCTCGGTACGGCGCTTGCCAAGAGCATTAACGGCAAGGGCAATGTGCTGCTTATTGAAGGAACGCCCGGCAACTCTACCTCGGAAGAGCGCGTGACCGGATACAAGGACGCCTTTAAAAAGCACCCCGACATCAAGCTGCTGGATTCCCAGCCCGCGGATTTCAACCGCGAAAAGGGCATGGTCCTGATGGAAAACTGGCTGCAAAAGTACAAGAAAATCGACGCCGTGGGTTCCATTAACAAGGACATGACCATGGGCGCTGTGGAAGCGGCCAAGCTGGTTGGGCGCGACAAGGAAATGAAGTGGATTACCTTTGACGTGGATAATGACGCCCTTGACGCCCTTGAGAGCGGCGACATTCTGCTTACCGGCGCACAGAACGAGCGTAGCCAGATAGCCCTGGCCATGAGCAGTTGCCTGCTGGCCCTGAACGGGTACAAGGTGCCCAGGGAACAGTACCTGCCGTTGACCCTGGTGTTCAAGGCGGACGTGCCCAAGTACCGCCACGAATAGGGCGGATAAAAGTTGATGGTATGGACAGGGAGGGTTCACCGGCCGCGTTGTGTCGTGGCTGGTGAGTGCTCCCGCGACAGGCAGGGCAATTTCAAGGTGAAATTGCCCTGTCGTGGTTCAGGCATGAGTATCTCCCGCCAGAGGACAAAAAGACCTTTGTGTTAACAGGCCCTAGGTGAGGGTGATGTGCAGGGGCATACTATGCAGCCCGTGGCGAATCTCTCTGGTGGGCTTGATTTCCCATACGCTTAAGGGTTTGCCCATGGCCTCGGCAACAGCGGCAGCCAAGCCCTTGGCATTGATTATGGGGTGGCGCGAAAAGACCTGGGGCAGCCCGTAGGTGAGGTTGCAGGCCAGGCATTTTCCGGGGCGTTCATGGAGCTCGAAGGCAAATTCCAGAACATTGCCCTCGGCCCGCACAAAACGGAAAAGAATGTCGTACGCGCCATCTTCCGCGCCGCCGAAAAGGGCTTCAAAAAAATCATCGGTGCGGGACCTGGGAAAGGCCGCATCGGCCCATTCGGTGGTGAACAGGTTCTTGGGCATGGACAACTCCTTTTGCGGGTGTTCTGAACCATACAGGGAGGCAAGGCCGGGCCTCGCCCTTCTGGAAAACCGGCCTGATGCGCACTGCGCCCGGCCTTGGTCATGCAGTATTCAGAATAGGTGGATTTCGCCATTTTAGCAAGGCCCGCCTGCCTTGGGCAAGGGGGTATTTTGCTGTGATGCGGCGTCATTTTCGCCAAGGAAAAAAGCGCTTTCTTTCCAAAGGCAGTTGCACTATATTTCGTGCTGCGAAAGCCCTTTTCGGGCCTTCCCCCTCCGCTCCCTCTAACCCTTCCCCTGAAATGCCAAATTCCGAATCTTCCCGCAGCCGGAAAAAAACTCCGGCTGCAAGCAAACCCGCCACCCCTGCCGGGCAGAAAAAACGCCCGGCAACGCGCCCGCCTGCCGATGCTGCCAACGGGCACGGCTGCATCCATATTGAAGGGGCGCGCCAGCACAACCTGAAAAACATATCGCTGGATATTCCACGCAATGAATTTGTTGTTATTTGCGGGCCTTCGGGTTCGGGCAAGTCCACCCTGGCCTTTGATCTGGTCTACGCCGAGGGGCAGCGACGGTATGTGGAATCGCTCTCGGCCTACGCCCGCCAGTTTTTACCGCAGATGGACAAGCCCGAAGTGGACAAGATAGAGGGGCTTTCCCCGGCCATTTCCCTTGAGCAGCAGACAGCCACCCGGAACCCCCGCTCTACTGTGGGCACCGTGACAGAGGTGTACGACTTTTTGCGCGTGTTTTTCGCCCGCCTGGGCCTGATGCACTGCCCGGTGTGCGGCCTGCCCATCGCCAGCCGCGCAACTGATGAAATTATTGAAGATATTCTTTCCCTGGGCGAGGGGGCGCGCTGCATTCTGCTGGCCCCCCTTGTGGTCATGCAAAAGGGCACCCATGCCGAGCGTTTCCGCAAGCTGAAGGCCGAGGGCTTTGCGCGGGTGCGCGTGAACGGCACGGTATATACCCTTGACGATGTTCCAACTCTGGACAAGAACAAAAAGCACACCATTGACCTGGTGGTTGACCGCATTGCCCTGCGCGAGGGCATTCGCGGCCGCTTGGCCGATTCGGTGGAACTGGCCCTGAAATATGGCGAGGGGCGGCTCAGTGTGCTGGCGCCCGGTGGTGGCGATGCTGGCGACACGGGCCGTACCGGCAAGGCGGCAGACAGGGAAATTGTCCACAGCACCCTTTCGGCCTGCCCGGAATGCAAGGTGAGCCTTCCCTCCCTTTCTCCGCAACTTTTTTCCTTCAACAGCCCGCAGGGGGCCTGCCAGCGGTGCCTGGGCCTTGGCAGTGTGGAATACTTTGAACCGGCCCTGATCGCGCCGAACAAGGGGCTTTCCCTTGCCAGCGGGGCGTTGTTGCCGTGGAAAAACCCGAAGGTGTTCGAGCGGTATACAGTGGAACTGCGCCAGCTTGGGCAGCGGTACGGTTTCACCCTTGATACGCCTCTGGCGGAATGGTCAGCCCCCGCGCTGGACGCGCTTTTTTATGGCGAGAGCGAGCCGGGCGTGCCCATTGAAAGCGGTGGCTCGTCCCTGCGCCGCAACTGGCTTGGCGGCTCCGTGCTCCAGCGCGGCAAGCGGAGGAAGGCCGGAGAGGCCGAGGCCGGAATCTGGCCCGGCATTTTGGCTATTCTCGAGCAGGGCATGCAGTATGGCGATGCGTGGCGGGACGAGCTTTCCCGCTACCGCCAGAACATGGCCTGCCCGGACTGCGGCGGGGCGCGCCTGAATGCCACGGCCCTTGCCGTGCGGGTGGGCGACAGGAATATCACCCAGTTTTGTTCTCTGGCCATTGACGACGCCCTGCAATGGCTTTCGGCCTGCGAATTCAGGGGCAGCCAGTGCCTTGTGGCAGAGCCGCTTCTCAAGGAACTGAACCACCGCCTGCAATTCATGGTCAGCGTGGGGCTGGACTATCTTTCTCTTGGCCGCAACATGGCGACCCTTTCGGGCGGAGAGGCCCAGCGCATCCGCCTTGCCTCCCAGCTTGGTTCCGGTCTTGTGGGTGTTACCTATGTGCTGGACGAGCCCTCCATCGGCCTGCACCCCAGAGACAACCAGCGGCTGATCAACACCCTTCGCAGTCTTCAGCGGCGCGGCAATACCGTGCTGGTGGTGGAGCATGACGAGGAAACCATACGCGAGGCCGATACGGTTATCGAGCTTGGGCCGGGTTCGGGCGAGCGGGGCGGGGAACTTGTTTTTCAGGGCACGCCCGCAGAGCTTCTGGCCTCTGATTCCCTGACGGGCAAGTATTTGCGCGGCGACATGTTCATTTCCGCCCCCACGAAGCGCCGGACAGGCAAGGGCGAGCTTGTTCTGGAAAAGGTCACCACCAACAACCTGAAGGGCGTGGACTGCCGCATTCCTTTGGGGGTGCTGACCTGCGTGACCGGGGTTTCCGGCTCTGGCAAGAGTTCTCTGGTGGTGGATTCGCTGTACAAACATATCGCGCTGGTGCAGGGCATCAAGGTGGAGTCTCCCGGCGCCATCGGGGGCTTGCGCGGGGCAGAGCAGATAGAGCGGGTCATCGCCATTGACCAGACCCCCATCGGGCGCACCCCGCGTTCCAACCCCGCTACCTACACCAAGGTTTTTGACGAGATTCGCACCATTTTTTCCCAGACCCCGGATGCGAAGAAGCGCGGTTACACTCCGGGCCGCTTCAGCTTCAACGTGCGCGGCGGGCGGTGCGAGGCGTGCAGCGGCGATGGGCAGATTCGCGTGGAAATGCACTTTCTGCCGGATATTTTCGTGCAGTGCGATGTGTGCAAGGGCAAGCGGTACAACCATGAAACCCTTGATGTGCGCTACAAGGGGCTGAATATTGCCGATGTGCTCAACCTGACCATTCATCAGGCGCGGGAGTTTTTCGGCAATTATCCGGTGCTTGAAAGGCGGCTTGCCATGCTGGAAGAGGTGGGGCTTGACTACCTGCGCCTTGGGCAGCCTGCCACCACCCTTTCGGGCGGGGAGGCCCAGCGCATCAAAATATCGCGGGAACTTGGCAAGCGCAGCCTGCCCGGAACCCTCTATATTCTGGACGAGCCGACAACCGGCCTGCACATGCACGAGGTGGGCAAGCTCATTCGCGTACTGCACCAGCTTGCGGACAGGGGGGCGACCGTGGTGGTTATCGAGCATAACACCGACATGATTCTGTGCGCGGATCATGTGCTGGATCTTGGCCCCGGCGGCGGGGCGAGCGGCGGGTACATTATTGCTGCGGGCACACCCGAAGCCATTATGACAGACCCTGCCTCGGTAACAGGGTGCTTTCTCGCGGGCCGACGCCACCGCGAGGAAAAATAGACGGACGGAAGGCGTTTTGCGCCAAGGGCACTCTCCCCAGTATAGAGAAACAGCAGGGATTCAGGGCTGTTGAATACGGCACCATACAGAAAGACAGTGCCGGGCTTTTTTTCACCTGACTGAAAAAAAAGCTTGCCTCCCGACAGGCATTAGGCTACTTTGCTTTTCCGCGCCGAAGTGGTGGAATTGGTAGACACGCTAGGTTCAGGGTCTAGTGTTCGCAAGGACATGGGAGTTCGAGTCTCCCCTTCGGCACCACAAGAGAATCCAAACAAGTCCCGCAAGGTTCATAAAGCCTTGCGGGACTTGTGTTTTTTGCGATATGTCGAGTCTCGTAAGGTGTCACAAAGTTCAAGGACAACGCACACAAACGACGGTATTTCAAACGGTACATCCCGCCAGGGGGGTGTTCACGTTTTCAAAATACCGTCATCCGTAAACAGTAATACCCCACACCTTCTCACTCAGCGGCAAGCTCTGCTTCGCCAAACACATCACCGCTCCCATCCCAATGGGCATTTTTAACTTCTCCAGCACCTTGAAATGCCTGATGGCGCTCTTATCAGGTGAAGCTGTCTTTTTGAATTCGACAGGATAGACCGTGCCGTCCTTAATAATGAGCAAGTCAATTTCCTTCTGGTCCGTGTCTCTGTAATAATAGAATGGCGCACGCAGGCCGTTATGCCACCAGCCTTTGAGGAGTTCCGCCAGTATCCATGTTTCCAGAATGGCACCCGACATAGTTCCGGCTTCAAGGGTTTCCGGGCTTGACCATTCCGTCAGGTACGATGCAAGGCCCGTGTCCAAAAAAAAGAGTTTGGGGCTTTTCACCATCCGTTTCGTGACGTTGCTGAAGTATGGTTCCAGCAAGTATATCAACCCGGACGTTTCAAGAATGGAAATCCATTTTTTGGCGGTGTTCGGAGCGACATCGGCATCCCGTGCCATTTCCGCCATGTTGAGCAGTTGGCCCGTTCGGGCCGCAACCGCCCGAAGGAAGCGCAGAAAGGCCATTTCATTACCAACCTGAGCCAGATCCCGCACATCCCTCTGCAAATACGTCTGCACATACGAACTCAGGAAAAGATTCCTGTCCATGGCGGCATCCAGCGAAAGGGCCGGGAATGAACCGCGCCAAATGAGGGTATAGAGATCTTGCAGGTTGAGGGGATTGCTTGGGCTTTTTTGGAAGAGAGAAAGGTCCGGTATGAACGGCGACTGTTCAGCGCCTTTCCCAAGGCTTTCCGCACGGGATAATCCCAGAAGTTGCAGAATACCCACCCGGCCAGCAAGAGATTCAGAAACATTGTGCATGAGCTGGAATTGTTGCGAACCTGTCAGCCAGAACTGCCCCGGCTTGCGGTCACTGTCCACCGCCATTTTGATGTACGGTAAAAGCTCGGGCGCGTACTGGATTTCGTCAATAAGGACTGGAGCAGGAAAGCGTTGCATGAACAGGGCGGGGTCTTCTTTGGCGAGGTTGAGCACCATCGGATCGTCGAGAGTAACGTATCTTCGCTCTGTGCCGCCAAGGTGCCGGAGCAGGGTGGTTTTGCCTACCTGACGCGCTCCAGTGACGAGGAGAACCGGGAATTGCCCGGCAGCCCCGGCGATAGCTTTTTCAATTGTTCTCGGTAGATACATATAGCCTCACGCTAAATCCGTTTGTATTGCAATTTAATTGCATATTGAACGAACTTGGAGAAATTGTCAACAAGGCCCCCT
>JGI994J12354_10003958_pt1 | contig 13561 bp, 10 predicted proteins | sample IntmicLarv3ML3BL_FD_12354 | JGI IMG/M metagenome (IMG submission 12354)
GGAGCCGTTCCCCGCCTCCGCTGTAACCACTGATGGCATGAAGGTAATCAAGCCCGAACGCGCAAAAACCTGCGCGCTGCTTGCCAATATCGAATACATCGAGCGCAGCGGCAAAAAGCTACACCTTAACATTATCCGTCCGATGTCCTTCCCGCCCGAGAAGCTCCCGCTAATTGTCTATGTCCAAGGCTCCGCATGGCACAAACAGAATGTATACATGAATATTCCGCAGCTTTCGCGCTTCGCCGCGCGCGGCTTCGTCGTAGCGATGGTCGAATACCGCGAAAGCGACATAGCACCCTTCCCCGCCCAGATGCAGGACTGCAAAACAGCTGTGCGCTTCCTTCGTGCAAACGCAGAGCAGTACGGAATTGACACCGAAAATGTTACGCTCTGGGGTGACAGTTCCGGCGGACACACGGTGCTTATGGCGGGAATCACAGGCGACAGCGCACCGGACACCGCTGATTTCGGCGAATACAGCTGCAAAGTCAACTCTGTCGTAAATTTTTACGGTCCTGTTGACGTTGCGCGCATGAACGACGAACCATCGGCGCAGAATCACAGCGAGCCTGACAGTCCCGAAGGATTCATGCTCGGCCGCGTAGACGTCTTGGAAAATCCCGAAAAGGTCAAGGCTGCGAATCCCTCCACATATTTGTCGGCGGACAAGCCCTGCCCGCCAATCCTCTCTATGCACGGAGACAGGGACAGGCTTGTTCCGTTCGGGCAAAGTGTGATAATCCACGAGGCACTCGTCGGCGCCGGAAAACAATCGGAATTCTACAAACTCAAGGACGCCGACCACGGTTCCGGCGAATTCTGGACAGACGAAACCTTCGACATAGTCGAGGAGTTTATTCGCCGTTTCAACTCAAAATAGGCGTTAAGACAAGTTCGCTCCTAAAATCATGATAAAAAGAACTGCCTTTCGGCAGTTCTTTTTATCACACACAATATCTAAAAATTCATCCGAATCATCGGGTTTCACCGCTAAGAAATCATACATACCTCCGCTCAGCGCAAATGTTTCCTAAGCTGGCCAATAACCTCGTCAAAGTCAAGGGGTTTCCCCACATGGCCGTTCATTCCGGCTTCAAGGCATTTGTCAATATCCTCGCGGAAAACGTTTGCGGTCATTGCGATAATTGGAACAGTTTTTGCACATGGAACATCAAGCAACCTGATTTTTCGCGTCGCCTCAAAGCCGTCCATCTCCGGCATTTGAACATCCATAAATATCAGACTATATTTTTCCGGCGCTGCCGTGAAAAGCTCAAGCGCCTGCACACCGTTTTCCGCACACTCAACGTTCAATAATGTAGGCTCCAGCAACGCCAGCACGATTTCGCGGTTAATTTCTATATCTTCCGCAAGCAATACCGAACACTTGGAGAAATCATCAATCTGGCTAGTCACGCTACCCTGCTCCTCCGCTCCCGCAATACCCAAACACGCATTGATAACATCGGTGATATCAGACGGGAACAGCGGCTTCACGAGAAACTTATCAATACCTTCATGCGCCTTGTCTTCAACATTGTTTGAGTATGTTGAAGAATATAGAACTGTGACAAATTTAAACGCGTCACGACTTTTTTGAGCAATATCGGGCTCATTAAAACCAAGCTCCCAGTCGATGAAACCTATGTCGTATTCGTCGCCCTTTTTCAACGCGGCAAAAACTTCCTCACTGCTCGCGGCAACGGTGCAGGAAATACCACGGGTCTCCGAATAGGCCGCGAAAAAGTCACCGATTTCCGGCTCACTGTCAGCGACAAAAATGCGGACATTCTCCAAGTTGTTACCGTGTATAGAATTATTTGCACCTGTGTCGTATTTCAGTGAGACGGTAAAAATGAATTTCGACCCCCTCCCCAACTCGGATTCCACCCATATAGTTCCGCCCATAAGTTCAACTATGCGCTTTGAAATGGCAAGCCCAAGCCCAGTTCCGCCGAATTTGCGCGATGTATCAGCTTCCGCCTGCTCAAACGACCGGAACAGTCGCAGCTGTTGTTCGCCGGATATACCTATGCCGGTATCTTCAACGCTGATTTTCAGGCGGCAAATGTCGCCCTCTATTGAAACAATTTGTGAATCAAGGCGTATTGTTCCGCCGTCCGGTGTAAATTTTATGGCGTTCCCCAAAAGGTTTGTTATAACTTGCGAGAGCCTCTGGTCGTCGCCAACAAGGGCTCCCGGAATATCTGCCCCTATGTTTATGTATAGCTTTTGCTTGCGCTCTTCAACGCGGAAATTTATAACATCCGCAATGTTTTTCAGCATTTTTTCAAATTCAAAGCCGGAGTCCGAAAGTTCAAGTTTGTCAGCCTCGATTTTCGACATATCCAGAATATCGTTTATAACTCCGAGCAGGTGTTTTGAGGCTCCGCCGATTTTATTCAGGGCATCATCTTTTTTCTCAAGGGTACGCGACTGTTTGCCGATTGCTGTCATGCCGATAATTGCGTTCATCGGCGTGCGTATCTCATGGCTCATGTTGGACAGGAAATTGCTCTTTGCCTTGCTTGCGGCATGCGCCTGCTCAAGCGCCGATTGCAGCATACTGTCCTTTTGCTCATTTTCGGTAATATCCCTCAACAGGGCAACTTTACAGAGAACATCGCCGTACCTGTCGTTTTCAATCGCAAGCAGCATGTCGCAAATTCGAGTACCTCGTGGCGTTTCAACTGACACTTTCTCGCTCGAAAATCCATTGTCGAAAAAGGATTTGTCAGTAGTCTTTCCCACAAACAGAAGAATTTCANAAATGTTTCTCCCTGTANCACTGACTCCGAAAAAATCAAGCGCCGCCTTATTTTCAAGGTTTATGTTGTTACTCCGGTCAAGCACCAGCGTCGGAATTGTGACCGTGTTAAAAACATACCCCGAGGCATTTGGCACCGTTATGCTGAGCGTCTTATATTTCAGCATTGAAATGAGAAGCGGCATGGAAATTGGCAAAAAACACACTGCCGCCAGCGGAACTGCGGTATATTCCGTAAACGTCGGAATAATAAGGTCTGTCGCGAAGCCAATCGGAGCAATAAGCGCTGAAAGAACCAAGAAGAGTCGTGCCTGTTTACGGTCGCGCTCTATGCCGGATTCGCGCCACCACCGGAAAAACACAAAGAGAAAAGCAAAACTAACTATAAGCAGTAAAACAATCGCCGCAACAAAATATAAGCTGTTGTTATATGAAAACTGAACACCGTATTCCGTCATAACAAACGCTGCATCATTTGATAAAACACATGTAGCAGCGATAATCAAAGACAAAATTGGCGCCACAGTAATTAGTCGCTTTATAAAGTTTCTCTTAATCGTAACCATATTTGATGAAAAAACAAGCCATCTCGAAAATAACAGACAGCTTGAAATAAATCCGATAGCCCAAAAAATACGGCTCCACACTTCTCCTTCTGTAATGGTCATCAAGCCGTAGCACAGGCTGTTTATCAGGAGGCAAATGCCGCCCGACAAATAGTTATCCCTCAATTTCGATTTCGTGCTATTTTTTAATGTGATAATACAGAGAAACAGATAGCACCCGCTCACAAGAAAAAACATAGAAGCCATCAAGAAGGCCGGATTTATTTCGACAAACACCTTTATACCCCCTCTGCACAGATAATATCTGCCCCGCGTTTATTATACCACATGCGTGGAGCTGAGTTATGGTATATGCATTTAATCAAGTTGATTGTCCCGTAAATATTATACCACGCAGAGTGCCTGATTGAAATAGCTTGTATCCTGATATTTTGCAAAATCCAACAATTTAGCATGGCAAAATGTCTGTGTCGAATAAATCTCCCCCTGTCACTATAGCGGTACATTTAGGCGGATGTACAAATTCTGCGGCGGGTCCTAATAGTCCATGTTTAGCGGAATGTCGAAATCTACACCGCCGTCGCCGAAATTTCAGTTGTATAGCGACGCTTTGCGTCACATATCAAAATGCACAAAACCTAAGATTGAAATTTTCAAACTTGATCCTCCCGCTGCTTATATTCCGCTAACCCATAATACTACCTTTGTGGGGATATTATGTCAACAGTTATTTGGGCAAATCAGGATTGCGCACCTCGAAATCAGGTGCTTCATAACGAAAGAACTCCGGCGCCGAAACAGCCTAGCTGTTCAGCGCCGGAGCTTTCAAATTCATTCCACTTGTGGCAGGTTTCCGAAGCCGCGCTGCAAATCCTCGTCTGTCGGGATGTAGTCCGACATTGTGCCCTCGTTGAAGCTCATATACGCACTCATGTCAAAATACCCCGTGCCTGTCAGCCCGAAAAGGATAGTCTTTTCCTCGCCGCTCTCTTTGCATTTTACCGCTTCGTCTATCGCGGCGCGGATGGCGTGCGCGGATTCTGGCGCGGGCAGCAGTCCCTCAACTTTTGCGAAAAGCTTCGCCGCCTCAAAGACGCTGACCTGACCGACGGAGCGCGCCTCGTCGATATATCCGTCGTGGTAAAGCTGGGAAAGAATCGGGCTCATTCCGTGATAACGAAGTCCGCCCGCGTGGTTTGAAGCAGGAATAAATCCCGCGCCAAGGGTGTACATCTTTGCAAGCGGAGTGACCTTTCCGGTGTCGCAGAAATCGTATGCGAAGCGCCCGCGTGTCAGCGATGGGCACGACGCCGGTTCGATAGCAATGAAATAAGGCGCGGTTTTGCCCGCAAGTTTATCCCGCATAAACGGGGCCATCAGTCCGCCGAGATTTGAGCCGCCGCCGGCGCAGCCGATAACAATATTGGGGGAAATATCATATTTATCCATCGCCGCCTTTGCCTCAAGCCCGATTATGGACTGGTGCAGCAGCACCTGATTGAGCACACTGCCAAGAACATAACGGTATCCCTCGCTCGTCACGGCGACTTCCACGGCTTCGGATATGGCGCAGCCGAGGCTGCCGGACGTGCCGGGGTTTTCCTCAAGGATTTTGCGTCCAACGTTCGTTGTCTCCGACGGTGAGGGTGTAACCGCCGCACCGTAGGTCTCCATCACAGCCTTGCGGTAGGGCTTCTGCTCGACAGAACCTTTGACCATAAATACTTTACAATCAAGCCCAAAGTAGCCACACGCCATGGATAGCGCCGTCCCCCACTGCCCTGCTCCGGTCTCGGTGGTGACGCCTTTCAGCCCCTGTTTTTTGGCGTAATACGCCTGCGCTATCGCCGAGTTTAGCTTGTGGCTGCCCGAGGTGTTTCCTCCCTCGTACTTGTAGTAAATTTTCGCGGGAGTTCCAAGCGCTTTTTCCAAGAAATAAGCGCGAATCAACGGCGACGGGCGGTACATCTTGTAGAAATTCCTCACTTCGTCGGGAATTTCAATTTCGCGGTCCTTTTCGTTCAGTTCCTGTTTCACAAGTTCGTCGCAGAATACTGGACGCATATCCTCCTCCGTCATCGGAAGGAGCGTCGCCGGGTTAAGAAGCGGCCTGTGGTTTGTTTTCATGTCCGCGCGCACGTTGTACCATGTCTTCGGTGTCTCCGATTCCGAGAGATAGATTTTGTAGGGTATTTGCATAACTTTCTTCCTTTCCAGAGGCAAAAGGGTACAAAAAAAGCCCATGCCTCTGCATATTATATGCAGGGACAAGAGCCTAAACTCCTGCGGTACCACCCGGCTTGACGCAATTGCGCCCACTCACGCACACTATCATGTGCCGGCATTTGTTCACGGAGCGCCATCTCCGTCTCCCCTACTGACCAAAAATCGGCGTTCAGGTCGCCCTCGCAAGCCCATTCCCCGTAGCCTCCGTGCAGCGTTCACACCCCACGCCGCTCTCTTAACCGGTTCGGATACAGGTACTCACTCTTGCTCAACGGTTTATATGTATTATAGTTCTTTTTGCCCGTTTGTCAAGGGGTTGCACAGATTTTTTTCACGGCCCTAGCGGAACATTCCCCGGCCTGTACGAAACATTTTCAATATGCGACAACGGCAACCAATCGGTAATCGGGTTACCCGATAGAATTATATTTAGTTCATTTAGCATATTTGAATATCTTTGATAACCTGCATGTTTGCGCTGAACACATTCACGTTCATTGCTGTTCCAAGTTCTTCTTATAAATTTCTTTGCACTTCTATGCGTATTAACAAAATCTTAACAATTTACAAACAAAACACAAACACTTCGGTCGTAAAATTGAAATTGAATCATATGACCGGCTTCAGTTGAAGCTGATAGAATTAAAAAACCTCAATCAAAACAGGAGAAACAAACAATGATTAATGTATTGGTAGTCGAAGATGACGCTAAGTTGAATCAAATCGTGTGCAAATATTTGAACGACAGCGGGTATAACGCAAAAGGTTGTCTTAACCCCCGTGAGGCGTATGACCTTATGTATAACAGCTTGTACGACATGATTATTTCCGATATTATGATGCCGGAGATAGACGGTTTTGAGTTTGCTGAAACGGTTCGGGATCTCAACAAAACTATACCGATTCTATTTATGACAGCCCGCGACGATATCATGGCAAAACAAAAAGGCTTTCAACTCGGCATTGACGACTACATGGTCAAACCAATCAACTTTGACGAACTGATTATGCGCGTGGGAGCACTCCTTCGACGTGCCCATATCATCGAGGAAAAAAAGATGACAGTCGGAAACCTGTCTATGGACGCAGATGCCATGACAACGGAAATAGACGGCGGAGAAATCATGCTGACGCTTCGTGAGTTCAACATCCTTTACAAGCTGCTCTCATACCCAAAAAAAACCTTTTCCCGCGCTCAGCTCATGGATGAGTTCTGGGGCGTAGACAGCGACACCAGTCTCAGGGCTGTCGATGTCTATGTCTCCAAACTGCGCGACAAACTCTCCGAGTGCGACGGGTTTGGGATTGTAACGGTTCGCGGGCTTGGGTATAAGGCGGTGCTCAAACAATGAAAAAGCCCTCCGATCCAAGAGTAAAAGTTAGCGTTTTCCCATGGCAGGGATTTGTGTTGAGTTTTTTCACATTAGCAGCACTTACCACAAGTCAGATGCTAATTTTACGAAATTACATTGATTATTCCAGCGTTTCACCGATAAATATGATCGCGGTCATTATGTATTGGGTGCTTGGCGCCGCAGCATTCACAGTTTTCACAAAACAACAATTCAACCGTCACTACCAATACCCTATGAGCGAGTTTGCTGAAGCAACACGCAAGGTTGCCAGCGGCGATTTTTCAGTCTATGTGTCGCCTCGCCATCTCGCGGGCCAAATGGATTATATGGACGCAATCATTATGGATTTTAATGTGATGGTTGAAGAGCTCGGCAGCATTGAAACGCTTAAAACCGATTTCTTCTCAAATGTTTCTCACGAAATAAAAACGCCTTTATCCGTCATTCAAAATTATGCACAGGGTCTGAAGGACGGGAACTTCAGCGAAGTGCAGCGGGAGATCTATATTGATACCATACTTGAGTCGTCCACTCGTTTATCGGCGCTAATCAGCAATATCCTCAAGCTAAACAAGCTTGAAAAGCAAACACTGCAACCGATCACCGAGCCATATGATGTATGTGATCAACTCTGCGAATGCGCTTTGCGCTACGAGGATATTTGGTCCGAAAAAGGTATTGAGTTTGAGGCGGATATCGAGGACCGAGCAACAATAGAAGCCGACGCAAGCCTTTTAGAACTGGTATGGAATAACCTGATTTCCAACGCTGTCAAGTTCACTGAACCCGGAGGAACCATTACCCTGCGGCAAATATCTGAAGACAATGAAATAATTGTTTCTGTATCAGACAGCGGCTGTGGAATGAATAAAGAAACCGTATCGCACATATTTGATAAATTCTATCAAGGTGATACTTCACACTCCACAGAGGGTAATGGGCTGGGGCTTGCGCTTGTTTTGAGAATATTACAGCTTATCGATGGCAGCATTTCCGTTACAAGCGCTGTCGGAACAGGAACAACGTTCACCGTCCGAGTTCCGGTAAACCGCAGATTGATCGATAATTAATATTTTAAAAACAATACTCAAGCGCTTTGACAACAAATATACGTTATATTGTAAATGCAAGACAAAACATAATTAATTTTAAGGAGTTGAGCGTATGGCAGAGATACGTAAGGGCGGCAATGATTTTGTCGGCTACGAATACAAAGAAATATCCGCAGACTCAGACAAGGCCTCTATGTTGCTGGACGGGTACATGAATTTCGGATGGGTGCCCGATGAAAACATCCAGCCGTCTAGAATTTTGGGACATGTTTCGCTAAAGCTGAAACGTGACCGCAGGATTCTGAACAAGGTGGAGCTTACAAGGCTTCAGCGGCATTTCGAGTCCTGTGTAAATGAAATTGACAAACTGGAAAGCTCCAAAACACAATTAGCGACCATTTGGGCATTGGTTATCGGAATTCTCGGCGCAGCGTTTATGGCCTGCTCTGTGTTTGCCGTTACCGCCTCGCCTCCGCAGATTCTCCTCTGCATTATCATGGGTATCCCCGGCTGTATTGGATGGGCGCTGCCGTATTTCGTTTACAATAAAAAGGTTCAACAGCGGGTAGAAAAAATCGCCCCGTTTATTGAGCAGAAGTATGACGAGATTTACGAAATCTGTGAAAAAGGAAATAAGCTACTGTGACCGCACTGATAAAAGGCCGGCACTCGATAAAGAGTACCGGCCTTTTTGTTTTATTGACAATGCAAATTAATGAAACTCAAATAAAACTCAAGCAAAACATAAACATCCATGCGATAGAATCCATCCAGTAAAAGAAAGCAGACTTAATTTTACACTAATTATCAGGAGGAATTTTATTATGGCAAGCAATGCAAATCAGGAACGCACCAGAGCGCAAAATATCAGGGGTCAGTATATTAACAAAGAGGAAACCACGTTACACAAGCTTGCGCAGCTTGACAGCAGGGTTAAGCTGCCCGGGAAAATCTTTTCCACAATTTCAGGTGTCTGTGGATCATTGCTGATGGGCGCTGGCATGGCAAACGTCATGGTTTGGGATAGGATGAACACGGGTTTGGCAATGGGCATTCCCGGGATGGTAATCGCTCTGCTCGCCTACCCGCTCTACAAGCTTATCACAGATCACAGAAAGAAACAGTATGCGGAGAAGATTTTTGAGCTAAGTGAGTCGCTGATTAGTCAGGAATCTTAACCGGCCAACAAACAATTTCAGATCGGAGAATAAATATGGGCAAATTTACTGATAAGGTACAGGAGAACGCACTTGACATCGCGCTGAATTACGTTTTGAAAAATCCGGCAAAGAACTTTTCTACGCTGATTAACTGGATCGAACGCTTCGACATCCATGGAACTGTCGCACCACAGATAAAGGCAGTGCGCCCAATTGCTGCAGATCCCGACAATGTGTGGAACAAATTCATCGTCAATCTCTGCGATGATGTGGACCATAGCATTCTTAAGAATATGGTGAGCAATTTCTTCGTCAACGCGAGCATCGCCGGACAGAAGCGTCAGGAGGAATGCCGCAAAGAATACGATTGCAACATTCCGTGGGCGATTCTCATGGATCCGACCTCTGCTTGCAATCTGCAATGTACCGGCTGCTGGGCAGCCGAGTATGGCAACAAGCTGAACATGAGCTATGAGGATATGGATTCCATTATCAATCAAGCCAACGAGCTCGGTACATATTTCTTCCTTTACTCCGGCGGCGAGCCGCTCGTGCGTAAAGACGACATCATCCGGCTTTGCGAAGCGCACCCCGACTGCCAGTTCCTGGCGTTCACAAACGGCACGCTTATTGATGAGGCGTTTGCCGACGAGATGCTGCGCGTGAAAAACTTCATTCCCGCCATCAGCGTCGAGGGCTTCGAGTCCGACACAGATTTCCGCCGCGGCACCGGCACCTTTGCAAAGGTTGAGAAGGCAATGAAAATCCTGCGTGAGCGCAAGCTCCCGTTCGGTATCTCCTGCTGCTACACGAGCAAAAATACGGAGATGATCGGCAGCGAGGAATACTTTGACCAGATGATCGCCTGGGGTGCGAAGTTTTGCTGGTTCTTCACATATATGCCCGTCGGCACTGACGCTGTACCCGAACTGATGGTCTCTGCGGAGCAGCGCAAGTTTATGTATGAGCAGGTACGCAAATTCCGTGAAACGAAGTCGATTTTCACGCTTGACTTCTGGAACGACGGGCAGTATTCCGAGGGTTGCTTGGCTGGCGGCAAGATGTATCTGCACATCAACGCAAACGGCGACTACGAGCCGTGCGCATTTATCCACTACTCCGACTCGAATATCCGCGAAAAGACGTTGCTTGAGGCGCTGCAATCGCCGCTGTTTAAGGCATATCAGGCGAAACAGCCGTGGAACGAAAATCACCTGCGGCCGTGCCCGCTACTTGACAACCCCGAAGGGCTCGTCTATGCGGTAGAAAGCACCGGCGCACATTCCACCGACCTGCAAAACCCGGAGGATGTCCGCGACCTTGCTGCAAAATGTGAGGAACAGGCAACGAAGTGGGCCGTTGTTGCGGATGACATTTGGAACCGTTCGCACACCTGTGCAGGCTGCACTCGCTGCGGGGACAACCGCACAAACGCCTGATTTATCTGTAAAAACAAAAACCGCCGGTGGCGGTTTTTGTTTTTACACTTTTGTCTGCGAACAGATTATCTTACAAAGAGAATTTAGCCTAAATACGGGAGTAATCCCAAAGTTTTCCCCTCATATTTCTACTATTTCTTTCCCAGAACCTCGTTAACTGCCGATACTATCGCCGCCAAAGTCAATCCATATTCCTTCATTAGAACATCAGGGTCTCCGGACTGCCCAAAGCTGTCCTTGACTCCCACCATCTTAATCGGAACCGGGCAATTTTCCATGAGCACCTCGGCAACGGCGCTTCCCATCCCTCCCATAAGCTGGTGTTCCTCCGCAGTGACTACCGCGCCGCATTTTTTCGCCGCCTCTATTATAGCTTCCTTATCTATCGGCTTGATAGTGTGCAGATTTAAAACCATAGCCTCAACCCCGCGCTCTGCAAGGCTTTTTGCTGCAACGAGGCTCTCGTATACCATCACTCCGCAGGCAATTATCGCGACATCTGCACCCTCGCGACAACAGTACGCCTTTCCGATTTCAAAGGGAGTATTATCGTCAGTAACAACCGGCACAGGCTCGCGCCCGAACCGTATATACATCGGGCCGCACGCCTTTGCCATAGCCTCGGTCGCTTTTTGTGCCTCCGCCGAGTCCGCCGGAACAATTACCGTCATGTTTGGCAGACAACGCATAATTGAGATTTCCTCAAGTGCCTGATGCGTTGCGCCGTCCGGCCCGACGGAAATTCCGCCGTGCGCGCCTCCCAACTTAACATTAAGATTGTTGTAGCACACTGTTGTGCGAATCTGATCCCATGATCGCCCGGCGAGGAACACACCATAGTTCGTAACAAACGGTACCTTACCCATCAGGCTCATACCCGCTGCCACGCACATCTGATTTTGTTCTGCTATACCGACACTGTAAAACCGCTCGGGAAACTCATTTTGGAACCAGTCCACGCGGGTAGAAACCGTTATGTCAGCGCCTATCGCAACAACCTCCGGGTTATCCTTCCCCGCCGCAACAAGTCCCAGACCGTAGCCGTCACGGGAAGGTTTTTTTTCGGGGTTTTCCAAATCCACTTTTATCGGATAAACAATCATAGCTCCAACCCCTCACAATCAAGTTCCTCAAGAGCTAGCGCTAACTGTGCAACATTCGGCACAGCTCCGTGCCACGATGCCACATCTTCCATAAATGAAACTCCCTTGCCCTTAACCGTCTTTGCAATGATAACGCTCGGCTTACCCTTGCACGTTTTCGCCGCTGCGTATGCCGCCTCTATTGCCTCAACATCGTGCCCATCAGCCAAAATCACGTTCCAGTTGAACGCGCGCCACTTGTCCGCAAGCGGAGAAATGTCCATAACATCTTCCACATGCCCGTCAATCTGCAAATTATTGTAGTCCACTATGCTGCAGAGATTGTCAAGTTTGTAGTGGCCCGCCGACATCGCAGCCTCCCAGATTTGACCCTCTTGCAGCTCTCCGTCACCCATCAGGCAGTAGACATGCAGGCTCTGCCCATTTGCCTGCGCCGCAAGAGCCATTCCTACGCTCACCGAAAGTCCTTGCCCGAGAGAGCCGCCGGAGACGTCGAGGCCGGGTGTCTTTCCCATGTATGGGTGTCCCTGGAGGATGCTGCCATATTTGCGCAGGGTTCCAAGTTCCTCACGCCCAAAATATCCGCAGTCAGCGAGCACCGCGTACAGCGCCGGACAGACGTGTCCTTTGGACAGCACGAACCTGTCCCGCTCTGTCCATCCGGGATTTTCAGGGTCGTGGTTCATCACGTTGTTGTATAGTACCGTCAGCAAGTCCACAGACGATAGCGAACCACCTGAATGCCCCGAACCCGCCTTGTTCAGCATCAAAAGAGTGTCGGCGCGGAGTTGACGCGCCTTATCCTTTAGTTGTTCTACAGAAAGTTTTCCGTTCATGTATCCTCCTAATTTTCCAACAGCGCCCACGCGCGGTTAAGAACGCGCTTTGTGTTCGCCAGAATAATATCACCGTCCTGGTGTGGGCGCGGCTGGAGCTCCATAGACAGAACCATCGGATTCTCGGCACGGAAAAAGCCCTCCTCCTTCAGCACCCGCAGATAGTCAAGTACATCCTCGGTATCATATGCGCTGTTCTCGTAGCCGAAACAGGGGTGCAAGTCGCCGTAGCCATCGCAGCCCTCTTTAACCACCGCGTTGCCGAAATGCAGGTGAGTAATATACGGACGGGTAGTCTGTATGACAAAGCGGCTCGTTTCGTATGTGGTCGGAATATGACTGAGGTCTATCATCAGTCCGAAGTTATTGTGAGTCGTCCGCATATCTGCCGCAAACTGCGCGGCAAGCGACGCAGGCCCTATCAGGCCCGCCTTGTCCATATCGAAGTCGAACACCTCAAGCTCAACCATCATGCCTTTTGTCTTTGCATAGTCACAGACATTTCGGGTTGTCTTTAGCAGCGCAACGTAGTTTTCCGCCTTTGTCTCCGGGCTCCACTTGCCGCTTAGGTATGCAATTCTCTTCGCGCCGAGGTACTCCGCCTCGTCAATTCCTTTTATCAAAGTGTCCTCCGCAGCCTGACGCTTCGCTTCGTCCAAGTCGTTTGCGTTTAGACTTGGTCTCAACAGTCTCTGCTGGCCGCCGTAGTACACTTTCAAATGGCTCTGTTTCAGATAGTCGCGAACCTTTTCCCGCACGTCATCATCTTGGATGTCGTATATTTCTATAGCGTCGAAGTAGTCGTCACAAGCTATTTTTTTGATAGTTTCCAAAAGGTCATACCTCGCAACAGGGTAGTGCATTGTGGGAATTATTCCAACCATGAAGTATTTATGTATACTGTCTTTCATTTTTGCTCCGCCTTTCTATTGAATATCGCTTCTAAAACTCCTGCGCCGCCAAGCGTTCCTATTTTGCGAATTCGTAGGTACGGCGGGCTATTCCCAGCTCCTCGTCGGTGGGTATAGCCATAACCTTTACATCCGAGTTGTCT
>JGI994J12354_10003959_pt1 | contig 13560 bp, 15 predicted proteins | sample IntmicLarv3ML3BL_FD_12354 | JGI IMG/M metagenome (IMG submission 12354)
TTGTCGGCATTGAGCCGAGATGGCCCAGCCCGGTAAGGCGCGAGCCTGGAAAGCTCGTGGCGAATTTCGCCTCGGGAGTTCGAATCTCCCTCTCGGCGCTCACTTTCCATTCGTTATCCTGAAAGACAGCGTGCCATCGATCAAAACAGGAATGCCGCTGCGAACAAAGGATAATGTTCTACGCCCTTTTCGTCTACGTACACATTGGTGTTCTCAAGCTTGATACCTTTTTTCAGACCGTACTTCTCGGACCTCAGCACATCCAGTGACTTTGACTGTCTGTTATTTCCGGATTTGACCTCGAGAGCAGTGACGTTACCGTCAAGATTCATGACGAAATCTACTTCCAGTTTTCCCTTTCTTTCAAAATATGCAAGCAAAATATTCTTTTTTGACAGCACGTCCGCAGTCAAGTTCTCTGCTACTCCGCCCTGATTGACCTTCATGTCCCCATCCAGCACTGCCACTCTGACGCCCGGTTCCATCATTGACATTAACAATCCCGTATCTTTCATGTATATCTTGAATGAACCCAGTTTGAGGTTCGAGGTCAGCGGTGCTGCCGGCTCCTGAAGATTGTAGCAGTAGTTCACGATCCCTGCATCATAAAGCCATAATATCCCGTTTCCGTATGTTTTGGATCCTCCCGGCTCCCAACCGGGGATATCAATGTATTGAAATTTCTTGTTCGGTTTTCCCAATTGAATAGGTATGGATTTGAGAATGTTTCTGATCCTGCTTTTATCGGATTCGGGTGCATATTTCGATATGTCACTCATATATCCTGAAATTATATCCTGCTGTGCAACGAGAACTTCACCGAAACTGTTGGATCCTATGAACTTGTTCACTGCCTTCGGCATACCGCCGACAAGAGAATACCATCGATAATATTCGTTCACCTTCTCGAGGATCGAATTATCAATTGGTTCCTTTTTTTGAATGCGGTCGAAAATGTATGATATGTTATCGTCACTGATCTCCAGAGCCCAAAGGAACTCTTCGAAGTCAAGAGATGATAATTCCATTATCGTTTCGTACCCAACAGGATATGATGACACTTCTTTGTAGTTCAGACCTAACAAGGATCCTGAACAGATCACGTCGAACCTTCCGTCCATGGAGAACGACTTCAAAGATACTCTGGCATTGGGGCAACTTTGTATCTCATCGAGGAAAATCAGTAAGTTACCGGGTTCGAAATTCACCTTGGGAAAACGTATACTGAGATTCCTGACAAGCGTATCGATGTCAAGATCTCCGTTGAAGATGTTTTTCATCCCAGACATTATTTCGAAATTGATGTAAATATAGTTACCATAATTTTTCTTAGCAAAATCATCGATTATGAATGTCTTTCCGACCTGCCTTGCTCCCTTGACAAGAAGGCAGTTCTTACCGGGCGTGTCCTTCCATTTTAGCAATAAATCGGTGATCTTTCTTTTCAGCATTAAAATGAAATCATCCAGGTAGTATATATTACTATTTTTTCCCACGACTTTTTACTATATATTCTATTTTTTTCCCACGACTTTTTACTATATATTCTATTTTTTTCCCACGACCTTTTTCAAGAAGTTCTACAGCCAGAGCATTTCTCTTCTATAATGAGCGCGCGAGACATATACACCAAATAAATACACAGAAACCCTTACGGGGTCAAAAGAGTGTAAATATGAAAGTGAACGCAGATCTTTATGTGAAGGACGTACCGGGTCAGCTGGTAGGTTCCCTGGATCCCATATCCTTAGTGGACGGTAACATCGTCGGAGTGGTACACAACCGCGAAGAAGTGATGGACGGAAGGATCTCCGTGAACATTACATTCGAAGTTGATTCGGCAGAACAGTTGGATAAACTGAAAGGAATATGGCGTTCCAAAGATGTCATCATATCACGCATCGGGTCTGTGACTGAAACGTTCCCGATGGAATATATGCTGATCGGAGACATAAGTGCCAGCAGCATAGAGAAGATGTTGAATAACGCTAAGAAGAAGGTCGCAGTTGAATCGATGGACATACGATATTCTTCGAAAACCGCGTCAAACAAACAGACGATAATGATCTCCGCGAAAGTATGCAGCCCTGAGGACATCAAGAAGTTGGATAAGTTCCTTGCTGCCGAGTGCTCAAAATCGAATATCGTATACATAAGGGGGGTCGAGGAATGAGACTCGTAATATCAGGTTTCGGGACCGTAGGTCAGGGTTTCTCTGAGGTCCTCGACATCAGGAAGGAATTACTGAAGGAACGCTACGGCTCTGACGTTAAAATAGTAGCAGCATTCGACTCCAAAAGCTACGCAATGGGTAGTAACGGCCTCGATCCGTTGAGACTTGTGGCCGCAAAGAAAGAGACCGGAAAAGTAGGAAAGAACGTACTGAAGAGCGGTATTGACGTTCTGAATTCTGTGGAATATGACATTCTTATCGAAGTGAGCCCGACGAACATAGACAACGGCGGAGAAGGACTGAAGAACATCACTCACGCACTTGAACACGGTAAGGATGTGATCACGGTAAACAAAGGTCCGCTTGCGCTCAAGTTCTCAGAATTAAAGAAAATAGCAAAGAAGAACAAATCACAGTTCAGATTCGAAGGTTCTGTCGGCGGTGCGATGCCTATAATCAATCTTTGCAGCGAAAATCTCGTCGGTGAAAGGATCCGTTCGATACGAGGAATATTCAACGGTACCTGCAACTTCATACTCAGCCGCATGGATTCCGGACTTCCGTTCGAACAAGCGCTTAAGGAAGCACAGCAGATGGGTTATGCTGAAACTGATCCTACTTACGATATCGAAGGAATCGACACTGCGTGTAAGGTAGTTATACTTGCGAACTCCGTATTCAGCAGAAAGGTGACCATCAGGGATGTCAAGATCACCGGTATCACCGAAGTGAACGAGGAAGCTGTCGCATTAGCGTCAGATAACAACATGGTCATCAGGCTTATAGGAGAAGTTTCAGAGGACCGCCTTGAGGTTTCTCCCAGGCTGATTCCGAAAGGCCATCCTCTCGGCATTTCCGGAACGCTGAACAAAGCTCAGATCATAACCGATCTCGCAGGCCCAATCACAATATCGGGACGCGGAGCGGGAAGGATAGAGACCGCATCAGCAATACTGAGCGACCTGATCGCGATAATCGATTCGCGCCGGTTCTAGACATGACGCAGCCCAAAGGATGCAATACATAGTTGGCCAAAGTCGGTAGTGAAGTTTGGCCAAAACAGGGAATGGACTTTGGCCAAAGTCGGTAGTGAAGTTTGGCCAAAGTCAGTAATTATGCAGAATATCTTGATATACTGGGTAGTGAATATCAAACTGTGAAGCAAGAATATCTAAAAAGAGTTGTCGATGAAGAGCTTAATATCGCCCTCAAGTACGCCGGTGCGGTGCTCATAGAAGGGCCGAAATGGTGCGGTAAAACTAGAACTGCAGAAGAGCGGGCGGCCAGTGTACTTTATCTGCAGGATATAAGAAAGAACAAATTTTACGCACACACTCTCGACAACAGTCCCGCCGATCTTTTGGAGGGTGAAACTCCTCGTCTTATTGATGAGTGGCAAACCGCACCCATACTTTGGAACGGCGTACGGTTCGAAGTGGACCAACGTTGTGAACCCGGACAATTCATTCTCACCGGATCGGCAGTACTTTTAGACACCCGAGGGCTGCACACCGGAACTGGACGTTTTGCTAGGATATTCATGCGCCCGATGTCGTTGTTCGAATCACAAGAGTCCAATGGTAGCGTTTCGCTAGCGTCTCTTTTCAACGGAGATAAAATAAAAGGCACGTCCGCACTCACGATACGTGATCTTGCATACGTATTGGTCAGGGGCGGGTGGCCCGACTCGATTGGCAAAGAGGAGAAACTTGCGTTACGGTATGCACGTGACTATGTGGATTCCGTGATAAATGGTGATATTTCACGTGTTGACGGTGTTGAGCGGAACCCGGAACGCGTCAGCAGATTAATGCGGTCATTGGCACGCAACGTATCGACAATGGCTAACATGAAAACGATCAACAATGATGTCACAGGTAAGGATAATACAGACATCGCTAACGAAAAGACCATAGCGTCATACATCAACGCACTGAAACAAATATTCGTCATCGAGGACCTTCCGGCATGGAGTCCTGATATGCGTTCCAAAACCGCTTTGCGAACATCATCGAAACGGCATTTTGTAGATCCTTCCGTTGCGGCGGCAGTTCTTAAATTGTCGCCTGACGGCCTGTTGAAGGATTTCAACATGTTCGGACTGCTATTCGAATCACTTTGCATAAGGGATCTCAGGATATACGCTCAGTCAATGGAAGGTGAATTACACCATTTCCATGACAAGAATGGTCTGGAAGTGGATGCAATCGTAAGTCTTTACGATAAGCAATGGGGTGCCTTCGAGATAAAGATGGGCGGAAAGGAAGAAGACAAAGCAGCCGAAAATCTTTTGAAACTGAAAGATAAAGTGAATACAGATGAAATGGGAAGTCCGTCGTTCCTGGCGATCCTGACTGCTACAGAGGACGCATATCTCCGCAGAGACGGCGTGTATGTCATACCCCTAGGGTGCCTGAGGAACTGATACATACGCCGTCTGAGGAACCGTTGCGTCGCCAATGATTTATATACAGATATGAATCGGCTCATAGTTACCATGAATAAGATCCTGATCTACGACACCACGTTACGTGACGGCGCACAGGCCGAAGGTGTATCATTCTCGCTAGAGGATAAGATCGAAATTCTCAAGAGATTCGATGATTTCGGGATACACTTCGTAGAAGGTGGGTTACCAACATCAAACCCGAAGGATGCGGAATTCTTCCAATCGGTATCAAAAATGAAGTTGAGAACGAATTTAACAGCATTCGGAAGTACGAGACGTTCAGAGTTCACCGCAGAGAAGGATCCGGGATTGAAAGGACTTGCAGATTGCGACGTAAAATGGATTTGCATCTTCGGAAAGACCTGGGATTTTCATGTCACCGATGCATTGAAGGTCTCATTGGAAACGAATCTGGAAATGGTCGAGGACAGCATACGGTTCCTTAAGAAAAAGGGTAAGAATGTCATATTCGACGCAGAACACTTCTTTGACGGTTACCTGAACAACAAAGAATATTCGCTGAAAGCACTGAAAGCAGCAGAGAAAGGAGGAGCAGATTGGATAGTCCTCTGTGATACGAATGGAGGAACACTTCCTACAGACATCTCCGAAGGCGTGAAAGACGCGATGAAGAATGTCAAAGTTCCGATAGGCATCCATTGCCATAACGATTCTGATCTTGCCGTAGCGTGTTCGTTAGCGGCAGTGGAGAGCGGCGCGACGATGGTCCAGGGAACAATAAACGGAATTGGCGAAAGGTGCGGTAATGCGAACTTGTGTTCAATAATCCCCAACCTGATGCTGAAAACTAAGTACAAAGTACCGATCGATGATCTTACTAAACTTACGTCGTTAAGCCATTTCGTCGGAGAGACGGCGAACATGCGCATTCCGCTGAATCTTCCGTACGTCGGAGAATCGGCGTTCGCCCACAAAGGCGGAATGCACGTCAGTGCAATAAAACGTGATTCTAGGACGTATGAACATGTTTCCCCCGATACGGTGGGAAACAACAGACGCGTCCTCATTTCAGAGATGTCAGGAAGATCAAGTATATCAGAGAAGATGAAACAGCTCGGTATCAAGGAAGAGAACGACATCAAGGACATCACCGATATGATCAAAGAATTGGAATCAGAAGGATACCAGTTCGAAGGAGCGGATGCGAGCTTCGAACTGTTGATAAAAAAGTCACGCGGAACATTCGATCATCCCTTCGAAGTAACGGGATTCCGGCTGTTCATTGACGACGTCGGTGAGAAGGGATTGATATCTGAAGCAAGCATCAAAGTGATGGACCGTTTCGGTAATATCGAGCATACGGCATCAGACGGGGACGGTCCCGTTAACGCTTTGGACCGTGCATTACGTAAAGCGTTATCACGTTTCTATCCGATACTGAATGATATTCGATTAACAGATTACAAAGTACGTGTACTTGACGAGAAAGCAGCAACGGCCGCTACCGTTCGTGTACTTATAAGATCGACCAACGGAACAGACAGTTGGACCACCGTCGGAGTGTCTGAGAACGTAATAGAAGCTAGTCTGCTGGCACTTGTGGATTCGATAGAATATGCAATACTTAAGAACGAGGGATCGTAAATGAACAGGAACATAATCACGCTTGTCGGTAAGGACCACGTGGGAATAATCGCAAAAGTATGCACTTACTTGGCAGAGAACCAGATAAACATACTAGACATAACACAAACGACAGTACAGGAATACATCAACATGATGATGATCGTTGACGATGAAGCCTGTAAGAAGGATTTTTCCACCGTGGCAGATGAACTTGCCGACGTAGGAAAGAACATCGGCTGCGTGATCAAAGTTCAGCGTGAAGATATCTTCAACATGATGCACCGGGTGTAATTTCATGATCGATCTTTCCGAAGTCCTTGAAACGAACAAGATGATCGAGCACGAGAATCTTGATGTCAGAACGATCACGTTAGGCATCAATCTTATGGATTGCTGCGACCCTGATCTGAAGAAATTGAACGAGAATATCTACGAGAAGATCACTCGCATCGCAAAGGATCTTGTAAAAGTAGGAAAGGATATCGAACGCGAGTTCGGAATACCGATAGTGAACAAAAGAGTTTCAGTAACGCCGATATCCATTGTCGGAGCATCCGCCTGCAAAACGTCAAACGATTTCGTGAAGATCGCAAAAACGTTAGACAAGGCTGCCAAGGACGTGGGAGTTAACTTCATCGGCGGTTATTCAGCGTTGGTTCCGAAGGGAATAACTAAAGCAGACGAATTGCTGATACGTTCAATTCCCAAAGCATTATCATCCACAGAGAGGGTTTGCAGTTCCGTTAACGTCGCAACAACGAAGGTAGGCATCAACATGGATGCCGTACGTCTTTTGGGTGACATCGTATTGGAAACAGCAGAACTTACCAAGGACAAAGACTCGATCGGTTGTGCTAAGTTCGTGGTCTTCTGCAATCCTCCTGATGACAATCCCTTCATGGCAGGCGCATTCCATGGTGTAACGGAACCGGATGCGGTCGTCAATATCGGAGTGAGCGGACCAGGCGTTATCAAGACCGCAGTTTCAGGAACGAAAGGACAGAGTTTCGAATCACTTTGCGAAACGATCAAAAAGACAGCTTTCAAGGTCACCCGAGTTGGCCAATTGGTCGCACGCGAAGCTTCCGCAAGATTAGGAATACCTTTTGGTATCCTCGATCTCTCGTTAGCGCCCACTCCTGCAGTGGGAGACAGTGTTGCTGACATCCTTACGGAAATGGGTCTGGAATACGCCGGAGCGCCGGGAACTACCGCTGCGCTTGCGATATTGAACGATCAGGTGAAGAAAGGCGGCATAATGGCATCATCGTACGTAGGAGGACTGAGCGGTGCGTTCATCCCCGTGAGCGAGGACCAGGGAATGATCGATGCGGTATTGAGCGGTGCGCTGACAATTGAAAAATTAGAAGCGATGACCTGCGTATGTTCTGTCGGACTTGACATGATAGCAATTCCCGGTAACACGAAGGCAACAACGATCGCAGGAATTATCGCAGATGAGATGGCAATAGGCATGGTCAATCAGAAAACAACGGCAGTACGTATCATTCCGGTAATAGGGAAGAAAGAAGGCGATACCGCAGAGTTCGGAGGCCTTTTAGGAACTGCTCCCATCATGCACGTGAATCCATTCAGCTGCGACGACTTCGTGAACCGCGGAGGGCGTGTTCCGGCACCGATCCACAGTTTCAAGAACTGAAACCGACCTCGATAAAACGACTCGCTAGCTTCTGCTGTCAAAAGACTTCGAAATAGTTCATGCGTTGCGTTTCATATTCAAATTTTTCGTACCATACTACGAAATTCTTTAAACATCCAAATCTGCATCTAGAAAAAAATACGGACGTAAAATTTCAATTTTTCAAAATTTTACGGACGTAAAAGTTGTGTTTTTCGAAATTTTACGGACGTAAAAGTTATAATCTTGCACCACATCATCACATTCATGAGAAGAGAGGCCATGAAAACACTCATTGAGTGGAAGTCACTCAACAGAAGGAAGCCGATGATCGTGTATGGTTTACGTCAAACAGGAAAGACATGGCTGGTGGAAGATTTCGGAAAGAACCATTTCAAAAAGATGATCACGGTCAATCTTGAAGATCGCCGTTTCCATAATGCTTTCGGGAACACTACCGACCCTGATAAGATACTCAGTGTCCTGTCAATAATGTCCGATGAAAGCATTGACGATTCGACGCTCATATTTCTTGATGAGATACAGGAATGTCCGGAAGCTCTCGCATCCCTGAAGTACTTCTATGAGAAAAGGCCGGATGTGTTCATAATTGCTGCAGGTTCGCTATTAGGGACATCAGCCGCCCAGGGAAGGAAGTTCCCTGTGGGAAAGGTTGACGGGATGACACTGAGGCCGATGAATTTCAGAGAGTTCCTTACTGCACTTGGTAAAGAGGACATCGCAAATGCGATAAGGGACTACGACACAGACATCATAGATCCTCTGAGTTCTGACACCACAGACCTGCTGAAAGAATATATGCTAGTGGGAGGTATGCCGGAAGCTGTTCTCACTTATGTTGAAACAAAGGATGTATTCAAAGTGAGAAAGGTGCAGGAAAGGTTGCTGGATCAGTATCAGTCGGATATGTCGAATCATCCGCCGAAGAACATAGTACCGAACATGAGGGCAGTATGGGATTCGATACCCAATCAGCTATCCAAGGATTCGGGACGAAAGTTCACATACAGTCTGATGCAGAAGAAGGGGGGTGCGGCAATATACATGACACCGATATTGTGGCTGTGTGATTACGGCCTGCTGACCATGGTACCGAAGATATCCAAACCCGGCAACCCGCTTGCTGCATATTCTGACAGAAGATCCTTCAAGTTATTTGCTGCGGACGTGGGGCTGATATGCGCCAAGAGCGGATTGGATCCCAAAGCGGTGGTTGACGGCGACAGAATGTTCACTGAATTCAAGGGTGCATTGACAGAACAATTCGTCTTGCAGGAACTGGTCGCTTCTAACCACGCACCATATTATTGGTCTGCAGACAACTCAGACGGGGAAATCGACCTGATCACGGAATCGAACGGAAAGACGATACCGATAGAAGTGAAAGCTGGCGAGAATCTGAAGGCCAAGAGCCTCTCTGCGTTCAGGGACAGGTATGATATGAGAACGTCTGTACGCACATCTCTTTCCGGATCGAGAGATGAAGGGTGGATGATCAACATCCCGCTCTGTGCGATAGGTTCTCTTGATAAAGCATTGGCTGACAGAAAGAACTGATCAAAAACTAAGACGGTACGGCCGTGACCGGCCGTACCTGTTCTTTCTAATCTGTTTTTTTACTCTCGATCAGGGTTTCCTCACGAATACGAAGTACACCGCAACCAATGCAACAACAGCAATAACAGCGCCGATGGCTACGAACATCATTGTGTTGCTTCCTCCGTCACCGCTTGATTCGGCTATCGTCAGTTTGGTTGAAGTGAAGTTACCGTCATTGAACAGTATGCCCACATCATACTCACCTACGGAAAGTGTATCCAGATATGCTTTTTTGAGAGTGACTTTCGTGCTTCCGGATACTACGCCATAGTCATCATCTTCGAGCGGCGTACCGTTGACATTCACTCCTTGGAATTTGGAACGATCATAATCGACAACGATCTCGAAACCGTGTTATTGGAACCTATTGATCATGTTGCCAAATTATTTCACCTGAGTCTAAACTATTTCGCAGAATGTTAGAAAAAGAGGAAAACATGATAAAAACGACAAAAATGTTTTTCCGGATCGGTTTCACAGATTCACTTCTTCGCAGGTTCCCATTTACAACGGACAGGGGAAACTATCGAACCGTCTGATTTGAGATCTTTGAACGCTTTGTCTACGTCCTTGCGGTCGATGTTTGAAAATTCGGCTACTTCGCCTGCGGAGACGGGTTTTCCCATCTCTTCCATTGCTTTCAGTACTTTTTCTTTCATTTTCCTTCGCTCCTTGTTTTGTCATTTGATGTTTGTTGTTTTGTTGATCGTTGTGTTCTTGCGATCCTGAGTTGAGTTGTTGCTGTAGATGTTTTTGGTCTTCTGTGCCCATCATGTGTTCATTCGATCTTTATGGATGCGTCTCTCTTTATTCCGAGTTCGCCAGCAACTTCAATTGCTTTCAGAATGCCGGAAGGTACCGGACATGCGGTGTGCGCCAGATTCTTGCTTGCTAACTGGTATATCTCTGTTTCACACATTGGTGCTTCGACAACAAGGAACGCGAAAACGGGTTTGATCGCCCAGGACATTTTGAGAACATACGGACAATCGCTCTGTATGTCCAATTCCACCATATCATCTTCATTCGTTTTTGCGTTTATTACTGTGATCATCTTGCAGACACCTGAGTCCACGGTAACTTTACATTCTCCCAAAACGACACCTTGGCTTGAAAGATGCTTCACTGATTAGAAAAAGGTATCTTCTTTATGTTTGATCCTGGGTCAAATTGTTTAGGTTATCCTAAAAGTTTATATCTAATTTAGGTATTCCTAAAGTTAATGATATTCGGAAGCGGATCAAGTCGGATGAATAACCGAGCGGGAGATCGAATGACCTCTGTGGCCGTGAACAGATCGAAGAACGCCGGAAGCGAAATGAAAAAGGATCAAAAATCGAAAAGTGAAGAAACGGAGTGAATGACATGAATGTTGCAGTAGTATATTGGAGCGGTACGGGAAACACTGAGGAAATGGCAAAAGCAGTCGCTGCAGGAATTGAGAAAGCGGGCGGAAAGGCTGATATGTATACGTCAGCTACGTTTTCGAACGCAGAAATGGGAAAATATGAAAAAATTGCATTTGGCTGTCCTGCTATGGGCGACGAGGTCCTTGAGGAAGATGAGTTCGATCCCATGTTCACATCATTGGAATCATCTTTGAAGGGGAAGAAAATTTCCTTGTTCGGTTCCTACGACTGGGGAGACGGACTTTGGATGAGGGATTGGGAAGCACGTTCCGCTTCAAAGGGTGCTGTCATTGTAGGAAAGGGACTGATCGTCAATATGACGCCGGGACAGGATGACCTTGTGGATTGCGAAGAACTCGGTTCCGAACTTGTGAAGGCTTAGGAATGTTAGAAGAACATCTCATACGGAATTGTGCGCCTACACTTGCGGGGATCAAGTCCGGCAATCTCTTCAGATATCGTTACGGTAACGAGTTACGTCAGGAACTCAAAGAATGGAATTTACGCCTGAATTCAAAGGGCGTATTCATTTCATTACTGAAACGTGATCGCGAATACGTTTCCGTATACGTTTACCGTAAGGATCTGGCCCTGAGAGAGATAAGTGCAAAATGTTCTACGTCGTTCCTTTCCGGATTGGGTTACAACTGCGGGAACATGGACGATATGATCGATCATTTACGGATGCGCATGGTGTCTGATGACTTTCCTCACGAAATTGGCTTGTTCTTGGGATATCCGTTGTGTGATGTGTTGGGATTCATCAACAACTGCGGACGCGACTGCAGGTTCTGCGGATGCTGGAAGGTCTACGAGAACGAACATCAAACAAAGGAGCAGTTCGAAAAATTCAAAGAGTGCCGTCAGGAATTTGTAAAGCGATTCAACTCCGGCCACAACGCAGAGGATCTTGCGGTCTCCTTCTAAACATCTTCCGAACCATTTTCCCGAGATCGTTTTTAAAATTTTTTGGAATTGTTCTTGGAATTGTCTTTCGACATTTCCGAAACTCACTGGTCTGATGCAGCCGGTTCTGTTATGCTGAGATATTTCACCGCATCTTCGTTGCCCTGAGCAGCAGCTTCCGCGATAAGTTCAGCAGCTCTTACGACATCCTTCGTAACGCCCACTCCTTCTGCGTAGAATAGCCCTAACGTATACTGCGCATCAGAGTCGCCGTCAGCCACTTCTGCAGCGAGTCTCACTGCCATATCTCCGGCACTTCCTGCACTGTTCATGACCACAAGTTCGCAGTATGCTTTGTTGTTTCCCATCTCCGCCGCTTTTGCGTACAGTCTCCTTGCTTCCCTGTCGTTCTTCTTCACGCCTACGCCGTTCTGATACATTGCACCCAATACGTAGTGCGCATCTGCGTAACCGCCGTCAGAAGCTTTCTTGATATACGGAAGTGCCAGCTCTGTAGCTCCTAAGCCCAGGTATTCTATCCCTAACTGGAATTTCTCTGCCGGTCCGCCTTTCTTTGCATTCTTCAGCAGGTTATCGAAACGGACCGATTTTCTGCAGCATGGCATACGCGGTAATACCGTTAACGAGGATAAAATGGTTATCCTGAACCTTCACATCGGACGTGCTCTGAGAAACCGCAACGGCAACAAAAGATGCCAAATGTTCATGAGTAATGAAAATGTTCAAATATCGACCTTATTGCATTAATTGACTTGAGCTGGTCACATTTTTTCAGCGTAACAGTACATAAATTTATTACCTTCAACCATGTTTTACGTCGCATGGCAGAAACTGTCAGAGACATGATCAACTTCAAAGACGGACGCGTCGATACTATCAATGACAAAGCTACAATGATAGTTCTGAAGAAGGACTGCGACAGGAACATGTTGGATTATGTTCAGGGCATTCCGATCTTCAGAGTAGAGAATGGCGTCAGAGTATTCACCCGCACGGGACCGGATGCATGGGCAGAGGACGGATCGTCCGTAGTCAGGAAAACAACACAGATGCGGAAACTGATCAACGACCTGTTCCTGTTCGGATGGTATGTGAATAAGATCAATGATGCAGTGTTCGCTGAAGATGAGTTGTACTTCACACTCAACCGCAGTCCTATTGAACTAAGGTACAGGTTAACGACCGAGGAAACAGATCGCATCAGATTCCTCAAATGGGGAGCGAACGTGGAAGGCGAGATCCAGTCATTATATGAGACGATCAGAGGAATACTGAACAAGAATCCGATGACCCCTGTTACATTGAAGATGCCGAACCTTCACACGAAGGACTTCAGGATCGTCTTCTGAAACACTTTCATCTTCACTTCTTTTCCGCTTGTCAAAAAATCGGCCCTTTCTGTGCTCATGACAATATGTGAACAGTCGAACCGAGGCCGGTAATGGTGCAATAATTTGTAATTTTTCAAAAAAGATTGTTCAATAATTTGCATTTGTGTACTCAACCATTTATCCAGCATGTTCCTGGGAGGCACGAATACTTTACGATTGAAATCTGCAAAACTGGACCGTAAAAGGGATCCGGGCATTGATGGATCTGTGACGATCACGTAGCGACGTAAAATGGTGCAAATGGTGCAAGAACTAAAATGAGAATAAGAGGCCCTAAATCGGGCAAGAGAGTTAAGATGTGTGCAAGTTGAGTGGAGGCAGAGGGATTTGAACCCCCGTCAGCGGGTTTCCACCACGTGGGGAGC
>JGI994J12354_10003961_pt1 | contig 13543 bp, 13 predicted proteins | sample IntmicLarv3ML3BL_FD_12354 | JGI IMG/M metagenome (IMG submission 12354)
GTACTTCCGCGAGGTGGGTACCATGGCAGGCGGCGCGGTGCGCCGCGCGAATCTAACAGCGTTGTTTGAACGCGCTGTGCAGTATGAGAAAACGAGTTTGAAAGGATTGTTTCATTTCATTCGCTATATCGAGCGGCTGCAAAAAAGCGGACAGGATATGGGCGATGCGAAGGTGCTTGGCGAAAACGACAACGTGGTGCGCATCATGAGCGTGCACAAAAGCAAGGGGCTGGAGTTTCCGATTGTGTTTGTGTGCGGGTTGGGGCGCGCCTTAAACATGATGGACACGCGTGCGGCGTGTGTGATGCATGCGGAGCTTGGCTTTGGGCCAAAGCATATAGATTTGGAGAAACGGGTGGTGTCAAACACTTTGAAACGGTTTGCCGTGGCGGCGCGCGTGCGGCGGGAAAATTTGTCGGAGGAGCTTAGGCTTTTGTATGTGGCGTTAACGCGGGCGCGCGAAAAATTGATTTTAACAGGCGCGGTGGATACTATGCAGGCGGAATGGAAGAAGCACCGGCGGGCGGCGTATATGGGTGATTTGCTTTTGCCGCTGACGGTAAGGCGCAGGGCGGTGCGGTTTTTGGACTGGGTGCTGCCTGCCCTTTTGCGGCATCGAGATGCGGCGAAGCTTTCTGCATATATGGGAGAAGAGTGGGGGGAGGCTTGCCCTTCGGTGTGGTCGGATGCGTCGCGGTGGCGGTTTGCCGTGCATGCAAAGGCGGCTGCGGAAACGGCAGAGCAAGCGGAGGTGGTGGATGCCGCTGTGCGGATAGCGGCGCTGCGTGAGTTGGATGCAGGACAGGACTACAGTACGCGCCGGGCGGAGGTGGAGGCGCGGCTTTCGTACCGATATGATACGTGCGGTGCGGATGAGATACCGTCTAAATTGTCGGTGTCGGAAATTAAGCGGATGCATTATGCGGCAGGGTTAAAGGACAGTGCGCTTTTTGTCGAGGCGGAGGGCGGCTATTTGGAAAGGGCCGGATTTGCGGAAGCTGCGGAAGGCGGACAAGCAACGCAGTCCGGTTTGGTAGTGCCCCGCTTTGTGTCGGGGGATGTTTCGCCTTCGGCCATGCGGCGCGGCACGCTTTTGCACACGGTGCTGGAGCATATTGATTTTCATGAGGATACAAGCCGGGAGGCAGTCGATGCAAGGATCGCGGACTTGGTACGGCGCGGATTTGTGCCGGAAGGGGAAGCGGAATATATCGACAGGCCGGCCATTTTATCGTTCATGCATTCGGATATTGCCGCGCGTATCAGGCAATCCGCCGATGTGAGGCGTGAGGTGAAGTTTGTGGTTGCAGAGCGGCCGCATGACGCCAACCCGGTGTGGGATGAGGCCATAGAAGCGCCGATTGTGGTGCATGGGGTGATCGATTTGATGTTCCGCGAAAAGGATGGGTTTGTGCTGGTGGATTATAAGACGGATCGCTTTGTGCTTGAGCGCGTAAACGAGGTGGCGGAGAGGTATCGGCCGCAGATTGCCCTGTATGGTCGCGCGATTCAAAGAATGACTGGGTTTTCGGTGAATGAATCGATTTTATATTTTTTTAGTCGCAAAATGGCGGTTGGTATGATATAATGAATTTAGCGGCACACGAGCGGAAGAATCATTCACGTAGTGCTCCAAGCGGGAATGATTCTTCTGCGATGCTTTGCCTCTTAATCCATGGCATAATGAATTTAGAAGAACACAAGTGGAATCATAATTTTATGCAACACTCCAAATGTAAAATGAAATCAGAAAACATGCGGGGAGGGTTTGATATGGCGGATATACCGCTGGCAGCGATACAGGAAAAGGCGATGGCCTATGCGATAATGACGGCGGAGGTGCTGCGGCTGGATGTCGAAATCGTGGACGAATCGCTTTGCCGCGTGGCAGGGACGGGGATATATACGGCCAGCGCGCCCATGGTGTCGAATGGGGCTGTGTATCGTCAGATTCTGCAAACGGGCAAGCCAGCCATCATTCAAAACCCCCGCAAAAACGAGCTTTGTATGGCGTGTGGCCATCGTGACCGCTGTTTGGAGAAGCTGGAAATCTGCTACCCCATTGCTTTTGAGGGGAGGCTGGTTGGCGCGATGGGTATGGTGTGTTCATCGAGTTTTGAGAAAAACGTTTTGATGGAGAACATTCGAATGTATGTCAGCTTTATAGCGAAGGTTTGTGGGATGCTAAGTGTGGCGTTGGCGGATGCCTGCGAAGCGGATGCCTTACAAAAGGAAAACGCGAACATGCGGGAAATGCTTGAACGGTATGCCGAGGAAGGATATTCCGGCGAAATATGCGCCTTGGAGGATATTGAGAAGCGCGAGATTGAAAGAGCCTTGAAGCGTTTTGGGAGCGATACCAGGGGCAAGAAGGCGGCGGCGCAGGCGCTTGGCATCGGTGTGGCAACGCTGTACCGCAAGTTGGGTGATTCGGATGGACAAAAGTAAAGAATGAGATGACAGCCCCTTGTAAAGCCGTGCGGCGATGCAAGGGGCTGATTTTTACGCAAGTTCAGATGTCGGTAGGGGGTTCGCGGTGCATTTCCTTGTGCAGCTTTAGGAGTGCCTTTTTTTCGATGCGGCTGACATAGCTTCTGGAAATGTCGAGCATCTTGGCGATCTCTCTTTGTGTGACCTCTTGCCCCGTTTTAAGCCCATACCGCAGTTCCACAATCAGGCGCTCGCGGGCATGCAGCACGTGTTGAATGGCCTTGCGCAGCACGCCCGACTCCAGGCGCAGGCTTACTTGATCATCGATGCTGTAGGATTCGTCGGCGAGTTTATCCTCGATGGTGATGCTGTTGCCCTCTTTATCGACCCCTATGGGGTCCTGCATGTATACCTCTTGATTGTACTTTTTAGTGGCGCGCAGGAACATGAGGATTTCATTTGCTATGTGAATCTGTGTGATACGGATTCCGTGGTGCAATTTCACGGGAAAGTGCTGATTCATCTGGTTTGTGAGATGCATGTTCTGGAAGATGGTGCATCAGTGGGAAGGCGAATTCAATTTTATCGCGGCAAAAGGGACATGAGTGGCAACATGCTGGCAGAGTTTTGCAAGATGAGCCGCTATGCGGTTATGGATTATGAAAATGATGTGACGGAACCATCTTTGGAGGATTTGGGGAAGATGGCGACGGTGCTTGGTGTTGAGGCGGACAAGCTCTATGATGAATACTATGTGTTTCTGGCATATCTTTATTTTGTGAAGATTAAGCAGATTCGGCTGGAGCACCATTTACTGCAACGGGAGCTTGGGGCAATGCTTGGGGTGCAGAGAAAGGCGGTTGAGCGGTGGGAGCATGGAAGGCATAAGGTATCGCGGGAAACTTGGGAACGGCTGGGGGAACTCGGTCTACTATAAAAAATAAACGCCCGGAGTTCGGGCGTTTATCAGCTATAGACAGGCTTGGCTTGGTGTGATATCATTTAACATAGAAGTGAAAAGGGTTTCGATCTGCTTGTCGTTAAGATTGAGAGATTCAATATAGCGGATGGTGGCATTGCGGCGGAAGACCGCGAGTTCTTTGTTGATTTGTTTCATAGAATAGTCAGATGTAGGGTAGTGAATGACTGCGTTCTTGAACATTTCGCGGTCCTCCTTTCATAAATAATAATGTGTATTCAGCTTGTGTTTGTCTGTATTCCGATAAGAATATATAATCTAGAGAAGAGCACGTACTGCTTTGATTCGTTTTGTGTTGTGTGCTATTAACGTGAGCGTTCGTATGAGCGTTCACGTATGCGTAATCGTTCCAGTTCACGCGCTTGATTTCGCGCCATGATTGCTCGGTTTTCTTTGCCCCTTTCGGTTTCGATGCCATATCGCTCAAGGGCCGTTCTTGTGTATCCCAAATGCTTGGTGGGTTCTTTGTCGATACCGCGAATCCGATAGCTCTCATGGTTTACTCGTATGTGTAATCCCTTGCGTTCAAGTGCCCTGTTTTGCATTTCGGCCCATTGTTTGCGCCAGTGGGTTACATTATCACGCTTGTCCCACTCGCGAGCTTTACGACAGTGAAATCCTTTTCGCCCTACAGGTCTTGTGGTTAACAGGATGTGAGCGTGCGGATTGCGTATATCTTTTTGGTGAATAGCTATATCTGCACATATGCCGAGAGATATGAAATTTGTGGTGATATATTCGCGAACCAATGCTATTTGCTCATCAAGCGTAAGTTCAATTGGCAACGCGACTTCAATCTCCCGAGCCGTTCTTGAGTCTTTTCGTTTCTCAGCTTGTTCAACAGCATTCCATAGAGATTCTCTTTTGTGGAATTCCAACGGGGCATAGTCGGGAATCAAAACTTCAGTGTATAAGACACCGGTCTTTCGGGTGAAGTCATGCTGTTGTCCATCATATGTGCAGTATAAATTTTCTGCGCTACGATAAGCAGCGGCGGATACTGATGAGCGGCCTTGCTTGCGGCTTATGTATTTCACGGATAGATGATATAGCGCCATATAATTCTCCTTTTTATCGATATAAGTATCCCTTGCCCAATCCATAGACCGGACTGGGCAAGGAGAAAGAGCGCACTTACACATCACCCTCGCTAGCGTTCAAAGCCGCTTTGATGTGCGAGATATATTGTTTATCATCCGCCAAGAGCATTAAAAAATTTTCGACAGGTGTAAATTCTTCGTCGGTAGCAGCGTTTGATTTGCGGGGCTGATATTGCAAAACCTCGGGAAAATATTTTTCGACCAATGTCCCCACAATCATTTTTCGCCGTGTATTGAGTGCGTCCTGCTGTTTTTTCATGCGAATATCGTGTGCCCTTTTTATTCGCTTTAGCTGCTCCAGCTTTTCCATTTCATGGGCAATGCGTTCATCAACGGTATTCATAAGTTAGCGCCTCCAAGGGTTGTATTGTTTTTTGTTCGTTTTGATGGTCAGGAAGTATTGAGCTTCCGTTGCCAAAATAAGGGGTTTTCTTAACACGGTAAAAGCCGGTTGGTGTTACTAAAATCATATTTTTTTCAAGCGCGCCGAACTCATGTGGAAAAATAATTGGCTCGATTGACTCGTTAATTTGTCGATTGAAGCTTGTTGCCTCCCTAGTTTCCGGTATGTAGCTTGCACTGATGCCGCGTGCGCCAACTTTCATACTTCCGACCAGCCGACTGAAATATTCGCGAGTGTCTGCATCGTCGGCACCTAGGATTGCTTTGTAAGGGCAATTGTCAAAAATTACCTGTCGAGCGGATACGCCGTATAGTTCGTCGATCTGTGCCAAGCTTTGCATGAACAAGGCAAAGGTTACACCTCGGCTGCGTAATGTTGCCAGCCCGCTTTTTATCGCGTCAAGTTTCCCTAAACGAGGGAATTCGTCCAGAAGAATCAGTATGGGCGGTAGATTTCGGCCCTCATCACTATGCTTGTCCGCACGCCGTTCAAGTGTTTTGATAAGCTGGTTAATGATCAGCGTTGTCATCGGCTCCCATTGTTCAAGCTTGTTTTCGGGAATCTGTAAAACAATATCACAAGGTTCCGATGAGTTATTTAAAAGTTCCCAGTTGATCATATCTGTCGATTTTTTTTCAACGAGCGCAGATTGCACCAATGGGTCAGTCGCAAAAATGGTTAAACGGAGCAATTCCATACCTAGGCCAGCCAATACTTGATCTTTTAGGTCTCTTAATTTACCGGCAAACATTTTGGCAGCTATGGATTCGCCTTGCATTATTTCAGTCACCAACCCCTCTACAGATGCCAATTGAATGGCCACCATAGTTTGGATAAATGTTGCTCCGAGATGAAAGTGATAAAGGATGGCTGCAATTAGGAGTGATTGGGCAGACTTAATCCAAACAGGCTCCTTAAGATCAATTGGTAATGGGAGGATAGCAAGCGCAAGTTCCATGGCATTCCGAACCAAATTTTCTTCACCACCTGAACGCAGTAATGCATACGGATCATACCCGCAACTATCCTCATGCAATGGATTGAAAACCTTCAAGGATTTGCCGTTATGCCTGTTCGCCCGATGCAGATATGCCGAGAATTCGCCGGTTGCTTTCACATCGATCACAATGCTTGTGCTGCGCCACGTTGCAAGCGTGGGGAGGGCAATCGCCGATGTTTTGTAGCTTCCGGCACCACCCATGACAAGAATGTGACCGTCTTGGTCTTGCGATTTTCCGACATAGTACCCCGGACCGAACATGTCACCTTTGCCAAAAAAGAAGCCGGAGTCTTGATGTCTTAGCAAAGCCATTGAATCCGGGATATCGCTCCCGCTGCGCAGTTTGTTTTGTTCCGCCAGCAACTGCCATTCACGAATCGAAAATGTGTCTTCGTGAAACGCTGACTCATACAGGTGGTACTTTTTTTTGGATTTCAAATTTCAACCTCCTTTGATTGTGTTTTTGTGTTTGCTGCCCATGCCCTGTGTGAAACAGAATAATACCCATACACCTCCTCGTTTGCATTGAAATGGCTGGCTAAACATGTTACAATAGATTCGGCTCGGGTTGTTAGGCCCCAGTCGAAAATCTGACATCAGCATACCACGGTGTCTTGTTGCGCCGCAATTGATTGGCGCTTGCGTTTGATTTATTTTTCACTGGAGGGTACGGAGTGGGTACAACCGAGAAGAAATTATGCTTTGGAGTGTTTGCGAAAATTCTCAAACTATGCGGAACATCCAGCTTGACCGATGTCAAAACGGTTGATATACTGACAAAGGCAATTGACCCAGATAGTCTGTATGCCGAAGGCGGGCATGGTTCGTCGGTTTCACGCTTGTTGAATTGCACTGGCGATTTCTCATTAGGATCTGTGAATGCAGGAAATGAATACAATGAATATGGCACGGCGCGTGCGAATGCGCTGTCAAACATAAAACAATTGGCTCCAAGTGCAAGTAAAACTGAAGTAAGCAAGTTTCTAGAAGACAACCTGCTCGGACTAATGGATGATGATAAAAAAGCGCAGGCTGTTTTGGCGCTGCTTAATGTAATTCGAGAAGATACGGCCATTGCTACTGAACGAAGTGAGAGCTTTAAGAAGTATTTTAGTGTATCACGAGAGAAAATGCTTAAAGCAAATGAAGTTGTGCTTTCGGATTTTTTGGCAAACATACTCCTGTACTCTGTTATGGTGGTGGAAAACAGAGTTGGCCGTATGTGTGTGAAAGAGATTGACAAAAACTATATAAATGGATTTAAGAATGAGAGAGCGCCGCAAATTTGGGATTCCATTGCGCAGAAAGATGCAAAGCTGATTGAGCAAGCGGGTTTATGTAATGATCATATGGAGGAAAATCCAAATGAGAATCTAGTGTATAATCAAACACCATCTATGCAAATGCTGGAAGTATTCAAAAAAGCCATTCTTGACTATCATATTGTAGAGTTTATAAAACATGATCCAACTAACTATCTGCCACAGGATTTAGTGTTTGATGTCGACTCCTTCGCTGAAGAGATAGAGAGAAATGTGATAAACGCATTTGTTCACAATCAAAAGGATCGGGTGTATCGGATGATTCATGAATTTAGCAGAACATTGGATGAATATGCAAAGTATATAGGTGTAAATTCGCAACCAATATTTAAAGGAATTGATGTGTTTGTTCCTAAATATAGAGACGAAGATACTCGGTTTGCACGAGAATATGCACATGAAGTTGAAAAATACCGGCTGAAAATCAATACGCTCTATGGTGAAATCTGTGATGGAGATACATTGTTCGTATAATCAACTTTGCTGTGCTTGGAATTCGTTCGTGTTTGTTTTTTAGTGTTATATGCTGACAAATTAGTGTTACATATCAATGAACAATGAAAGGACAGCCCTGCCGTTTTTACGGCGGAGCTGTCCTTTGGTTTTATAAGTGGATGGTTGCGCTGATTATGCAAGCGATCACTATACCCGTGATGCTTTCGGGGTCATAAGGCCGAATCGTCATTGAACTCGGTTATTCATTCGTCTTTTCTTTTGGCGCCGATCGCAAAGTTTGCTTAATCGCTGACGCTGCCGCCAACATAACACTTGCCTCCTGTGGCGAAGTATCTCCAAAACATTGGTTCACATCCACCCGCAGATACTCCGTTGACTGCGTGAGGCTATCGTGCAAAATCCTGTCTGCCGTTGTACCCAGCACTTCACAAATCCCCACAAGCGCAGGAAGCGACAACGGGCTTGCCCCTGTTTCTATATGGCTGATGTGATTGACAGACAGCCCCGCCCGCTCCGCTAAAACCTCTTGAGTCATTTTGGCCTTTTTTCTTATATCTCTTATATTTTTCCCAATGCGCTTATAATCCAGCTCCATCTATATATCCCCCCACAACCAACACTTGTTTTTCTTAGGATATAGTGTTATAATTCTTTTTGGAATGCCGATGAATAGCAAGTGTTGCTGAATAAAAGATGATTTTGCTTTTATGAGGCATCTGCCTTGGGCTTGCGTTCAAAATATTGGCGTTCTGACTAAAAAAGAGTGGAGGAAAGCTACATGAAAAGAAAGATGTTTAAGCAAGTCACGGCGCTGGCACTCGCTGCTATGATGACTATTGGGTCAAGTGTGCTGGTGTCGGCAAAGGAATTTCCGGATGTAAAGGAAAGTGATTGGTTCTATAATGCGGTCAGTACATGGAGCAATGATTCGTACAATGTATTGGTGGGTGATGGAAATGGATATTTCAATCCCCATGCTGCCATGACATTTGCGGAGCTTGCCACAGTGCTGTCCAAGACTTTTGGCTACACAGAAAAGGCAGAGATTCCCGAAGCGTATCAAAACAGGTGGTATAGCGATGCCATTGCCAAAGCGATTGCAGTTGATGTGATCCCCGCGGATGTTGAGCCTCTCAAAGCTCTATCGCGCGAAGAAGCTGTTGCTGTTGTGGCGCGTGCGTTTGATATTGCCCCGCTTGCAGGCGAAACAAGCTTTGCAGACAATGCAGAAATTAGCGAGGAATATGTCGGATATGTCGCGGCGTTCCAAAAGGCGAAGTTTGTTGCCGGTACAGGCAACAATGTGTTTTCGCCTAAGGTTGGCTTTACACGGGCGCAAATCATGCAGATTCTTGACAACATTCTGGCGGATATAACTGACGCCGATATGACAGATAAAGTCATTGATGGTTCGCTAATCATCCGCAAGGAGGATACGACACTTACAGATGTAACAGTCAATGGAGATTTGATTGTCGGTCAGGGTGTGGGCGATGGCGATGTGACACTGGATAATGTGGTTGTCAAAGGCCGTCTGGTTGTCAACGGTGGCGGGTCCAATTCCATCATCATCAAAGGTGGTTCGCAAATTGCCTATGCTGTCATAAACAAAACAGGTGGCGAAGCAGCGAACTTGCGTATTGACGGTGATTCTGTTGTGACGGCGCTTGAGGTTAACTCCGGCAAAGCGGCGCGTGTTACAGGCAATGTATCCGAGGTTCAAGTTTCGGCAAATGCCACACTTGACCTTGCCGAAGGTTCTATGGTAGAAAAGGTAGTGATTGACGGCGAAAAGGTTACGATCTTTGTCCACGATGGTGCAACGGCGAAGAAAATTACCATCGAAGGTGACGAGGTCAGCATCCAAGGCGTGGGCCGTGTCGAAGCGGTTACCGTGGCGGCTGGGTCATCGAATGTTGAGGTCGGGACGAGGGGCACAACAATCACGAACAATGGCGTGGATGCGGTTAAGACGGAAACCGGCGAAGTGCCATCCGGCGAAACAGTAACAACTGAAGGGGAAGCATCGACACCGCCATCATATGTTGTGCCTCCGGCATCGTCTGGCTCAACACCAACGCCACAACCCACAACGGTTACGGTCAATTCGCTTAATGAATTGCGCGCGGCGTTGGGTAATGCAAATATCACTACCATCCATGTTCCAATCGGTCTTCATAATACCGATGCCGATATCACAATTCCCGCCGGGAAGACAGTTGTTCTTGGTAACGGCGGTAGCCTGCGCTTGAGAGATCTTACCATAAATGGTTCGCTTATCGGCAATGGTAATGGTGGAAGCTGGGCATATGTTCTGTTGTGGGGTTCTTTGAGTGGCAGCGGGCTTAATAGCGATATGACAAATGGATTTGTGGGCACAACTGCCGCATATACCGCGTATAGCTGGAGATGGCGCACAACTGCCGATGGTGTGGCAACCACAGGTTGGTGGCCATCAGCCGTTACAGTGGACAGTCAAGCCGGATTGTCAGACGCGGTTGCGGTTTCGACAATTAGCGAGATTCAAATCGTGGACGATTTTGAAATCGAAAATGACTGTACTGTTGATTCCCTTCACATTTACGCGGATGTAACAATTAAGAACGGTGTAACCGTTTCACCGGGCTTTGTTCGCTTAAGAGGTTCGGTGACCGGGGCGGGAACATTGGCAGGCGTAGATTCAAATACAGAAATCTACTTAGTTGGCGACAGCGAGATCAATATTAGCGGAATAAACTATATAGGTCCTGCGGCTACGAACTTGCCTAATTCCTTCGTGCGTGTCATCCCGTGGACAGGTAGTGCATGGGGAACTCCTTACTTGTTATAATACAAACACTGGAAGTACCTCTGTTTATGCCGATATCAATAGTCTTTCTGATATAGCGATGTTCAACGCTGTGTATCCTGAGTTGGCTGGCATACATATTTACGGTGATGATATTTCCTTCGATTCAAACTATACAGTAACATCCGCCATTCCAATTCTCTTTCATGGAAATCAAACATTCGGGATGGGTGCAGACGCTGTCATATGTGATCCGGTAATGATTGGTGCGGGTGTCACCCTAACGATTGCAAGTGGTACAACGGTTGAATTAATAAGCGATGACCCAACCGCTTTGAATGCGATAATTGGCACGGATGCCGCGTCCACAATCATTGTGGAGGCTGGTGCAACGGTTCAGCATGGTGGAGATTCGTCATCTGCATGGGCGACCGGCACATATAAATGGGATGCCACAGGCGAAGCTTGGGTATTGCAGCCGTAAACATATCCCTAATCGCATTTGTCCGCTTTCCTATGATATATTATCTTTGTATAATATATTGAGGAAGGAGGAAGGGTTCCGTGGACAAATGGAAAATAGTAGAAACCGTTTTATTGGCTGCAACGACGTTTATCGCTGCGGTCAAGTCAGTGGTTAAGTTTATCGGCTACATAACGAAGCTCAGGCAAACATCTGATGAATGCTTTGTTGGGTAACCGTATCAACAACACATCGACGCAATAGGGTCTCCAATCGGAGGCCCTATTTTTGCGTCCAAAAGGAGGAGAATGTATGAAGAAAACGAAAGCTTCAATAATATGCAATGAGTGCGGGTGTGTAATCACCAACAAAGCTGAGGTAATTGAAATTGGCGAGGTGAATTATTGCCAGCCTTGTGTTGATAATTACTTTACTACCTGCGGTCACTGTAGTAATATCATTCGCTTGGAAGAAACGGTATCGGATGACTACAACACATTCTGCCGAGATTGCTTCGATAACCAGTATGTACGTTGCTCTGGCTGTCATCAGATCATCTTCCGTAATAATGCATATGAACAGGGTGACAGCCTATATTGCAATAGTTGCTACGACGATTGCTATGATGACGAGGATGACATCTACCTCCACGACTACAGCTACAAACCCACACCCGAATTTTTTGGGACAGGCGACAGATACTTCGGTGTAGAGCTGGAGATTGACGAAGGGGGCAAGCGCTGTGACCATGCAGAACGGTTGCTGGCTGTGGGTAACCGATTTGCAGATACCATCTATATTAAGTCGGACGGCAGCTTGAATTGCGGTTTAGAAATCGTTACGCATCCCATGACGCTTACATATCACAAAGAAACAATGCCGTGGGTCGAAACACTTGCAAAAGCGCGGTCACTGGGTTATCGGAGCCACAAGACGGACACCTGTGGTCTTCATGTCCATGTCAACAGAAGCACCTTTGGTACAAATGAAGCCAAGCAGGAGGAATGCATATCGCGGGTGCTGTACTTTGTTGAGCACCACTGGGAGGAGCTGCTGAAATTCACACGCCGATCCGCGGAGCAAATGAAGCGCTGGGCAAACCGTTACGGCTACAAGAACCACCCACAGGAGGTGTTGGCTTATGCAAAATCGGGTTGCTTGGGTCGGTATGCCTGTGTGAACATTACCAACTATGACACCATAGAATTCCGAATGTTCCGGGGGACGCTCAAGCACAACACACTGATAGCTGTTTTGCAAATGGTAAATGCCATATGCGACGCGGCTATTTTTATGTCCGATGCACAGATTTGCGGATTGCCGTGGAGCGATTTCGTCAGGGCATTGGATGTAAGCCAATATCCGGAGCTCATTACATATCTGAAGGAACGGCAGCTTTATGTCAATGAACCTGTTAATGATGTGGAGGAGGATTGCTAATGTGTGCAATTATCGGACTGATTGATGTGCGAAGTGTTTTTAGCGGAAAGGACCGGAGTTGTCTGATGCGGAATCTGGCGATTGCCGCCGAATGTAGAGGTACCGATGCAACAGGCTTTGCGTATAACAATAAAGGTTATTTACATGTTGTGAAGCGGCCTGTGCCTGCACACAAAATGAAGCTAAGGCTGCCGAATACTGCCAAGGTAATTGTGGGGCATACCCGTATGACAACGCAGGGAGACGCTCTCTTGAACTACAACAACCACCCGTTTATGGGGAAGGTTAACGACCTGTATTTTGCACTGGCGCACAATGGCATTTTATATAATGATGATTTGTTGCGGGTTGAACATGATTTGTCCAAAACGAAAATCGAAACAGATAGCTATGTTGCGGTACAGTTGATTGAGAAGTGGAGCAGTACGAATCGGCTAAGTGGTTCAGAAAAACCGAATGGTCTGGGCTTCGATAGTCTGAAATATATGGCGGAGCAGGTTCAGGGCATGTTCACGTTTGCGATTCTGGATAGTGACGACAACACTTGGCTTGTAAAGGGCGACAATCCTATTTGTATCTACCGTAGTACGGATTACGGCTTCTTTGTGTATGCCAGTACAGAAGAAATCCTAAAAGCCGCGCTGACCGCCGCAGGTATTGATAAATTGAACTATGAGCAAATTCAGCTTGTGGATGGTAAGATATTGAAAATATCTGTTGATGGGCAAATGGAGCGCGGAGAGTTCAAAATGAGCTTCAGAGCTTTTCACGAAATCTACGGGGATTTCAGTTGTTATCACAACAGCTACAATTGGAACAGGCTGTGTTCATACCAGCCCATTGAGGATACGGGATATTTGAGTGAGTTGAAAAGCATCGCAGCCTGTTGCGGATATTCTGCTGAGGAGATTGATGAGTTGTTTGCAGAAGGATTCACCTGTGAGGAAATTGAAGAAATGCTGTTTGTTTGATGTCGCGGTAGTTTTGGTAGTGTCCATAATTGTCTGCTGATTTGCGGATATATCTATAAATTCATATTAGACTTTTGTGGACACTGTTTCAAGAAAAAATACAGTATCTGAAAAGGTACACATTTATGGAGGAGATATGAAATCCAGATCATTTGGTTATGCCCGTGTATCATCTACAGAGCAAAATCTGG
>JGI994J12354_10003962_pt1 | contig 13542 bp, 12 predicted proteins | sample IntmicLarv3ML3BL_FD_12354 | JGI IMG/M metagenome (IMG submission 12354)
ACATGGGCGCCATCTTCCGTCTCCATGTCAATCAGCGTGGCGTGCAGTTTGGCGGGCTGGCTGCCGGTGCCGTCACCGTCACCGACAAGCTGCCCGCAAACTGGCAGTTCAAAAACTTCGATGGCACGACAACCCTTAAAGACGGCCTGCTTGACTGCTTTGATATCTACGAGGCCAACCCGGCGGACGCCGGCAACAAGTACACCCTAGAAGCGAAGGGTAGTGCGCTGAACAAGGATGAGCTTGATGCCGCGGGCATCTCGGTCAAGTTCAACGAGGGTGAGATCAAGAATGAAGTCATCTTCACCTTTGAGAATCTGAACCAGCCTTACGTCATCATCCTCAAGGCCGGCCTCACTCAGGAAAGAATTGAGAAGTTCTTTACCAATAACAGCGATGGTTATGCGACAGGTGAAGTGAACACCGCCACCATCCTCTTCAAGAAAAATGACAAAAGCTTCTCTGCAACCAGCGAGGTTCAGTACAAGAGCGCGGTGCTTGATAAGGCCTATAAGGTTACCAACGAGAAGGAAGGCATCATCACTTGGACCGTCGATTACACCCCCTTCATCGGCGAGAAAGTGCCTGATGGCGCCTATCTGGAGGACACCTTGAGTGATAATTTGTTCTTCCTTTTCAATGAAAAGGGGGATATCAAGGTCGATGTCTACAAGTTGACGTACACTGCCCCCGGTGTTGCACCGACACTGGGCGATAAAATTACAGATTTTGACAAGGACTTCATCACCTACAATGACGAAACCAAGACCATGAAAATCAGCATCCCCAATCCCAACGCGGGCTATCGGTTCGTCTATAACACTGAGATTATCGGCGCAAAAAAAGATGATAATGTCACCAATGGGGTCAAGCTCCACCTCTGGGGCAACGAATCGACAACGTTGGTCAAAAGCTATAAGGTGAGCGCGCTTGCGGCCTCGGCCTACGCCAATACTGGCACGAGGATTTTCATCGACAAGCTCAAGCTCGATGAGTCTTACCTGACCGGCGCAAAGTTTAGCCTGTACTACGCAGTCAGTGACGGTGCAGGCGGCGTCAAGCCCGGCCCAACCTACCGCTCCGGTGTAACCGTTCTGCCGGACGCAAACATGACAGCGCATAAACTGAAATACAGCCTGATTCTATTCGGCCTGCGGGATGGCACCTATATCCTACTCGAGACTGATCCGCCGAATGGCTATGCTTATGACTTCCGGGATATCGTAGATGGCCAGAGCCCGACTTATCTGATTAAGATTACCACCACGCAGCCGGGCGACAAAAAGGTTGTTGAAATCACGAAGAATGGCCAGGAGGTCATATATTCGGATACCAATCCCCTCAAGGTTTACAACATCCAGAAGGATGGCGTTGGTCAGCTGAACATCACCAAGGACGCTGTTGGTGTGGACATTGGTGCTTCGGAGGATAACTTCAAGTTCACCATCACCTTCGGCCATGCAGATTTTGATAAAGTGTTCTTAGGCAAGACGATTTCCTACCTGCTCAACGGTACGAAGCGCAGCACCGATGTGCTGACCGCATCCGGCGAGGTCAAGTTCGAACTGGCGGACAATGGCATCATTCAGTTCCTTGAGCTGCCCACTGGCACCACGTACACCATCGTCGAGGAAGGCGATAAGGATCACACTACGTTGGTAAAAATCAACGGTGTCTTGGATAAGGATCCCATCACCGGCAACGACAAGAAGCCCACCGATAAGAATGCGAGCACCACGTTTGAGGGCCAGATCGATACGACTGAGACCGACACGGTCGAGTTCATCAACACCCGCTACAAGCCCTATACCCCGCCCAACGTCGTGGATCCTGAAAAGCCCATTATTGAGGAGCCTAAGGAGCCTGTAGTTCCGCCTGAAGAAGGCGGCGGTGGCGATGACGGTGGTGGCGGCGAAGAGGGCGGCGGCGAGGATCCTTACACGCCTCCCGACGAGCCTTATATTCCCCCCGTTCGTCCCGATCCCCCGCAGCCCGAGGAGGGCCAGACCTTGGTTGAGACCGAGGACGGCTTTGAGGTTCTCGACCCCCTGGGTGTCCCCCTTGGCAAGTGGACCTATGACCCCGAGGAAGAGGAGTGGATTTATGAGGAATACCCCCTCAGCGCCCTGCCGCCTACCGGCGTTTGGGGTGCCAGCTGGTGGATTTACCTCATGCCCATTCTGGCCATCGGTACGGTGATCTTCACCCTGGCCTTCGGTCCCCGCCGCAAGCATAACAACTAAGCACCCTTTGCAGCGACATCCAAAGCAACACAAAGCGCCTGCCGCACGATGCGGCAGGCGCTTTTTTCCTTGGCGAGAGCATAACAGTGCGCCATACTGTGACAAATGAGGTATATCGACGCAATCTGAGAGAGGATTTCAAGGATAGTTCTGCGCCCGATGGCATTACAACCGATGATACGTTTTCTACCGGTCTGGGGGCGGGTGCGGTCTTTATCCTCGACATTGCCCTTGGGGATGGCACCGCCGAGCGATACTTTGGCCGTGCGGACAGAACCTTGACAGAGGACGGCAAGCCGGCCGCCACCTTCTTCGACCAGGAGGCCACTCCATACAAAACCCGCCCTCCCGATATCATCGGGAGGGCGGGTTGGTGCGTTTATCTTACAGAATCCACTTGAGTGCATTGAGCACATCGTAATAGCTGTCGCTCTCAAAATGCACCTCGTTGCTGCCCACTTTCTTGACACCGGGGAAGTAAGACACCTTGTGGGCGTGGACTTGATCCTTGAAGAAAATCTCGCACTTGAAGTGCTCGGGCAGGGTGATTTTGGCGGCTTCAAGGTTCTGCTGCACGGCCCTTTCGGCGGCGGCGCGGATGTTCTGCTCGACGGTGACCGGGGTGTAGACAACCGTCAGGCTGCCGCGACCATCCTTCACCGGCACGGTGACGAGGCTGGGGTGGAGCTCGCGCTCGTCCTCGCACAGCATCTTGTCGCCGGTCAGCAGTACGGTGGGCACGCCCTCCAAAGCGCAGGCCCAGCTGTAGAGCATGAACTCCGAGCAAAAGCGGCCGTTGAGCTTGATCCAGGCGGCCCGGCCTGTCATGGTGTGGGAGAGCGGGTTGCCCGGCTTGCCGGCCGCCGAGTGGTAGCCGACGAAGAAGGCTGCGTCGAAGGTGCTGTCCACCCCCTCGGCCATGGAATAGGGATGGCCGCTCCAATTGCGCTGCAAAATGACGCCGGCGGGCAGCTGGGTGGGGTCGATGTTGGTGCCCGGGCCATGGGCATCCTTGATGACAATCTCGGTGGCCCCGGCCTTGAGGGCGCCTTCGCAGGCGGCCACGACCTCGCGGGTCATCTGCTGGCAGTTGAATGCGTACTTGGGGCTGCTGGGGCCGCACTCCTCGTGGGAATTGGTGATGGAAATGCCCTCGATATCGGCGCTGATAAAGACTTTCATGGCAAGCTTCCTCTCTTTATGTAATGGCTATCGCTTGTAGACGCGCTGGACGCGGTTCTGGATGGTGGCGATGGTGGCCAGATAGGTCTGGCCCATTTTCTCCTGTAGCTCGAAGACCGAGATGAACGCCTCCCCGTCTCGGCCCAGCAAGGTGACCGTGTCGTTGAGCCGGGCGTCCTCAATGTGGGTGACATCGAGGAAGGTTTGGTCCATGCAGGTGGCCAGCACCTTGCAGCGCTGCCCGCGCACCAGCATTTCGGCCCCCTGGAAGGCGGCCAGAGCGCGGGAATACCCGTCGCCGTACCCGACGCTCACCGTGGCCACCTTGGTGGGCGCGGTGGCCGTGAAGGAGCGGCCATAGCCCAGGGCCTCGCCGGCCTCAATGGTCTTGACATGGGTGATGAAGGCCCGCCAGGTCAGGGATTCCTCCAGCCCCAGGCCGTTGACCGGCTCAAGGCAGGTGTCGAAGCCGAAGAATATCCCCGCCGCCCGGATGTGGGTGACGCAAGGGTCGCGCATCCACACGATGGACGAGGTGTTAAAAGCGTGGATGTAGGTGAAATCAAAGCCGAAGGGCTCGGCCTGAGCCAGAGCGGCACGGAAGCGCTCCATCTGCAGCAGAGTAAAGCTGCGGTCGGGGTTTTCCGACTCGGCGAAGTGGGTGTAGATGCCCACTACCTCGAGGTTCGGCAGCGTTTTCAAAAGCCGGCACAGCGCGTCCAGCTCCTCGCCCCCGTGGACACCGATGCGGTTGAGCCCCGTTTCGATTTTGATGTGCACCTTGGCCCTTTTGCCGCAGACGCTGGCCTCGGTGTCGAGCAGCCGGAGGTATTCCGCGCTGTAGGCCGGGGTCATGAGGTCGAGCTCGATTACCGTGGGGATGTTATTGAAGGGCACGCCGCCCATGACGAGAATCTCGCAATCCACCCCGGCCTGGCGCATATGCTGCGCCTCCCAGGTCTGGGCGCAGGCGATGGTCTTGGCGCCGCATTCGCGTGTCATGAACCGCCCAAGCTCCTGGAGCCCGGCTGCGTAGGCGTTGCCCTTGAGCACCGGGATGATGTCGACATCCGGCCCGATGTGCGCACGCACCTTCTCACAGTTTCGGGCAATGGCCGGGAGATCGACCTCCAAGTATGAATTACAAGCACCGAGAACGCTTTCCATATCTATGCCTCCGGAGTTTCGCAGATTTTCGTGAAGTGAATGGGCGCGCCCAGGGCCGGTTCGAAGTGGGCGTCGATGCCGTCGATGGGGCCATCGCCGCCGGCGGTGAAGCGCACCGGCATGAGGGCTTCGCCCTTGTCCGGGCTCTCGGCCACAAAGCTGTCGTACCGGCTGTGCATAAGCCGCTGGGTGATGCCGTTGAAGCGCAGGGAGAGCGGCTCACCGCCCAAAACCTCCAGCTCGCCGTAGCCGGGATGGCGGTATCGTCCGGGGTACTGCTCAGGAGGCCGCGTCGGCGCGGTACCCTCGATGGCCTCGGCCAGGATTTTGGCGTTGGCGGCATGCAAGTCGGCCTGCTGCCGCGCGGTGCGGTCCAGATAGAGGGCGGCCCAGTCGGTGCCGCTCTCGCCCAGAATAAGGTCATAAATGAAGGCCGCTGTGGCAAAATGCAGCTGATTGCCGCCCAAATTGGTAAACAGCATGATGCCGTAGCCCGCCTCGGGCATAAAGGTGGCGTAGGAGCTGAAGCCGTCGATGCCGCCCGAGTGCTGCAGGCACATGCGCCCCCGGAAGGGCTGTGTGCTCCACCCAAAGCCGTAGGCCGAGGTGGGCATCTGGGGGATGACATAGCCCGGGATGGGCGGCGAGACGACAACAGCGGTGTGCAACTCGGCCATGGTCTTTTCCGAGATAATCCGCTGCCCCTTGTAGCACCCCTTGCCCAGCTGGAGGGAAAGCCAGGCCGCCATATCCCGGATGGTCGAGTTGACCGTTCCGCAGCCGGCCATGCCGTCGAAGTCGAGATATTCGGTGCGTTTGGGGCCGCTCTCGCTCCGGGCATAGGGCAGGGCCCGATTTTCGGCGTCCCGCAGGCCCGAAATAACGGGGGTGGTGTCCGTCATCCCCAGCGGCTCGAAGAGCCGCTGCCGGATAAAATCCTGCCAGGGCATGCCCGAAACCCGCGCCACCACAGCACCCGCCGTGGTGAACATGAGGTTGTTGTATTCATACTTGGTGCGGAAGGGCTTGTTGAAGGGCAGATGGGCGATGGCGGCCACCAGCTCATCGGTGGTGGGGCCGACGGCCTTGCGGTTATACCATACGGCGTCGTGGCGGGGCAGGCCGGTGTTGTGGGCCAGCATATCCCGCAATGTGATGCGGGCGGTGTCTTGAGGATCAAAGACACGGAACTCGGGCAGATACTCGGTCACCGGTACATCCCAGTCGATTTTGCCCTCATCCCGCAGAATGCCGAGGCAGGCCGCCGTCATGGCCTTGGTCACCGAGGCACAGGCGTACCGGGTGTGCGGGTCAGGGGTTAGGGCGTTTTCAACATCCTTGTGGCCGAAGCAGCCCTCATAGAGGATGTCATCGCCCTTGACGAGGGCAAGGCTCAGGCTGGGCACCCCGAAAACCGGCAGATTGGCCTTGATAAAGGCCTCTATTTTGGAGAAATTGATGGCCATCATGTGCTCCCTTCGGATGCGGCGTATTATACTTGCTTTTATAGTATATCACCGGCAAACCATTGTCAATAATGGCCGGGGCAAAATCCTTGCGGAGCGGCCCCAAATGCCGTATAATGTGACCTATATTGGATTTGGGAGGACGCCCTATGAAACGCTCTGAAATCAACCGCATCATCCGGGAGGCGGCGGCGTTGATCGCCAGCCACCACTTCGCGCTGCCCCCCTTTGCCCGGTGGACGCCCGAGGAATGGGCCCAAAAGGGGAGTGAGTGCCATGAAATCCGCGACAACATGCTGGGGTGGGACATCACCGACTACGGCCTTGGCCGTTTCGAGGAGGTCGGGCTTGTTCTCGTCACCCTGCGCACCGGCAGCCAGCGCGACGGGCGCTATCCCAAGCCCTACGCCGAAAAGCTGCTCATCAGCCGGGAGGGGCAGGTGTGCCCCATGCATTTCCACCACGTGAAGACCGAGGACATCATCAACCGCGGCGGCGGCGTGCTCATGATGGCGCTTTACAACGCCGATGCCGATGATGGGCTGGCCGATACCGATGTCACCGTCAGCGCCGACGGCGGCGTCCTCACTGTGCCCGCCGGCACCGAGCTTGAGCTGCATCCCGGCCAGAGCGTCACCCTGCCGCCCCGGATGTACCACGCCTTCTGGGCCAAGGCCGGCAGCGGCACGGTGCTCATCGGCGAGGTGAGCGCCTGCAATGACGATGTCACCGACAATCGCTTCCTGGAGCCCATGGGGCGCTTCCCCAGCATCGAGGAGGACGAGCCCCCCTTCCGTCTGCTGTGCACCGAATATCCCGGGAGGGCGGCCCTGTGAGGGCCGACGCCGTCGCCCTGGGCGAGGTGCTCATTGATTTCATTCAGGTGGGCACCTCCCCGGCGGGCAACCCCGTCTTCGAGGCCAACCCTGGCGGCGCGCCGGGGAATGTCATGGCCATGATGGCCAAGCTGGGGCGGCGTACCGCCTTCATCGGCAAGGTGGGGCGCGACGCCTTCGGAAGCCTGCTCCACGCCGCCCTAACGGCCTGCGGCATCGACACCAAGGCCCTGCTGGAGGACGCCGAGGCGGCCACTACCCTGGCCTTTGTCAGCCACAAGGCCGATGGCGAACGGGGCTTTACCTTTCTGCGGGATAACAGCGCCGACACCCGGCTGAGCGTGGGCGATTTGGACGAAATTCTGCTGCGAAACTGTGGCATTTTCCACTTCGGCACCCTCTCCCTTACCCATGAGCCGGCCCGTTCCGCCACCTTTGCGGCCCTCAAGCTGGCGGCCGAGGCCGGGGCGGTCATTTCCTTCGACCCCAACCTGCGCCCGCCGCTATGGCGCGATCAGGAGGAAGCCAAGCATTGGATCGCCTGGGGCTGCGCCCGCTGCCATATCCTAAAAATCGCCCAGGATGAGCTGGATTTTCTCTCGGGCACTTCCGATACCGGCATCGATTGGCTGATAGAGCGTTATCCCAACCTGCGTCTCGTGCTGCTCACCCGAGGGGCCGAGGGCGCTCAGGGCTGGTGGGATGGCCACCTCGCCAGCCAAAAAGGTTTCATGGTGAACGCCCTCGATACCACCGGGGCAGGGGATATCTTCCTGGGCTGCTGTCTGGATAACCTGCTTGGGCACGGTATCGACGGTGCTTCCTCGGAGCGCCTTCGTGCCATGCTGGCCTTCGCCGCCGCCGGCGCGGCCCTGGTCACCACCCGGAAGGGGGCGCTCCTCCAAACGCCTGGCCGGGAGGAAATTGATGCCCTTCTGCAAAATTCTTAATTCTGCCGCAGCCAGCTTCCGAAGCGGGGCGAGATGTGTTAGAATAGCAAGCAAGGGTATGAAATCAGCACCCATGGGGTTTTGGGGGAGGCGTTTTGGCCCGCAGGGCCGAAATGCCTCCCCTTAAGAAAAAACTCGTTCAATAATCTCCCATAAATGCGCTGCCTTTGACCTTCAATCCTGATCAAACGGAGACATCCATGACTACCAACCTGAAAAGCTTCCTCTTCCGCATGCTGTGCGGATTTTTCCTCGGCGTCAGCATCATCGCCCCCGGGGTGAGTGGCAGCGCCATGGCCGTCATGATGGGCATCTACCGCGAGCTCATTGAGATTGTGGCCAACCCCTTCAAGGGCTTCCGCCGCAATTTTTTCTATCTGCTGCCCATGGGGCTGGGCGCGCTCATCAGCGTTGCGGCCCTCATCCGGCTGCTGGCCCTGGCCTTCGAGCGCCATCCGACGGGGCTGCATTTGCTCTTTGTCGGCCTCATTTTGGGCGGGCTGGTGGAGATTGTGCGGCAGCTGCGGGCCATCGGGTTCAAGAAGCGCTACATCCTGGGCGCGGTGCTGGCCTTTGGCATCGCCATTGCCCTCGGCCTTGTCAGCCGCGGAGAGCTGGATGCCCATATGGGCCAGCCGGCCCTGTGGCACCTCTGCCTGGCCGGCGGGGTGGGCGGCGTCATCAGCCTGGTGCCCGGGCTTTCGGTCTCCCTGATGCTCATGTTCTTTGGCGTCTACGACTATCTGCTGCAGGTGGCGTCGGCCTTCGCCAGCGCGCCCTGGCGCTTTCTCGCGGTGGCCGTGCCGGTGGGGCTCTGCTTTGTGGGCGGGATGATGCTTTTCTCCAACCTCACGCGGCGGCTTTTCGATCGCCATCCGGGCTTCGCCTACGCCATGGTGCTCGGCTTTATGGCGGGAACTGTGGTGTCCGTCATGCCCCGGCAGCTGCCCCAGAGCGCCCCCCAGTGGGCGCTCGGTCTGATTCTCTTCGGGGTTGGCCTCGTGGTGTCGTTGGGCTTGCGGGCCCTGGGGAAGCGGATGCGGCCAGAGCCTGCTCCAGAGCGTGCGGAAGGATAAAGTGCCCGGCATTTGTAGGGCGCGGCATCCTTGACGCGCCGCGCCCACAAGCATGAAATGGGTACCTCAAAAAGAATTTCGTTCAATAAACCTCTTTCAAATGCCCTTCAATTATGCTATAATGTCCCCATGAAAACATTACGTACACTGAAAGAGACCTTCCTCTCGTCACTGCCCCTGGCCGCCATTATGATCATCATATGCTGCTTTGTGGCCCCCATGGGTGACGCTGTCAGCTACCTCAAGCTGGTCATCGGCTACGCGTCGGTGGTGGTCGGGCAGTCGCTCTTCCTGGTGGGCCTGGACGCCAGCATTCTGCCCATTGGCAAGATGGTGGGCGGCTCGTTGGTCAAGCTCAAGAAGGGGATATTCATCGTCTTCTTCGGCGTGCTCTTTGGCCTGCTGGCCACCGTGGCCGAGCCGGCCCTGGCCGTGCTGGCCCGGCAGACCAACATGATCATCGGCATCGTCAACCCCACCGTATTCATCTGGATTATGGGGGCCGGTATTGGCGCCTTCGTCGGCCTGGCCCTGTTCCGCATCATGAAGGACATCGACATTAAAGTGGTGGTCGGCATCCTGTACGCCATCGTCTTTGCCCTCATTATCTTCACGCCCGAAGAGTTTATCGCCCTGGCCTTTGACGGCAGCGGCGCCACCACGGGGGATGTCTCAGTGCCCTTCATTCTGGTGCTGGGCCTGGGCGTCTCAAGCACCATGTCGCGGCACAAAACGGTCGACGATACCTTCGGCATCATCGGCATTGCGTCGGTGGGGCCGATTTTGGCTGTCTGCATCTATGGCATCTATTTGAAGTTTACCCACGGGGCCATTCCGCCGGCCAACATCTATGACCCGGGGGCGGCCGAGGGGCTGATGAGCATTCTTTCAGGCAATTTGCTCGATGTGGCTCTGGCGCTACTGCCCATTGTCCTCCTCTTTTTACCCTTCCAGTTCTTCCTCATCAAGCTGCCGCGACGCGAGCTTATCCGCATTCTGCTGGGTACCATCCCGGTTTACATCGGCCTTTTGATCTTCCTTTCGGGTATTGATTACGGCTTCGCCTTTGCGGGCAAGTACATCGGCGAGGTCTTCCTCTCCAACACCCGCCCCGAGTGGTTCCAGTGGATGTTGCTGCTAGTCGGCTTTATTCTGGGCGCGGCCATCACGCTGTCCGAGCCGGCGGTTACTGTCCTGGGTGACCAGCTGGAGGAGATCACCCACGGCCACATCAAGAACCTGACCATCCGCCTGACGCTGGCTATCGGAATCGGCTTCGCCGCCCTGCTGTGCATGGTCAAGATTCTCACTCAGGCTAACATTCTGTGGTTCTTAGCGCCGCTCTACATTGTCGCCATCTACATGATGCATCGTACGCCCAGCCTGTTCGTCGGCCTGGCCTTCGATTCCGGCGGCGTCACCGGCGGCGCGCTCACCTCGGCCTTCCTGACGCCCCTCACCCTGGGCGTGGCTCAGGCGGTGGCCGAAAAGGCGGGAGATCAGGCACAGTCGGTGCTCACCAACGGTTTCGGCATCATTGCCTTCATCTCGGTGACGCCCCTCATCGCCGTCCAGTGTCTTGGCATCGTTTACGAAAAGCAGTCCCGCCGCGCTCTGTCGGCTGTCACCGTCTCTGAGGACGAGCTGGAGGGCTTCATGAGCTTCGACTCCCCCGATGACGAGGATGCGGAGGACAGCGAGGCGACCACGGAGGAGGTTACGCACTTATGACCATCGAAACATCGGTTCAGGTCGTCATGCTGGTTGTCATTGCGGGGCGCAAGCTCAAACCCGAGCTTATGGACGCCCTGGCCGACGCCGGTGGCAGACTGGCCACCATTATCTACGCCAAGGGTTCGGTGCGGGCCGGAGGGCGGCTTATGGAGGCCTTCGGCTTTGTGCCCGAGGAAAACAAGGTCTTCATTCAGTGTCTCATGACGGCCGAGCACGCCACCGCCGCCCTTGAGATGCTGACACACAAGTTCCACTTTGACCGTCCTAACACGGGCATCGCCTTCACCATCCCGGTGGAAGGCCTGTCCCACTAGCTGCGGAGGATTATCATGGATAACCACAAAAAAGCGCTTTTCATCGTTATCAACGCCGGCTTTGCCGAGGAAATCGTCGCCATCGCCCGGGGCGAGGGTGCCACAGGCGCCACCATCCTCAACGCCCGGGGTGAAGGCTTCAAGTCCAAGACCATTATGGGCATCACGGTGGATTCCGAGAAGGAAATCGTCTTCACCCTCGTCACCGCCAAGGTGGCCAATCGCATCATGGAGGTCGTCCGCGAGAAGGCCGGTGTGCGCTCGCCAGCGCACGGCGTCTGCTTCGTCATGCCCGTGGAGGGCATGACCGAGACCATGGGGAATCTGGATGCCGAAGGCAAGCTGTAAAGCGTGCTGTCAAGGCCTTTTGCTTTACAGCAAAAGGCCTTGCTTTTCGGGCTTTGATGTGGTAGAATGACACATGTCTTATTTAAGATTGAAAGGAGTGTTCGTGATGACTGTGGTTTTCGAGGTGACCGTCACAACCTAATACCAACCTTCATCCTTCGGGTTTATTCGGCATGCAACCGCAACTTGCAGCTCTCCGGGAGGCTGTCGGTGTGCGGTATTTTTGCGCCCAAATGTCAACCCATTTTTTTGAAAAACACGGAGGATTCAATGAATATAGAGGATTACGGCTTTACAGCCGATTTGGAAAAAAACTTGCCTGAGGGCATTTCTGCTCGCGTATTGGCCGCCCATCGAGACCGCTATGAGCTGGTGTGCGAGCATGGTTTTTGCAGCGGCCGCCTCAAGGCGGGGGCCTATCACAATGGGCAGACTGAGCTTTTCCCCACCGTGGGCGATTTTGTCGCCCTCCGTTACAGCGGGGAGGGCGACAGTATGATGGTGGCCACGTTGCCCCGGCGTTCGCTCTTCACCCGTCGTGACCCCGACAAGGGCCGGGGGGAGCAGGCGGTGGCCGCCAATTTCGAGCATGTGTTCATCCTACAGTCGCTCAACCATGATTTCAGCCTGCCGCGCCTCGAGCGCTACCTAATCCTGAGCTGGCAGTCGGGCGCACAGCCGGTGGTTGTGCTCACCAAGGCCGACCTCGTGGAGGATGCTGTGCCCGTCATTCTCAAGGCCGAGGCGGTCGCCCCCGGCGTCGCCGTCCACGCCATCAGCGCCGCAACCGGCCGGGGGTTAGAGGCGCTGACGCCCTATCTGGCACCGGGCTGCACGGCGGTGCTTCTCGGCTCATCGGGCGTGGGGAAGTCAAGCCTGGTCAACGCCCTGCTGGGGGAGGAGCGTATGGCCGTCAAGGCCATCCGGGAGGACGACAGCAGGGGCCGTCATACCACGACACACCGCCAGCTCATCCATCTGCCCGGGGGCGGCATGGTCATTGATACCCCCGGTATGCGCGAGCTTGGCATGTGGGATGTCTCGGCGGGTATGGGCAGCGCCTTCGGTGATGTGGAGCAGTACTTGGGCCGCTGCCGGTTTTCCGATTGCCGGCATGAGAGCGAGCCGGGCTGCGCCATTCAGGGTGCCATTGCGCGCGGAGAGCTCGCGCCAGCCCGCTGGGAGAGCTATCAGCGGCTGCTGCGGGAGGCCCTGTACGCCGATGACAAGGCGGCCTACATGCAGGCCAGAGTTCATTGGGCCAAGGACATCCAGCGCCGCGGACGCCACCGCAAGAAACCGTGAGGTTACAGCCGGCGGTTCAAGGGCATTCAAAGGCACAAGTTCTCCAAAACTATCTCACGCGCGAGGGCGAACTTCAACCTTATCGGGCAGATGGAAGTTTTGCTTATGGCAGTTGGCTGAATGATGGCGGTTGATGTCGATGCCCTCGGCCAGCAGAATGCGGGAGGCCGAAAAGTCCATCTCTCCCGGGCGGCAGCCCCCGCCGTCAAAGACTTTAGACAGAAGTGTGTAACCGGGGCTGTGAGCAGGGGGAGAAGTACAAAAAGCGCGCCTAAAGGCGCGCCGATTTTTACTTGATTCGCTCAAATGCCCTTATCGCTACAACGTGGCCAAAAGCCCCCGCGCAATGGGGATGAACAGCGCCAAAACGCCTGCGGCCACCAGGACAAGGGCAAAGACAACCGTTAAAATAGTCTTGACAGCCTTGCTTTGAAGTGCGGATGCGCACCGGATTCCGACACCCGCCAGAACACCGATGCAGATGAGAACGGCCACGGAGATGAGCGAAATGGCAAGCCCCGATATCTGTGCATAAATCCCGGCGAAGGGGAGGAGGCAGACCGTCCCGCACAGGGTTATGATGCTAAAGCTCAGCAGCGCCAGGCGCTTAGCTGCCTTGTTTTTGATGATGAGCGCCGCCGAAACGCCACCCACCACACTGGCCAGAATGGCGAGCATGGCCATGAGAACGCACGCAATGATCATCCCTACAATTACAAGCGCCGGAAAAACCAGCATAACATGAAACATATTAAGCCTCCATCCGCCGTGCATGATATTCTCTATAAAAGCCAAAATCGAGGAAAATCCTCAGATTTCCCTCGAAAGTGGTTTGGTGCGGCTGAAGGGACTTGAACCCCCATGAAGTTGCCCTCACATGGACCTGAACCATGCGCGTCTGCCAATTCCGCCACAGCCGCA
>JGI994J12354_10003963_pt1 | contig 13541 bp, 12 predicted proteins | sample IntmicLarv3ML3BL_FD_12354 | JGI IMG/M metagenome (IMG submission 12354)
CCTTTTGCTTTTCACGAAGCTGCAAGCCATACTCGCTCATTTTACGTTGACGGGCCTGGCCATGTTGGCCGGGGGGGGTGGGTCTGTGATCCACTGCGCACTTGCCTGAGAAGCAACGATCGCCCTTCAAGAAGAGCTTGGTGCCCTCGCGGCGGCACAGACGGCATACGGAACCTGTATATCTAGCCATTTGCTTGTACCTCCTCGATTACACTCTTCTACGCTTGGGGGGACGGCAGCCGTTGTGGGGAATCGGCGTGACGTCTTTGATCATGTTCACTTCAAGGCCGGCAGCCTGCAGGGAGCGGATAGCCGCTTCGCGCCCGGATCCGGGACCTTTGACATAAACTTCAACAGTCTTAAGACCAAATTCCATAGCCGCTTTGGCAGCTGTTTCAGCCGCCATCTGCGCAGCAAAGGGCGTAGACTTCTTGCTGCCGCGGAAACCGAGGCCGCCGGCCGATGCCCAGGAAAGGGCGTTGCCGTTGGTATCGGTGATGGTGACGATGGTGTTGTTAAACGAAGAACGGATATGTGCGGCGCCGCGCTCTACGAGCTTTTTTTCACGACGCTTACGCGATACCTTTTTAAGCTTTTGCTTAGGAGCCATTTGTTCATCCCTCCGTACCCTATATGGGTGTTTTCATCAATTGGGCTGCTTACTTGCCGGCTTTCTTCTTGCCGCCGACAGTCTTTTTCGGGCCCTTACGGGTTCTGGCATTCTGCTTCGTGTTCTGACCCCTGACGGGCAGGCCGCGGCGATGGCGTACGCCACGATAGCAGCCGATTTCCACCAGGCGCTTAATGTTCAAGGATACTTCCCTGCGCAGATCGCCTTCTACCTTCAAGTGATGCTCGATATAATCGCGCAGCTTGCTGATCTCTGTTTCGGAGAGGTCCTTAACCCGGGTATCCGGATTGATACCGGTTTCCTTCATAATTTGCTGCGAAGTCGTCAGACCGATACCAAAGATATAAGTCATGCCGATTTCCACGCGTTTTTCTCTGGGCAAATCAACGCCCGCAATGCGTGCCATGTGTGTAAAACACCTCCAAAAGTTCTTATACATCGATTCGTTCGATGCTCCGCCCCAATGATTTCATTCGGGCCTGTTTGCCCTTTCACGCTTCACCTGCGTTTCGGGGGCGGATTGAAATAGAAGACGTAACGCATGCCAGTGGTTCACTTAGGTTTTTAAACCGCAGTGCAGCCGCCCACTAAGCCTCGCGATTGGTGAACCCTGTTAGTTTATCACAGATTATCTCGTTCGTAAAGGGTTTTTTTACTTTATTTTTCGGGCTTTTTTAATTCATGTTTCAGTGGTTTGTTTCAACGAATCCGGGTGTGTCGAAAACGAAACTATATACAGTACCCGTGCAAATAAATCCTACCATCCGCTGTACACTGGCCTGTTGCCGATTTTTACACCAAACCCCACCGCCGAATGGCGGTGGGGTTTGATAAAATGAACGAACATGCCCTATTGGTACCATCTCGGCTCAAACGTGAGCCCCAGCATCTTTCCGAACTCAATACCAAATGCAATAAAAGCAAAACCAACTGCCGTCAAAAGATTTCCATCTGCAAACAGAGAAGTAATCGTTCCATCCTCATTTTTCAGCTGCGTGATATCCCTCATGCCCTCCATCTGCGCCATCGTGAAGCCTTCTTCCAAAAGCTCCTCTTTCACGAGCCCCGCCACATACTTTTTTTCACCGATCACACCTGCTTTTAAAAGCAACAGCGGTGAACTTGAAATACTTGCAATAACATGCTCATTAAGATTGAATTTGCGAATAAAGTCATGCACTTGATTATCATTGATGGTTTCCCGTAAATCCATGCAGCCCGGAAGCAAAAGCGAATCAAACTCCGATATAACAAGCTCCGACAAGGCCTTGCTTCTTTTTACGCACAGGCCTTCTTCGCTGATGGCCTGTGCCTTCACACAAAAGACATCATAGGGTTTTCCGGCTTGCCCCAGAACGGACAGAGCCACGCTGATTTCGTAGTTGCTGAAATAGTCGTACAACAACAGCGCTGTCTTTTTCATTCCGATTCTCCTTTCATGCAAGTGCAGCAATGGCTTCTTCTTTCCCCTTCATAATCACCCCATAAACGGGATCAAGGGGGGGGCAGCGCCCCCTTGCGGGTGCAGGGCTGCGCCCTGCTTACTTCAACTCCTCCGGGTTCAAACAGCGCAAATAGGCCGGCACGAACAAGCCATCCTTGCGGATCAGCTCCTCGTCGAACCACATTTCGCCGCCACCGTATTCCGGCGTTTGGATGCAGACGAGATCCCAGTGGATGGCGGATTTATTACCGTTCGGGCATTCATCATAGCAGGCACCGGGGGTGAAGTGGAAAGAGCCCGCGATTTTTTCATCGAACAGGGTATCCTTGATGGCGCTGGTGATGAAGGGATTCACGCCGATGGCGAATTCGCCGACATAGCGCGCGCCCTCATCCGTATCGAAAATTTCATTAATGCGGGAGGTATCGTTACCGGTGGCTTCAACAATCTTGCCGTCTTTAAATTTCAAGCAAACATTTTCGTAGGTTCTGCCGTTATAAAGGCTGGGGGTATTGTAGGTGAGGGTTCCGTTGACAGAATTTTTGACGGGCGCGGAAAATACCTCGCCATCGGGGATGTTCAGTTTGCCGTCGCACTTGATGGCAGGCTGCCCTTTGATGGAGAAGGTCAAATCCGTGCCGATGCCCTTAATGTGCACCCTGTCGGTTTTTTCCATACGCTCGACGAGCTTGTCCATAGCGCGACTCATCTTGCTGTAATCAAGACAGCAAACGTTAAAATAGTGTTCTTCAAAGGCAGGCGTAGACATGCCCGCCTGCTGGGACATGGCTTGGTTCGGATAGCGCAGCACCACCCATTTGGTGTGGGGCACGCGAATCTTGGAATGCACCTTTTCGCCATAGAGCCTGCCGTACAGCGCCATTTTATCCCCCGGCACATCGGAGGATTCGTAGCTGTTATCGGTGCAACGCACCCCGATATAGGCCTGGCAATCGCTCATGCGGGCGGAATCGTATTTGGCCATGAGGTTCAATTGCTCCTCGGTATAGCCCATCTGCATGGAGCGAGTCACGAGTGGGTTCAAAATATTTACCATGGGAATGCCGCCCGCGGCATAGACTTCCTCCACCAGCTGCGCGGCGAATTCATACTGCGTGCCGATAAGCTCAATTAATACCTTTTCCCCTTTTTGCACATCGCAGGAGTAGTTGACAAGGTTATGCGCTAAGGTGACCATCCTTGAGTCTTTCATGCCGTTTGCCTCCTTTATTCAATAAAAGCCTTTGCAATAGGCGGTTGCAGGGTTTTTCCACAAGATAGGTTACCCCTGCCGCCACCGCGAACGCCAAAATAAAACACAAATAAGTATATTGGCTCTGCCAGGGCGTTTCTCCTGCCATCTGCGGAAATTCCGCCGTATAGGGAGGGATGTGCACCTTTTTCAGCCACTGGGCCACCAGCGGATGCCACATATAATAATTAAAGCTGATGCCCGCCAAAAAGCGCATAACGCGATTGCCCAAAATGGCGTTCATGAACGGCAGACTCAAAGCGCTTGATACAAAAATGCCGCCAAATAAAAGCGCCACAGGCAAACGGCGGTTCATCTGCCCCAATTGAATCGGTATCTGCCCGCTGGTATACCCCTGCGCTCTGAGCACCATGAGCAAAAGCGGCACAAGGCTGATGAACACCATGGTGGACAACGCCTGATAAAGCGTTTTAGCCCGTACCTTTTTATACAGCCACGAATACAAGAGCGCCAGCGCCATGCCGATGGCGTATACATCCAAAAAAGCGGGCAGCTGGTTCAAAAGCATGGCGTAATCTTCAAAACGGCGCATGACAAATAGGCGGTAACCGATCCCGCCCAATAACAGCATGGGCAAAACCAGCCATGCCTTTTTAACAGCCAATCGCGAAATGAACGGAAAGATAAGATACGCCTGCGCTTCGATGGCAAGGGTCCATACCGCCATCATAATCGGCGAAAACAAGTAGCTTTCCTTAAAGAAGGTATGGGTAAAGGTGACATGGCGGACAATGTCCACCCACATGGCCCGGGAGGAGGTGTAACCCGCGCCCAATAAAACCGCGCCTAATATATAGAAGTAGTAGCTTGGCACAATGCGCGCTATTCTGCGGACGTAAAACGTTTTTAAGGAAGGCAGCGGTTCTTTTTCCAGCATGTGCGCCGCGTAGGGTAAAAACAAGAGAAAGGCGGACAGCAAAATAATGCCGTCCACCATCATGTAGCCGCAGCGTACGAAGGGTTCAAAATGAATTTGAAATTCGCCTATATCCAGATTTGGCGAAAGCCAGCTTTGCTGCCAAATATGATACCAACTCACCATCAACAGCATGATGACCCGCCAGCCGTCCAACACGGGAATATGCTTGTTTGAAAGGGCTCTCGGCATTTGAATTATTCCTTTTCGCGCAGCAATTTGTAGGTAACCGCTTTATCGCCGCGGTTGTCTCTTAAGGTTAAATCCGTGGCTGTCAGGCGGCTGACGCTGTGGGTCGCCTTCAAATCATCCGCCGTCGCGCCCGTGGACATGGTATAGTTGCGCACGCTGAAAAACAGCTTTTCATCGCCCAAAATGCAGGTGCCGTCCTCGTTAAATACCATTTTGATGCCATCCGCCGTAGCCCAGCTGCCTAAAATGTTGTAAGCGTTGCGGTTCAGCTTCACATCCGTGACATCCTTATAATCGGCGATGGCACGGTAATAGGGAAGGGCCTCATAAGGCTTGCCTGCATTGTACAGATCATTGGCGATTTTATAGTTGGCCTCATTGCGGTATTGCGCAAGGGGCTTAAATTCCTCGGGCAGTGTGTTCACATCCACATCCCGCGTTAATTCCGCGACGGTATTCAAATCTCCCAGGTGATACGCCTGCTCCACCTTTTGAACCAAATCGGCGTAATGCGCCGCAAAAATATCGGCTACCCTCTGCTTGGCATCCTTGTAATCGCCTAAAAGCGCGTACAGGCTGTTCGCCGCCGCGAAATCGCCCTCCGCTTCCTTTTGCTGCGCCAGACGGTAGCGGCAAGCGTTAATGAGTTCCCCGGCATCCAAATAATCGCCAAGGGGCAAAAGCACTTCGATAACCTTTTCATCGTTTAGATCCGTATAGAGCATCTGCGCCCATTCATAGCTCGCCGCTTTGAACCTGTCCGCAGCATCCTTATAGGCGCCAAGCTCTTTAAACAGCGCGATCCCCTGCTCGCATTCCCCATCCGCCACCAGCTTTTCGGCCTTTAAGTAAGTAGCTTCCGCGATTTTTTCATTGCTGTCGCCATGTCCTTCCAGCGCCCTAAAGCCCGCGGCCGCTTCATCAAAGTTTCCGCTGTCAAGCGCCTGATGCGCTTTTTGATAGGCAAGCTCGCGCTGCTTATCGGCTACATCCAGATATTTCGGAATCGCATCGAAATAGGTCTGCGCGGCATCCAGCTCGCCCTTTGCCAAAGCAAGGATTCCGAGCCGATAATGGCATTCCTTGATTTTTTCTTCAGATTGCTCATAATTTCCAAGCTGTGTGAACAGAGCCAGAGCCTTATCGTAATCCTGTTTTGCCATGGCCGTCACGCCCAATTCGTACAGGCAGCCGCCCGCCCGCGCCTTGGCATCCTCGTAATTGCCGCACTTAAGAAACGTTTCGCCGGCCTTTTCGAATTCTTCAAGCGTAAACAGCGATTCCGCCTGTTCGTAATAGGTTTTATTCAATAAATTCGCCGCGTCTTTATAATCGCCCAAGGCTTCATAGGCTGCGGCCGCTTCATCAAAATTCTTGTTCGCGAGCGCTTTTTCAGCAATCAGATAACGGCATTCCTGCGCCGTTTCCGCAGCTTTGCCATAGTCGCCCAGCTTTTCGAATTCGCCTGCGGCCTCATGCCAATCGCCGGCTTCCATCAGCGCGGATGCATTTTCAAACAGGCATGCGGATGCCTGTTCCTTCGCATCCTCATAATCGCCTAATTCTTCATAGGCCTTCGCCGCGGCAAGTAAATCAGGCTGTGCCTTAATCAGCCCCGCTCTGTTGTAGAGCGTTTTTTTCGAAAGCGCCTTCGCATCCGAAAAATCACCGAGGGTGATGAGAATATCGTGCGCCGCCTTTAAATCAGCGGGGGTGTTTTTCAAAATAGCATCCTGCGCTTTATCATAATCGCATTGAAGCGCTTGGTCGGCCGCGTCACGATAGGGCACCATTTGGGCGAACGCCGCTTTCGCATCATCGTATTGCTTGTTCGCCAAAAGCTGCCCTGCCTCGCGGTAGCGCAAAAACGGCAGCAGATGGAAGATGGTGCCATAGCCAAGCGCCGCAAGAACCACAACGGAAACAGCCGCCGCTAAAATCCGTTTGCGCTTGCGCTTTTTTGCCTGAAAAGCCTTTTCGCGCTGGGCATCCAGTTCGGAAGCCGCTTTGCGGGCATTCAGCGTGATTTCCTCCAGCTCCTGTTCGCGCTGACCGCGCACCGCTTCCACGCTTTCCTTATTATAGTTTCTGAACACTTCATCATGGGTGCGGCCGCAGCGCGCGCAGACTTCATCCATATACCCATTGGCGCGTCCGCAGACGCAAACCCATAGGCGCTTGTCCTCCCGCGGGAAGCAAACGGCATTTTCGCCGGCCAAAAAGCGCAGCATCTCCAAAGTTTTCTGATTCGCAATCGGTTCCAGCTCATATTCCGTCATGGGCGTGTTGCCGCGCCGCCACACAAAGCTATCGTCAAACCAGACTTTTTCAAACACCACATCCACGCGAGCAGGCAGAACATCTGTTTTAACGGGCACATCCACAACAAAGGTTTGTTTGCTCTCCCCTTTTAAGTCCATGATTCTTTCCATGTGCCGGGAGAGCATTTCACCCTGTTCATCGTATAAAATCACCGTGGCTTGAACGCTGACCGCTACTTTTTCCGAAAGGTTGAATAAAAGAAGGCTGACCGCCTCAAAATCCCCTGTGGGCAGCTCATAGGAAAACAGTTCTATGGGGCAGTTCATATCCACTTTGATTTTCATCGCGACAGCCTCCCTTCGCCGTAAACCGTTATACCACCGAATGGTAGAGCATGATTCTGTTCAGCCCATCCGAATCAAAATACATTTGCAATGTCACAGGCGCGTCCATACCCACATCGGTCATATACCGAAGGACGCATTCTCCGCCTTCCCAGTATTCCGCAGTCGCGTATTGTTCTTCGTCTTCCGCTCCGTAAAGCACCTCCAGCGTGCCGCCGTCATAAGGAACCTGGCTGTGCATGAAACGCTGGATTACATCCGAAAGAGGTTCGCCGATGGCAATGCCGCGGGGTCCTTCTATGCCATAAGCGAAAATTTCCATAAAAATCAGCTGCGGATTTTCTTTGTTCTTGTCGTACACAAAGGTGAAGGCGCAATCTTCATAATTGATATTGCGGAAAAAGCCCGCATCGTCATCCTCCATCCAGACATCCTCCATCGCTTCACCGAGCAGCGCAAGGCACGCCTCGGGCGTGACAGAGAGGAAATCCAGCCCCGAAAAAGATAAATCATCGCGGGCAAACGCGCTTACGTCGTTGCCTGTAACGCTCCTTTTGTGCATGAAATAGCTTGTATCCTTCGCCAAGGCATCGACCGCCCGAAGGCTTTCGTTCACCTGCGCTTCATCAACCATGTTGGACAAACCATAGGCGCGCACGGCAACGATGGTATTGGCTTGAATGGTGTAAATAAGCCCGCAATCCGTATATCCGTCGCCGCCGCTCGGCAGCTGTTCGTGGATGGCGTACTGCACCGTCATCGGGGTTTGACCCGCCCGCTGCACCCGCGCCCACATAGCGCCCATAGGCATCGTATCGGAAACATACAGATAGGCAAAATCTCTGGAACCGCTCAAATCATCGTTTTCCGAATAGAACGCGGCAACCAGCTTTTCAAAGCTGCTGTCCACAGATACATCCCGAAGAATCGCTTCTTCTTCGGAATAAATCACCATAGCGTTCAGCTTCGTATCTTCATCCAATGTGGGCTTATCGAAATACATCGTGGCAAAATCATAGATATAGGCATACCCATCCTCGCCAAGCGCTTTTTCATCAATGGGCGCGTTCAAGGGCGTGCTCGCTTTGGCTCTGTCGATATACGGGTTCACAAAAGCCATCAGCTCTTCATAGGACAGCGCTTCTTTTTCGCTTTCCGCCATCGCGGGAAGCGCCATGGCTGTCACCAGTATCAAAGAAAGGCATACCGCTAAAAGAATTTTCTTCATTTATTTCGTCTCCTTAATGAATTTCATATGCTAAAGCACACACATTCACTTTATTTTACACCGAAAAGGCGTTCTTGTACAGACAAAAACGAAAGAAATTTCACTATTTTTGTAATCCTTCTGTGATATTTAGAAGCTTTTTGTAAACTTACAGCTCGCTAGTGCAGTAAGGGCAGCGATCCGCGCCCTCTTTGATCTCCATTTTGCAGTGGGGGCAGGTGGGCGCGGGTATTTCCGCCTTCGCCGCCTCCTTCTTTTTAAACAGGTTGTTTATCACGCGCAAAAACAAAAAAATGCAAACGGCAATAATCAAAAAATCCAGCACCGTCTGTAAAAAACTGCCGTAATTCAGCGTCGCCGCGCCTGCCGCTTTCGCTGCTTCTATATTCGGATAGGCTTTAAAATCCAAGGCCAGAAACATGCCTGTCAAATCAATACCGCCCGTCAAAAGGCTGATCAGCGGCATCACCACATCGGATACCAGCGAGGATACAATCTTACCGAAGGCACCGCCGATCATGACGCCGACGGCCAAATCCATCACGTTGCCTTTCATCGCGAAGGCGAGAAAATCCTTCCCCAGCTTTTCCGCTTTCTTTGTGCTTATCATTTGAATACCTCCAACAAAAATGTCTTTAAATCCTCCGGCACGGCAATGCGCCGGAAAAGCTGCACCTTCAGCTTTTCGCCCACCGCATCGGGAAACAGCATCGAAGCCCTTTTTTCCACCACCGCCTTGTAGAACACCTTGCCATGCACAAAGGTTCTTAAAAGCGCTTCCTCGCTTTCCGCCTTTGAAAGTTCAAGAGCCTCCGCCATGCGGGTTTGGATGTTTTCCGCCGATAGGATATCCTGCCATGTTCCCGTTAAATCCGCCATAGCGCTTTCATCCAAAGGCGGATACTGTAAAAGCGCCTTATTGACCCCCGATGCCATCAGTTCATCATACAGGGGCTGCGCCGCCCGCCAAAGGCAGCCGTGGCGGATGCCATTGGGTATTTCGGCGGTAATGGCCGCCGTCAACTTCAATTCCGGCAGCGCGTTTTGCAATTCGTCGGGGCAGATAAGAAAATTTTCAATGCAGAACCTGGGCAGGATAAACAGCGTGGGGAAAACGCCTCTTTTCTTTTCACATTCCGCATCGCTCCATGTATCCCTGTCCACCATGCCGAAATACCCCGGATGGGCACCCAGGATTTTAAATACTGAATCCTTGCCCCCTGCATCCACAATGACGAATCTTTCCAAAATCCCCATATCTCTAAAGGGCGGCTTGTCGAGCATCAAGGTTAAAAAGGAGGTATCGCCCGAGCCTTCCACCACGAGAACCTTTTTTGTGCCTCCGCCATCGGCATGGCTGATTTGCAGGGAGATCCGCTCATCCAATCCGCTCATGTGTCCCTCCCAAGACCACCACTTTGCCAAGCAAATCGTAGCGGTTCCACAATTCCGAATGGTGTGAAATCAGCATCAGCTGGCCGTTCTTTTTGAGCACCTCACGCTCAAGGGCGGCAATCAGCCCGACCATTTGCGAGGGATGCACATGCACGTCCGGCTCGTCCAACAAAAGAACGCCGCCCTCCCTAAGCTGCGTGCACGCCAGATAGCACAGCCCCAATATACGTCTTTCGCCCATGGAGGTTTCGGAGATGGTATGGAGGATGCCGCTATCAAGACGCGCCTTCAGGCCTTCCCCGGTAGCTACCAGCGTTTTTCCCACCCATAAACGGTTGACAATCTCCATCAGCTCTTCTTTTTTGCTTTCTTCCATGGCCGCCTGCCCTTTTTGGAAACCTAACACATCAATATCCGTAATGAAGAACGGCGCGTAAGAAGCGGCTTCCTCCCGATCCCCATCCAGCAGGCAGAGATTGGAAAAAACGGGCATATTCTCATCCGATACGTCAAAGCCGCCTCTTTTTGCGTGCAGCCACCACGCCCCTTGATGGCTTTTTTGCGCTTCCTTTAAAAGCGTCTCCTTGCCGCAGGCGATAATCGCTTCCCGCTTATCAGTCTGAATCACCATTGCCATGCTGCCTATCCCCTCATAGGCGGAAGGCAAATGATCCGAATACCGCTTCAGCTCCATCCAAAGGGCGGCAATGCCGCGAAGAACCGTGCTTTTTCCTGAGCCCGAGATGCCTAAAAACAGCACACGTTCATCATCCGTATCGAGATGCAGCATATTTTCACCCTGAAAGGGGCCAAAGCCCGAAAAATAAAGACCGGTTATGCGCATTAAATCGCCTCCCTAAACACGATTATATCACATGCGGGGCGTGTTGCGCCACCGCTGTTTGTCATGTATAATGGAATATATCGGCAGGAGGTGTCCCATGTATTTTCAAAGCGACTATATTTTGCGCATGATTCAAATGATGGGGGATTTTTTCAAGCGACTTCTTGATATACTGGATGAAACCATGAAAAAAGAGGAGTATGAGCGCTTTATTCGCAAGCAGTGCGGCCTAAGCGGTGAAACAGCCGATTCCCTAAGCGCCGATTCCTTAATTGATATGCTGCCGGATAATCCGCGCCTCATGCTTTCGGAATTGTTCTATGTGCGCGCCAACGCCTTCGAGCTCTTGCCGGAAGAAAGGGATGAATGCCTTTATAAGGCCCTACGGCTTCTTTTGACAGTCGGCCATGAGAACCTGTTTTGCGAAATGCGCCAGGAGCGGCTCCTCTCTTTATACGATGCCATCTATGACAGTCTCACCGCCCGCGATTTGGCGGGGGTGTTTTCCTTCCTTATAACGGCTGAGAATTATTCAAAGGCGGAGGATGTCTTATTTGACGCCCTTGATACCTGCGCGGGCACGGATGCCAACATGCTGCTTGCCTGCGGCATTGCGGCCTTTGAGCGCGTCAACGCGGAAAATACAGATGGGGAGCTTATCCGCGGCGGCCTGCCGAGGGCAGAGCTTGCGGAAACCTTGGATGAATTGTTGAAAAAGCGGGAAATGAACCTATGATTATGCTATCCCTTCAAAACATTAAAAAGGCTTTTGGCAGCAACGAAGTCCTTTCAGGGCTGAACCTCACCCTTCAAGAGGGTGAAAGGATGGGGTTTGTAGGCGTCAACGGATCCGGCAAATCCACGCTCATGAAAATTATTTTCGGCCTCGAAACTGCCGATGACGGCACCATCAGCATGAAAAAAGGCTTAAAAATGGGCTATCTGTCGCAGCAAGGCCTGGTGTCCGATACCTTAACCGTCTATCAGGAGCTGGAAATGGTATTTGAACCCCTGCGGCTGATGGAAGTGCGCTTAAGGGAGTTGGAACAGGAAATGACGGAAGCCGCATCCGATCCCGAGACCCTGCGCCGCTTGGGTGGCGAATACCAACGGCTTACCGACGAATTTGAAGATGAAAACGGCTATGGCCGCGAATCCGCTATTCTGGGTGTGTTGGCGGGCTTGGGCTTCGCAAAGGAGCAGCACGGCCAGCCAGCCATGCAGCTATCCGGCGGCGAACGTACACGCCTTTGCCTTGGACGGCTGCTTTTGCAAAAACCCGATTTGCTATTGTTGGATGAACCTACGAACCATCTGGATTTGGCCGCCATTTCCTGGCTTGAAAAATACCTGACTGAATACAAGGGCACGGTACTCATCATCAGCCATGACCGCTACTTTTTAGACAAAGTTTGCACCACCATGGCGGAATTGCTATTGGGTACCATCGAGCAATATACGGGCAATTACACCGCCTATTCGCAAAAGCGCGCCCAGCGGTTTGAAATTCGCATGAAGGCCTACGAAATGCAGCAAAAGGAAATCGCACGGCAGGAGGCCATCATCGCCAGATACCGTTCCTTCAACCGTGAAAAATCCATCCGTGCCGCTGAAAGCCGTGAAAAGCGCCTTGAGAAAATAGAACGTTTACAGCGTCCTACAGAGGAATCCGCCATCCGCTTCCGTTTCGATATTAAGCGGCGCACAGGTGAGGACGTGCTCATGATTCGGGATTACAAAAAATCCTTCCCGGACAGACTGCTGTTTCAAAACCTGAACCTGCATCTGCGCTTGGGCGACCGCGTGGCCTTAATCGGTCCGAACGGCGTTGGCAAATCCACTTTTTTCAAATGTCTCATAGGCGAACAGCGGCCCGATGGGGGCATTGTACGCTTGGGCGCTAATGTAGACATGGGCTATTATGATCAACATCAGGCACATCTTCACGAAAACAAAACCGTCCTAAACGAAGTGTGGGATGATTTTCCAAAGCTTGTGCAATCGGAGGTGCGCGGCGCGCTGGGCCTGTTTTTATTCACGGGGGATGATGTGTTCATGCCCGTCTCCACCCTGTCCGGCGGCGAAAAAGGCCGCGTTGCCTTAACAAAGCTCATGCTGAAAAAAGATAACCTTCTTTTAATGGACGAGCCGACAAACCACTTGGATATGGATAGCCGCGAGGTCTTGGAGGACGCGCTTCATGATTACCCCGGCACGATTTTAGCCATCAGCCACGACCGCTACTTTATCAACCGCTTTGCCAACAAGGTCTGTGTGTTAACGGAAGATGGGTTTATCGAGTACCTTGGCAATTACGATGATTACATTGAAAAAATAAGCGCTGATATCCCACCCGACGGCAATGAGCCGCTGCGGACAAAAACCGAAATCGACAAGGAAAAGCGCCGTTCCCGCGAAGCGACAAAACAAATCAAAGACCAAAGCGCAAAAGTAGCGGAACTGGAAAAAGCCGTGGCCGACAGCGACAGCGCCATCGCCGATTATGAAAAACAATTAGCCGATCCCGAAACCTATAAGGATCAAGCCGCCGCGCAGGAATTGAATAAACTGTATCTCCTTGCCAAAGAGACACAAAGCGCGCTTTTTGAAGAATGGGTGCAGGAGGAAGAAGCCCTGCAGGTTTTGAAAACAGCCGCAAAATAAACACATATATATAAATGGAGGATTTATGTACGAACAGCTTAGCGCCTTATTATCCGGCTACGCCGACCCATGCCGATGCCTTGATACCCTGACACGCATTTGGGAAAACGACCGCCTGTTCAGCTTTGATGCCTTCGCGCGCACAGCCAAGGTTTGCGCGGATCGCATGGCGGAGGCGGGTCTTGAACAAATTGAAACCCTGCCGCTTAAGGCCGATGGCTTTACCGCCTACGGGGATTGGTTAATCCCCGAGGCCTGGGACGCGAAAACCGCTCGCCTCACCATCGTTTCCCCCCAGGTGGCCGATCCGATTCTGGCGGACTACCCGACAATACCCTGCAGCCTTGT
>JGI994J12354_10003964_pt1 | contig 13540 bp, 14 predicted proteins | sample IntmicLarv3ML3BL_FD_12354 | JGI IMG/M metagenome (IMG submission 12354)
CGGCATAGGCGGGCAAAGCGAATCTTTACCGCTTGCTTGAGGGGTGAGTTTGCCTGCATCACATTGTCAAACAAGGAGAATCGCCAGCCGTATTTGGCAATCGTTATCGCTGCCATCCGTCTGGCGCGGCCTTGGGGATACCCGTCCACGGGCACCACATCAATATTCACGCCGAGGCCCTTGATGGGCGGTGCGTCCTGCTCTATAAGTAAGGTGGTTGGATCAATAAGCTTTGCAAAGGGATAGTAATAGTCCGGCCGTGTTTCATGGGTGAAAATCCGGCCACTGCCCTCTTGGAAAACGGTGGTGACGAACCTTTCATAGTCCGGGCGCGGCATCAGCACGTCAATGTCGTCGTCCCAGGGAATATACCCTCCATGTCGCACAGCACCCAGCAGGGTACCGCCGGCCAGGGCGTAGCGCAGACCATTTGCTGTGCAGATGGCTTTGAGCTGCTGAAGCAGGGAGATCTGCGTGCTTTGCACTTCTGTGAGCGTCATGGGTTTCATTTTTCTACCCTCCATGGAAAAGGCATGGGACAAAGTAGTGAACAGGGTGTGTTTGAAAACAGGCTGATTGAGCAAAACAAAGATGGTAGCGGAGCAACAAAAGCCGTCTTTTATCGTGACTATTGATAATGCCAGGGTGGGGGATTATACTAAGCGTAGCATAAAACCGAAAGGATCATTTGCATGAGAAAGAACTTTGGGGCGAAGCCCATTACCTATCCGCAGCCGGTGTACATCATCGCGTCATATGACAAGGACGGCACACCCGATGCCATGAATGCGGCATGGGGTGGCATCAGCGAGGAAAACGAAATTTCCATTTGCGTAAGTGCGGAGCATAAGACGATGAAGAATATTCTGGTTAGCGGCGCATTTACTGTCAGCATGGCGGACGAAGCGCATATGGCGGCCTGCGATTACGTGGGAATTGTTTCAGGCAACAATGTGCCGGATAAATTCACAAAAGCGGGCTTTCATGCCATCAAAAGCGCGTTTGTTAATGCGCCGCTAATTGACGAGCTGCCTGTAGCGCTGGAATGCAAACTCATCAGCTACGACGATGCAACCTGCCGCTTGGTGGGCGAGATTGTGAATGTCTGTGCGGAGGAGAGGGTACTAAACGCTGAAGGCAAAATCGATCCCGAAAAGCTGCAACCCATTATTTTTGACCCGATGAACCATACGTATCTGGCTGTTGGGCAAAAGGTGGGCAATGCGTTTAAGGATGGACTAAAACTTAAATAGGCAGGTACGAATGAACCATGAGCGCATCAAACTGTTCCTGCGTCAATTCGTGGTGATAAAATAAATCATAGTAACGCGCGATTTCGGTATACAAATCATAATCGCATTGATCAGGGTATAGGGTATTCGAAAGCCAAATGAGCCCAAGGTAGCGTTGCACGGAGGAAGGGAAGCCCATCCAGTTCAACGGTCCCAAGGGTGTTTCGATGTAGTTTCCGCTTGAGATGGCGCGTAAATCCTGCCAGAGTGGATCATTGCTGACGGTGGCATAAACGCTGTCGGGCGCGAAAATAATGACCTCCGGATCCCAAACAAGCAGTTGTTCCATATCGACAGTGTTTCCCGTGCCCTTGTTGACGGGGTTGTCTACAACGGCTTTATTTTCGCTAATCATATCAATAAGTTCAGCAGGGTAGCTGCCATTGGCTAAAACACTAAGCCCATCATCGCCCAAGCAGTATAGAATTGAAATACGGTTTTCGCCCACTTGCTCCATAATGGCATCCGTGCGGGCGAGAATCTCTTCGCAGTAAAGCGCGAGGATTTCCGCGCTTTCCGCTGCATCAAGCAAAACGCCTAGCTTGCGATAAGCATCGGCAAAGGTGCGGAAGTCAGCGGAAATATGCACGGTAGGGATGCCAAGTTGTGTCTGCAATGCATCCATATCCTCGGCAATGCCGGATTTTGGCTCGCCGATATCAATAATCACCTGCGGGTCGGCGGCAGCCAATTCTTCCAAGTTTAAAGTGCTGCTGCCGTACAGATTTCCAAGCACATTCAGATTCATAGAATCGCCCATGTAAGGTGCGGCTGCACTTGTCCACGCGGAGGCAAGGTTTGTGAAGCGCTCGGGCGCAATCGCAAAAAGCATAATTTGTGAAAGTGGGCCTGAGGGAGAAAAGCGCTCAACAGAGATAGGTACAGATACGGCACGCCCTGCGTCATCTGTAAAGATTGTTTCCGCCAGACCAAGTAAGGGCAGGCAAAGGAGCGCTACGGAAAGGAATAGAGCCAGGAATTTTTTGAACATGGGAATCCCTCCTACTGCTTTTTTAGTGTGTTATCGGAACGCATACGCGAACACTATCGTCATAGAGGCTTTCCACTTGCACGGGCAGTCCGTAGAGCTTTTGCATGAGTTCGGCCGTCATTACTTCTTCAGGAGAACCGTGGGCGATGATATGCCCGTCATGCATGGCTAAAATGGCGTGCGAGAAGCGGTAGGCCTGCTCCGGATGGTGTGTGGACAGGATGATGGCATAGCCTTCCTCCGCCAGCAGGCGAATACGGCGCAGGACGCGCTCCTGGTTACCAAAGTCCAGGTTGGCAGTCGGTTCATCCATGATCAGTGTTTTTGATTGCTGTGCCAGTGCGCGTGCAATGAGCACCAATTGCTGTTCGCCGCCGGAAAGCCGCGTGAAATCGCGGGAAGCAAAATCGGCGATGTCGAGTTTTTCAAGCGCCTCCATTACAATCTCTCGCTCCCTCGCGCCCGGATTTCCTGAAAAGGCGACCTGCGTTGAAGCGCCCATGAGCACGATGTCGAATACGGAATAATTGAACGTATTGCTGTGCGATTGTGGAATATAGGCCATGTGCTTGGCCAAAATCCGGGGAGACAGCGTATCAATACGCATATCGTCCACCCTAATCTCGCCTGTACAGCGGCGGTTTAGTCCAAGCATACAGCGGAATAGGGTGCTCTTTCCAACGCCGTTTGCGCCGAGCACGGACAGAAGTTCGCCGTCACGGGCGGAAAAGGAAATATCATTCAGTACGTGGCGCGTGCCGTAGGCAAAGCTTACATTTGTGACCTGCATGCTCATACGATGTCGCCTCGCTTCGTGATTAAGTAAAGGAAGAACGGCGCGCCGATGAATGCTGTTAAAATCCCAAGCGGCGCTTCCGAAATGAACAAATTCCGTGCTACATTGTCTACTAATAATAGAAACAACGCTCCGAACAACATCGAAAGCGGCATCAAGAAGCGGTAGTCATTGCCGACAAGGCGGCGCGTCAGATGGGGAATCACGAGCCCAACCCAGCCAATCGTGCCGCTGACAGCAACAGAGGCGGCCGTTAAAAGCGTTGCTGCGCTAATAACAACAAGCCGCACTGCCGTGGTTGGGACGCCCATTGTACGCGCCTGCGTATCGCCCATGGTTAAGATTGTAATGCGCCAGCGTAAAAGCAATAAGGGAATGATGCCAGCGGCCATGGGAATCGCTGCAAAAACAACATCGGACATGCGTGCCCCGGACAAACTGCCCATCAGCCAATAGGTGATGGCGGGAAGCTGGTCGTTGGGATCGGCAATTAGTTTAATGTAGGAAGTGCAGGCTGAGGCAAGCGAACCGATCATGATGCCGGCCAGAATCAGGCCTATGCTCTGCTTGCCCTTGGCATGGCGGCCAACAAGCCAAACCAAGGCAACGGTTAGCGTGCTGAAAACAAAGGAGCTGAAGGTAATCATCTGGCTGCTGGCACGCAGCAAAATAGCCAGCGCCGCACCCACTGCCGCGCCTGCGGATGCACCCAAAATATCGGGCGATGCCATAGGGTTTTGAAAGATACCCTGATAGGCTGCCCCCGCCGCAGACAGACTGCAGCCCACCATGCAAGCCAAAAGAATGCGAGGCAGGCGAATGTTTAAAAGCACGTTTTCCATGCGCGCAGGCCAGAACGGTTCAATAGGCGCGATCTTTGAGAACAGAAAGCCGAATAACTCGCGGGGCGTTATAGGATAGCGCCCGAGGCCGAAGGAAAGCACCACCACGATCAAAAGTGCAACGAGGAAACCCAGTATAATCCAGTGGTTACGGCGGTTTTGCTTTACAACAGAGTCAATCATCCTGTGCACATCCTTGCATGAAGCAATAAAAAATGGAAGTGAATAATCTTGCAGTTTAAACGCAAGCCCATTCCTTCCGCGAATACAAATACTTGCCACACGATAAAAATAAATAAGCGGCAAACGGAATGCATTCCTCTCCTTCTCAAACGCGGAAGGTGCAATCGTTTCCAATCTACACCAAGGCCAAGCTGCCATAGCCGTGCGTTAGGCAGGGAGGCGCGGAGGGGCAGAATACCCTTGTCAACATGACGGCGCTAGTATACAATAAAGATGCAAAGTTGTCAAAGATTTGTCAATTTTTAGCTTGATAGGAGGCGTGCATGCATCTTTTTTTAACGGGTGCCAAGCAGGTGGGTAAATCCACAGCGATTATGAAAGCTTTGGCGCATACGGCGCTTACACCGGGCGGGTTTCGCACTGCTTGGGTCCACCCACAGGAGACACTTGGCTTATGTCCATTTTCCCAGGTGGCTTTGACGGATGCTCAGGTAGTTGCGTGGCGGCATGATGGGCATATGCAAGCAGATGTCGAGCGATTTGACGTACTTGGAACAGCGACGCTTGCCGCGGGGGATGAAGATATCATCGTTATGGATGAATGCGGGTTCTTGGAGCAAGACGCGCTTTTGTTTCAAAAAGCGGTTTTGAACCGGTTGGATGGGGGCATCCCTGTGTTGGGTGTGGTGCGGCAAGGAGCGGGTGGGTGGACAGAGCAGATTTTAAACCATCCGAAAGTGAAAATGTTGCAGGTTACCCAGGAAAACCGCGACAGTAGTATTGGTGTCATTTTGGCATGGATCGAGGAGGAAACAGATGGAAAGCATGATTGAGCGCATTGTGCGCTTTGAAGTCAACGGGGAAAAGCAGCCCTCATTTCTCTGCACCCCCGATGCGCTTGAAGAGTTGGCGGTGGGGCATCTGTTGGCGGAGGGCACCATTCAAAACGCCAAGCAGGTTTTGACGGTGCGCGCGGAGGAACTTGCTGTTTTCGTGCAAACCGATGCGCCGCTTCGGGCGCCGCTCACAATTGAAGAGCGTATCGAAGCGCTTACACCCGTAAAAAAAGGCGCACAGATGTCAGCGGAAGATATTTCCGCACTCATGCAGCGTTTGCTAAAAGAAGAAACCTTTTTCGGTACGCATTGCATCGCGCTGAAAACGCCGGATGAAATTGTGTTTCGTGAAGATGTTGGGCGGCATAATGCACTGGATAAGGTTATTGGTTTCGGTGGGGGAAAAAATATAGATTTCTCTCACTGCGCCATCGCGGCAACGGGACGCATTTCCTTGGAAATGCTGCTAAAAGCCGCTACTGTGGGAATCCCCATTATTTTAAGCAAAAAATACCCGAGTGATTTAAGTCTTTCTTTAGCGGAAAGTTTAGGTATTTTGATTATTGAAAAAGCACGCTGAAGGCAAGAATTTAGGGGCATTCAACAAGTTAGAATAGACTAACTTGTTGAAGTATGACTAAAAATTATCAAAAAGCTATTGCTTTAATCAAAAATATTTGATAGACTTAATCAGGTCATTAAAAAGCTCCGAGTCCTGCCGGCCCCTGTGGTTGGCTTGACCGATTGGTACGCTGAGCAATTGGCGTTGCCAGCCATAGCGCAAAGGAGTCTGCGAGACCGTGTTTTTTGCTGTATGCAAAAGCACGATTGAGCAGGCTTTCACTTTGCGCATTTGTGCGATCGGAGAATAAGGAGGAAAATGCATGTCTGGGGAAAACAAAGGATTCCTGAACCGTGAGTATACGCGTAGGCAGTTTATAAAGCTGTCTGCAAAAGGACTCACCGGCGTAGCGTTGTCCAGCAGCCTGCTATCGTTGATGAATGTCACGCAGGCACAGGCGGAAGCCGGCCAGGTCACAACGCTGGCAACACCGACGCATCTGTTGGTTGTCAATCGTGCCAAGTGCACGGGTTGCCAACGTTGCGAAATGAACTGTACGTTGGCAAACGACGGGGTTTTACAGCCCTACATGGCGCGCGTTCGTGTGCGCGACAGCCTGAACTTCGGTGCTGAAGGACCGACGGACGAGTTCATGACGGTTGGCGGTGGTAGCTTTGGTGACTGGACATACCAGCCCGAAGTCTGCAAGCAGTGCGGCGATGCTGCGTGCTTGAACGCTTGCCCGATGGGGGCTATCTATGCCGATGAAACCACTGGTGCTCGCATCATTGATGAAGAGAAGTGCGTTGGCTGCGGTCTGTGTGTAACGGCTTGCCCGTGGAACATGCCGCGTCTCAATCCCGAAACCAGAAAATCCAGCAAGTGCATCAATTGCGGCGCTTGCGTGCGCGGCTGCCCGACCAGCGCGCTTACCATGATTCCGTGGGAAGATGTAGCTGCGGCAATGAACTAAACGCCATAGGAGGTATCATTCATGTACGGATGGACCGGAAATTTACTCCGTGTAGACTTAACCACTGGTGCTGTGTCTAAAGAGAGCAGCGAAAAATATTTCCCCTATATTGGCGGCAAGGGCATGGCCAATCGTATCATCTACGATGAAGTCCCCGCCGGTACGAATCCCACCGACCCGGAAAACAAGGTTGTCTTGGCTGTCGGCCCCAACACCGGCTCCAGCGCACCTTGCAGCGGTCGTACCACCATTTGCACACTCTCTCCCTTCACCAAGTTTAACGCGATCGTTGACGGCCACGTGGGCGGCGATATCGGTACGCAGGTGAAAGTGGCAGGGTACGATGCTATTATCATCGAAGGCGCGTCCGACAAGCCTGTGTACATCAAAATCATGGATGATGATGTTACCGTTGAAGATGCCGCCGATCTTTGGGGTGAGACCACCACCACCGCCACCAAGGTGATGAACGAACGTTATGGCAAGAGCGCGACGACGATTTCCATCGGCAAAGCGGGCGAAAACCTGCTGAACCTGTCCTGCCTTATCACGGGCGTTGGCCACTGCGCCGGCGGCGGTTTGGGCAAAATTTGGGGCAGCAAAAAGCTGAAGGCAATCGTTGTAAACGGAACGGGCAAAACTGCAGTTGCGAACCCCGAAGAGGTTGCGAGGCTGAACGCCTACGTTCTCAACGACTTGATTGGTTCCAATAACAATCACGTTGTACCCTCTGTTCCGCAGTCTTTCTCGGAGTTTGACGCACCTAGGTCCCGCTGGACGGGTCATCCCGGCCTGACGTGGGGCGCTGCTGAAGGCGGTCCGATTGATACCGGCGAATCACCTCCCGGCGAACCCACTTTGGTGGGCTTCCGTTGCCAGAAATCCGTGTTCGACCATGGCGAAATCGCCGAAGGTTACACCCGCAAGATGGTTGGCTGCGCGTCTTGCCCCATCCGTTGCTTCGGTGCTGTTCAGCTACCGAAATTGCAGGAGAAGTTCGGCATGAGTTCTACTCACGCCAACACTTGCCTGGGCAACAGACCCTATAACGCGCTCATGAATGCAACGCCCGATATGGATAAAGAAGGCGACGGCACCTTGCATGCCAGCATCTTCAGCTCCATTCTAGCGGATGATTTGGGCCTGTGGGATAACTACGGTGAGCTCAGTGCCACGCTGCGTTACTTCATGGCGGATGATTACAAGTTCATGAAGCAAATCATGACCGAAGAAGAATTCAACCAGATTGATTGGGCGAAGCGCGACGAAGGCGACTTGACCTTCATGAAGGATATTCTGGAACTCATTTGTGAAAACACGCATCCCATCTCCACGTTGGCGCAGGGCGCGTACTATGTGGATCAGCAATACCACGACATCGTGCCGGATTACCTGCACTCCTCCGCGCTTGGCGTTTGGGGACCGCTCGGCGGCAAGCGCCACCACGGCAACGAAGCCGCGGCGCAGGTTGGTATGCTGACAAACGTGTTTTACAACCGTGACGGCATGTGCCATACCATCGTGAACATCACGGGCTCGGGCCTGCCGTACGACTTGCAGAAGTCCATCGTTGAAGAAACCTTTGGCGAAGGCTGCTTGGATGCTCCGTCCAACTATACCCGCATGAACGAGTCGAAAGCGAATTTTGCGAAGTTTGGCATTATGCGCCAAGTTATGCATGATTCCTTCACGCTTTGCAATTGGGTATGGCCGATGACCCTCTCGCCCCGCAAAGACCGTGGGTACAAGGGTGACTTGAGCGTGGAATCCCAGTACATGGCTGCTATCACAGGCGATCCGTGGACGGAGGAAAGTTTTGATGAAGCCATTGAGCGCTGCATCCAGCTTCACCGTGCCATGACTGTTAAGCAGGCAGGTACAATGGATATGCGTAACGAGCACGATGTGATTTCCGAGTTCGTATTCAACGCCAACCCCGATCAAGAGCCTTTCACTGAGGGCACGCAGAAGTTCGAACGTGAAGATTGGCAGCTTGCGCTGACCATGTTCTACAAATCGTTTGGCTGGGATGAGACCACCGGCGCACCGACCCGTGCGAGCTTGGAAAAGTTCGACATGAAGGACGTTGCGGACGATTTGGAATCCTTAGGATTGCTTCCGTAATAACACCATGGAAAACATGGGGAGGACAGCCCATGCTGTCCTCCCTCTTTCTTTTTCTGAAAGAAGGGGGCACATATGAGCGAGAATTTGCAGCAAGAGCAAATCAATGAAGCGGCAGCGAGGCTGGCGGATTATATCTATCGCCGCACTGTCTGCTCGAAGGTAACGGGGTGCAAGGCATTGCTCCGCGAAAGCGAATTGGCTTTAGATGAAGCAATGCTGGATGCGCTTTTGGCAAATGTCGGTTCTGAGGACGCACATTCCGCGCTTGTAGAACTTGCAATTGTGAAAGGCAAGAAAGACACCTACGTCTATTGGGCGCCTATTATGACACAGCAGTATGCGAAGTTGGACGCACTTTTGGAAGATAAAGATATTTTGGCCACCATCGCCTCCGTTGTACGTTCCGATAGCAAGCTTTACCCCCGCCCCACGCCCGTGGAAAAGCTGAAACGTTATCCGTTTAATTATACGGAAGATGAAATCTTGGGCGCGGCGGCACGCATGAAGATGGAAGAAAAATATGAGGATATTGGCATGATACAGGCTTCCAATGGCAGCCGTGCATTGCATTCGTCAAAGTCTTTGTCAAAAGCATACGCGCAGGCGCTGTATGAAGCCTCCGAAGTGCAAGAACGGGAGAATCCGTAATTGCAATTTTTTGTGATACGGTTTATACTAATTAAAAGGGCAAGAAGGGGGGACGAGCTGTCGAATGTTTAATATTGGTTCTGCTGAATTAATACTCATTCTTTTGGTGGCATTCGTTGTCGTCGGCCCTGAGGATTTACCGAAGGTTGCGCGCGCGTTGGCGCGTGCGGTGCGCTATATGAAAGCGCTTTTCCAAGATTTTAAACAAGAAACTGGGCTTGATGAGACGCTTGACGAACTCAAAGCAACGCAAAACGAGTTGACCCAAACGGTGCGCGACGCTGATCCCACGCGGGAGCTGCGTACTGTAAAGGCCGATACGGAAAAAGTGATGCGAGAAACAAAAAAGGCAGTCAAGGATGCTAAATAACCAATTTTCAAGGAGGCGATTCTTATGAGGCTGGGAGCAACAGAGATTATTTTGATTCTGGTACTGGCGCTGGTAGTCTTTGGCGGCGGCAAGCTGGCTGGCGTTGGCAAGGCGTTGGGACAAAGCATCAAGGAATTTAAGAAGGAAGTTGCCGTGGACGACAAAGACGCGGATGCGAAAACAGAAGAAAAGTCGGAAACCAAGCCTGAGGCTGACGCCTAAAGATGAGTAAGGGACAGACAAAAGGGCAGATGCTGGCTGAACACCTGCTTGCGTTTCGCAAGGTGCTGGTTATCAGTGTTGCGGCAATCGGTGTTATTTTCTTTATCATTTTTTACGCGTTCCGCATGCCGCTGGTCGATTTCATTCTCGCCCCGCTTCGTGGGCGCGGGATTGAAGTGGTTGCCACCCACGTTTCCGAAGCGCTCATAATGCAGTTTAAAGCCTGCCTGACAGCGGCGATTGTTGTGGCGATGCCGATTCTCATGTGGCAGGTCTGGACATTTGTTGCGCCCGCCCTTTATCCGTCCGAGAAAAAGCTGTTCGCGCTGCTGTTCTTTATTGCGTTGCTGCTTTTCATCGTAGGTGTTATTTTTTCCTATGTCTACGTGTTTCCGCTGGCAATTGATTTGTTTTTTGAAGCGGGCGTCGGGGTGGCAACAACCCTCTGGTCGGTCGATCAATATTTTGGATTCGTGTTGTCCTTTGTATTGCCCTTCGGTTTCATGTTTGAACTACCTGTAGGCGTTTATATGGCGACGCGGCGCGGCTGGGTTACCTATGAGAAGCTTGCCAAAAGCCGCAAGTATGTTCTGCTGGTCATCGCGGTGATCGCTGCGATTTTAACCCCGCCGGATGTGGTATCCCAGTGCATGCTTGGCATTCCGATGTACATTCTGTTCGAAATCGGTGTGCAGGTCGCACGGCATGTGCATCCCGCCGTCAAACCGGTGTAGGCAATCAACGAATGAAAATACAAGTCCTTACCAAATGCTTTATTTGGTAAGGACTTTTTCTTTATAAAAAATTTCTTGTCATGAGGGAAAAGATGCGGAGCGAAACCCGCACTTGCTGAAAGCAGGAGCGCGGGGTCTAGGGAGCAATACCCCCTGGCCCGGCGCTCCGCCTATCACCGGTATAATTCAATGGTTTTCAATAATTCAAATTCGCGGATGTTCCGCACGGAGCTATATGCATAGCGTGTGACGACAAGCCCTTCACGCCAATACAGCGGCAGGAGAGGAATATCCTCGGCCATCTGGCGCTGCACTGCATACCATTGCTGTTGAAACTCCGTCTCATCAATCGCCTTGCGGAGCGCCTGAAGAATTTTGTTCATATCATCAGAGCGGTAGCGGGCATAGTTTGCGCCAGTGCCAGGGCCACTGCTGGAATGCAGCAAGAAGTATGGATCAGGTGTAACATCAAAATTGACGGCAACTAGGCACAGGTCAAAGTCACCCGAGGTTAGTTTGGCGGTGGCACCTGCCATGTCATATGGCGTGATGAGCACGCGAATGCCCACATCACGGAGCATGGTAGCGATCTGGCTGGCCGTTTCTTTGCGCAGGGCGCTTCCGGCTTCGTCGTAATAATATAGGCGCAGGGACAATTCTTCTGTTCCAGCGTCGGTTTGCCGGGTGCGGTATCCCCTTTCATTGAGGGTCATCCAGCCAAGGTCGTAGAGCAAATTACGGGCCCTCTCGGGATCATAGCCCACATCATTTGGGTATCTTGTGGCGTTCTCATTGTAGAGCCATGAGCCGGGATGCTGCAATGTCTCCGTTTCCTGCACCATGCCCTGATAGGTATTGAGCTTGATGTACGAAACATTGATGGCATGGGCGATGGCCTGCCGCATGCGCACGTCGTTGCCTAGCTTGCGCACGCTCTGGTTGATGAGCAGGCATTCCAGCTGACGGGTGCTGTAGGTATAGGAGTTGGCGCGATTGGTGACAGTGCCACGGTAGCGTGCGGCCGTGTTGGAACGGGTCATTACAATGTCCACGTCCTCTGATTCAAAGGCTCGGAGGGCATCCTCGGCGGTAGCGTACCAATCGCAGATCAACTCGCCGACGTGAGGTGGATTGCCGCCCCACCAATTTTCATTGCCAGTCATCCACAGTGCTTCGCCGGGGATATAGTAGTCAATGCGGTAGGGGCCGGTGCCCGGCGGGTTGATCTCGTGGGTGGACTGCGCCTGAAGCACAGGAAATGTCATGGCATACAGAAGGCCGTAGTAAGGCCGGTTTGTGCGCACGCGTAGAACGCGTTCATTGTCTGCTTCCCAGGAGGATACAACGGACACCAGCTCACTGTACATTCCCCGCCCGGAAGGCGTTTCAGCGGTATTTGCCAGTGTCTGTATGGCGGACATGGTTGCAGCCACGTCGTAGGCAGTCAATTCCCGGCCATCGTGGAAGAACACGTTCTCGCGAATGGTAAACAGCCAGGTTTTGCCATCGGTCAAGACATCCCACGAGGTGGCAAGGGATGGCTGGGGCTGGTTGTCGTCATCGATGGAAATGACGCTGTCATACACCAAATCCAGGATAGACAACGCGTCCCGGTCCATCACGGTTAGCGGGTAGAGCTGCATGTCCGGTGAAACCACCATGGCAATGTGCATGGAAGTGGGAACGACGGAGGTAGCGCCCCCAAAGGCAGGAAGGAGCAGCAGCGCAAACAGCGCAGCCAATGTCCTACAAAGAGGGCTCCTCCGGCGTATAATAGTGCTTGATGTAGATTTCATAGGCATTTACCACCCTGCTTACGTATTGCGCTGTTTCAGCGAAAGGAATGACCGTTAGCGTGTGTCCATCGGAGGAATACGCGGGATTTTTCAACCATTCCCCCACCTGGCCCTGACCAGCATTGTAACCTGCGGCAATTTTTATAATATCCCCTTCAAACATGCGCGCGAGGAACCCCAGATACCAGGTGCCAAAGCGAATGCTTGTTTCTACGTCAAAGAGGCTATCCTGGGTATATCCCTCTGTTTCCTGTAGCCGTTCGGCGATCCATTGGCCTGTGTCAGGCATGATCTGCATCAGGCCGCGGGCACCCACGCTGGATACGGCCATCGGGTCAAAGCGGCTTTCATGGTAGATTACAGAGGCGATCAGGGCCGGGGGAATCCCTTGCTCCGCTGCACACGCTTCAATCAGATCCCGGTAGGGGAGCTTATATTTTTCCTTTTCCGCTGCAAGCTCCGCAATCCGCCGTTCCTCCGCGCGGTTTGCCTCCGCCTCGCGCCAGGCGTTGAGTCCAATGACGAACACCACGGTGAACAGGGAAATCATCAACAGTGCTGTCACAAGCCAGAAAATGGCCGGTTGCCTATTGAAAAAGGTTCGTTGCTCGGGAATGTCCAGCACGCTGCTGGTATCCTCCCAGGCCGGTGGCGAATCAAAGACGTGCAAGTCTATCTCTGTTGGCGGCGGAGGGTTTGGGCGTGGCGCGGGGGCTTCGGTGTCCATTTGGTTACGCCGTGCTGCGCTGCGGGGACGGCGGTCAGGCTGGAAATTGCTCATGGTTGCGCCTCCGCTCTGCGCAAAGCGCCCTGCCAAAGCGTTTCAATTTGCCGCCTAGTCTCTTCCCGGGATCCCGATGTGTCGATGGCGGCGTCTCCCCGCCGAAGCTTTTCCTCCGTGGGCATCTGGCTTTGGATGCGGCGTAGGGCATCCTTTGTGGATAAGGTATCGCGCTTTATCACCCGGCGGAGCTGCTCCCGGCGCGGGACGTGCACTACCCATACCTCGTCCGCAATGGATTCCATGCCCGCCTCATACAGGAGCGGGACATCCACCACGCATAGGGGCTGCCGGCAGGCGGCAACCGCCTCGTCAACCGCCTTCTGTACCAAGGGATGAACGATGGCATTGAGCGCTTTTCTCTCCTCCTCGTCTGAAAACACAATG
>JGI994J12354_10003965_pt1 | contig 13540 bp, 6 predicted proteins | sample IntmicLarv3ML3BL_FD_12354 | JGI IMG/M metagenome (IMG submission 12354)
ATCTCGCGGATAATTACAGTCTGACGCAGGAGGAAATATCGCGTCAGGTCGCGAAAAGCCGCTCTGTTGTGGCGAATTCGCTGAGGCTGTTATCATTGCCCGACGAGGTTCTCAAATACATAGAGGACGGGGATATAACATCGGGACACGCGCGCGCGATTTTATCGGTTGACGATTCCGGGGAGCAGTTGAAACTTGCGGAGAAGATAATCAAAAATAATTTGTCGGTCAGAGAAACCGAGAAGATTGTCAAGGTGATAAAAAGCTCGTCCCTCGCGGGGGACATAAATGATGATAATAATAACGATACCGAAAATATAAATACAGATAAAGAACTCGAAAAGATAAGAAAAGAAACAGAGCTTTATTTAAAAGATTTACAAAGTAAAATATCGGGGATTTTCGGTAAAAAAATAACGATAAACACAGCGAAAAAAGACGGCGCGCAGAGCGGTAAACTTGAAATAGAATATAAAAACAATGATGAACTTGAATCTATAATAAAAGTTTTGTGCGGCGAAAAAAATATATTTGATTGATTTGTTTAAAAACAAACGGAGGAAATGAACCCTATGCTTGATATAAAATTTATAAAAGATAATATAGATTACGTTAAAACAAGATTAAACGCGCGCGGTGACGACAAATACACAAAAGATATTGACGAAGTTGTTGAATTATACGCCAAAAGAAATGAATTGATATACGAAAACGAACAGCTCAAAGCCAAACAGAATCAAGTTTCAAAAGAAGTTCCCGTTTTGAAAAAAGCGGGTAAAGATACAACTTCGCTTCTTGAAGAAATGAAAGAGCTTTCGGAAAAAGTCAAAAGCGGCGATGTTATAATAAAAGAGATTGACGAAAAAATAGCGAAAATATTGATGTTTATCCCGAATTTACCGCATGAATCCGTGCATTTGGGTAAAGACGACAAAGACAACACTGTTGTAAGGGTTGTCGGGACACCGAGAAAGTTTGATTTCACTCCCCTGCCCCATTGGGAGATTGGGGAAAAACTCGGTATACTTGACCCCGCGAGGGCGGCGAAAGTTACGGGGACAAGATTTTGTTTTTATATAGGCGACGGCGCGAGACTTGAAAGAGCTATCACAAACTATTTTCTCGATTGTCACGCAAAATCAGGATACACCGAAATATTCTCACCTTTACTCGTAAACAGAGCGTCTATGACAGGAACGGGACAGCTCCCGAAATTCGAAGAAGACGCTTTTAAGACAGAGGACGATTATTTTTTGATTCCCACGACGGAAGTCCCCTTGACGAATTATCATTCAAATGAAATACTGATGTTCGGCGATGAAGATGTACACGCGATAAAATACTGCGGTTTTTCAACGAATTTCAGGAGAGAAGCGGGCAGTGCGGGCAGAGATACAAGGGGTATTATAAGACAGCATCAGTTTAACAAAGTAGAACTCGTAAAATTTTCTTTGCCTGAAAACTCATTTGAGGAACTCGAAAAATTGACGAACGACGCGGAAAAAGTTTTGCAGGGATTGGGATTTGCGTACAGGGTTTCACTTTTATGCACGGGNGATATGGGATTTTGCAGCGCGAAAACATATGACATNGAAGTTTATATGCCGTCATATGAACGTTATGTTGAAATTTCATCATGTTCAAACTTCGAGGATTTCCAAGCTCGGCGCGCTAATATAAGATATAAAAAGAGCGTCGCGGATAANGCGCAGTTTGTGCATACGCTGAACGGCTCGGGCGTCGCAGTCGGAAGAACGACGGCGAGCGTCATAGAAAATTATCAAAACGCCGACGGAACAATAACAATACCCGAAGTTTTGCGTCCGTATATGGGCGGTCAGGAAATCATCGGAAAACAAAAATAAAGAAAACCCGAAATCCCCGAAAAATCGGGGAAAATTCGAGAAACGCAAAAAATAATGTTTCACGTGAAACATTATGTGTATAGTTTTTTGTATATACTGTTTTTTGTATAAATTGTTTTATACAACTATATTTATTTAATATTTTTTAATATTTATGAAAGGCGGGATTTTATATGCCGGAACTTGTAACTTTCGATATTGTTCTTCAAGGTATTTTCATCGGGGTTGTGTTGGCGGTGCTTGTTGTCGCTTATAATAAACTTGTTTTGGGCAGGTTTGTTAAAGCTCTTATAAAAGCCGAAGCGGTTCATCCCTCTTTTGCTAAATCTTTTGAGGAGCTTAAATTACGTAAAAACTTTTTGTTTTCGTTTGCTCTCAGAACAAGAAGCTCACTTCGTAAAGTTGTTTTTGAATCGGAAGAAACAACGAGAAAAGGTTGTTATTATATCCCCGAAGACAAACTTTACAGAGCGGGGAGAATGTACGGCGGAAAAGACGTTGATGTTTTATTGGTCGCGGCGGTGCTTATAATTTTATTTATCTTTTTTACAATAATTCTGATGTATATGCCCGTTCTTACCGACCAGCTTTCGTTTTTTACGGAGCTTTTCGGCGGAAGCGGAAAATAAATTATTTTGCGTAAAATTATCCCGATATGTGCGGATAAAAAATCAAGGGCAGGTTTTTTATGCCTGCCCTTGATTGATATTTAATTGGTTATGTTAAAATTTTTGAAGGGTTGAAAAAAGATTTTTTATGAGAAAAAAATATTATAAAACGGGTACTGTGATACTTGGAATTTTTATCGCCGCTGTTATAGCTGTGATTGTAACGGTTATTCTGATACATCAAAGCGGCTTGAGATATATAAAATCAGACGCGGGCGTTAAATATTTCGGCAATGTTGACGACGATGAAAATATAATAAACGGAAGATTGTGGTTTAAAAGCGACGCGGCAGCGATCGGTTTACAAAAGTTTTATATAATCGAGGCGAAAGATACGCAGTCCGCTTCATATCTCCCCGATAAAAACACAATCACGGTGGATTTATTGAGCTCACAGGACAACGCCGATGTTTTGAGCATTATCAACACATATTTGCCCGCTGAAATAAAAAACGGTTATCCTCTTTATAATTTTGTTTTCAACAATTCTGAAAGCGGTATATTTTTCAAAAACGATACTTTTGACGAATTGATAAAAAAATATGAGGACGAAAAAAATATTATCCAAAGCGGTGAAATTTACACTTCCGACGGCGGAAAATGGATTTTAATTTTATCCGGAAGCGGTAAACATACATCATATAATAACTTTGAAATTGTGAGAGAAGATAACCGCGAAAAAAAATACAAAGGCGATGTTTTGGATATTATACGAAAAGAAGATATAGATTTCGCGTCGTTTACATTAAGCGGCGGCGCGGTGATAAATTTATATTCGACATATTATGACGTTTACAGAATAAGTTATGATAAAGGCACCCGCTCAGGTGAATTATATATAGGTTTAATAAACGGCGGTTTCCAAAAAAACGGCAAAGGTTTATATTATCACGGTAAAAATTCGGATATATATTACGGTAATTTTATAAATGACGAAAAAACGGGCAAAGCCGAGATATTATCGGCGTTTGGCGACAGTTATTCCGGTGATATTGAAACCGGATTAAAAACCGGCGAGGGTATTTTCAGTTGGAGCGACGGTTCATATTATAAAGGTACATTTAAAGACAACATGAAAAATGGTGCAGGCACACATGTTTTCGCGGACGGTTCTGTTTATGAGGGTGATTTTGTAAACGATGTAAAAAACGGCAAAGGCAAATATACATGGTCAAGCGGTGATATATATGAAGGCGATTATGAAAACGATTTATACAAAGGCAAGGGACGATATACATGGGCAAACGGCGATTATTACGAAGGTGATTTTGACCATAACGCGCCGCACGGCTGGGGTATATATTATTGGATAAGCGGACGCAAATATGAGGGTTGGTTTTCCGAGGGTAAACTTGTACTCGAAAAACCCGAAGATATAACCGGTGTAACCGGCGGTGAATCCCCTGCCCCGCTTGACNCCGAAGCATCTGCGGGTTAATAAGATTGCGATANAAAAATAAAAAATAAAACGGTAAAAAAAAGGAACGAATGATAATGTTTATTGTTCGTTCCTTTTTTTGTTGTCTCCATGTACACGGCTGTAATTTTACCCAAGTTTAAAAAGGTTTGAAAGGGGTTTTAGGGGAAACTTTCCTAAAAAGTTTCCCCTAACGCGTCCTGCTCCCGTAGTTCCCTTTATTTCTTTTTCAGATAAGCCGCCAGCTTTTCGAAAACATTCTTTTCGTCTATCGGCTTAGCTATATGGTCATTCATACCAACTTCAAGGCATTTATCCACGTCCTCTTTAAATGCGTTAGCTGTCATCGCTATTATCGGCAATGTCCGGCAGTGTTCATTGTCCATATTTCTTATCGTGTAAGCCGCTTCGATGCCGCCCATTTCGGGCATTTGCAAATCCATAAATATCAAATCGTATTTTTCCGGTGTTTCACTCATTATTTTACACGCTTCAACTCCGTTTTCTGTGCAATCTATTTCTATATTCGTGACTTCAAGCAGAGCCATTACTATATCCCTGTTTATCTCTATATCCTCTGCGAGAAGAATGTGATAACCGCTGAAATCATAAATAGTCTCTTCCGATTCTGCGTTTTCTCCCGTAAAAACGCTTTTTTTCGCTTTTTTCATTTTTACGGTAAAAATAAACTCGCTTCCCTTGCCCATTTGGCTTATTACATCGATTTTTCCACCCATAAGCTCTACAATATTTTTGCTTATCGCAAGTCCCAGACCTGTACCGCCGAATTTTCTCGCTACACTTCCGTCTGCTTGCTCGAATGAGTCAAACAGCCTGTTTTTTTGTTCCTCTGATATTCCTATTCCGTTGTCTTTTACCCTGACTTCAAGTATTACATCGTCTCCGTTTACGTCCGATATGTCAAAATTTACGTTTACCGTACCTTTTTCGGGTGTAAATTTAATGGCGTTGCTCAAAATATTGTTTGCCACCTGCATAAGCCGCAATTCGTCGCCGATAAGAATTGCGGGAACTTTTTTTGAAACGTTCACGGTTAAAATCTGGTCTTTTTCTTTCGCTTTAACGCCGATTATCGTTTCGATATTTTGTACAATATCGTCGAAATCGAATTCCTCGTAATTTATTTTAAGTTTGTTAGCCTCAATCTTGGACATATCCAAAATATCGTTTATAAGCGACAGAAGAACTTTTGAAGCGGAGCTGATTCTGTTTAGACATTCTTTTGTCTTTGATATATCAGCACTGTTTTCCGCTATCTGCGTCATTCCGATTATAGCGTTCATAGGCGTTCTTATCTCGTGGCTCATACGCGATAGAAATTCGCTTTTCGCAACGCTTGCCGCTTGCGCCATATGTAATCTTTCATCTGATTGCTTCTGCATTGCTTCCATGTTGAAAACCATTATATTAAGCTGGTTTTCCATAACTCCGAATTCGTCGTGTTCCGTAACATCAATCTGTTTTTCAACGCCGCCCTCCGCGACGCTTATTGCGAATTCGTTGACTTTCGCGGTGACGCGGCGTATGTATCTCGTGACGTTGATTATAGAAACCATAGCCAATAAAAGCCCTATTATAGGTATTATCGCCATAACCAGCATTTGACTCATGGTAGACTGCCCGATTTCTCTTTCATCTATCGCTATTGCTAAACACCAGTTTACGTCTTGCATTTTTTGAAAATATACGCGTTGTTTTATGCCGTTTAGCACAAACGAAGTTGTCCCCGAATCAGAATTTATGAGGGTTTTTCCGAGAGCGGCGATTTCCTCGTCGCTGTCTTTTTGCATGTGCATATCTATTGTTTTATTTTCGTCGTTGAAATAAATATATTCCCCATTCTCGCCCAAAAGAAACGCCCAACCGGTATTTCCCACGGAAATCTGGCTTGTGATGTTTCTGATGTCTGTGAGAGCCATATCCGATGTAGTGACACCCATAAAAACGCCGTTTTCATCGTAAAAAGGTTTGGTTGAAGTAACCATCGTTACATTTGGAACGGGGTCAAGATACACGGACGACCAGACGATTTCACCGTTTGAGTTTTTACCGTCGGCATACCAGTCGGTCAGATGATAATCGACGATGCTTTCGTATTCCGCCGCGAAAACGGGCTTGTCGCCGCTCATATAAGCGTATGGTCCAAAATATTCCCGTCCTTTGTATCTGTAAGGTTCATACCATATTCCGCCACCCACCGTATTTTTATTCGATGGGATAACCGTTAAAAGATAATCTTCAAATGCGTGTTCATCAAACGCATTTTCGTTGCAAGTTAAAGCAAAAGAATAAAAACTTTCTGCAATCGCCGCGTTTTTATTCAACTCCGACTGTATGCTTAAATTAGCCGCACGTAAACTTTCCATCATTTTTTCATTTATTGACGAATTTATATTTGAGTATGACATCTGATAACATACCACAACGAAAATAACAATGGGAATAACGATAAGCGGTACAATAGAAACAATTATACGTGAGACAATACTCTTAAAGCGCATAAAGAATCCCTCCCTATAACATTTACACAACATAAGTATTTTACTACAAATTTATTAATAATGCAAGCACAAAAAACTTATTATTACATAATTATGATATTTAAGGAGAGATTATTGCGGGGACGCAGCAAGCAGCGTCCCCGCGCGGTCGATTCTTTTTATGTGATTTGAGATTTTCTTTTTTGAAAGGTTAAATAATTTATTTATTCAGTGCTTTGACCACTTTGTCGATTTCGGAATTTATTTTAGGCTCGACTTTTTCAAGCTGAGAAGCCAAAGCGCGGTCGTTTTTGCTGTACATATTGAGGAATATTCCGTCCCTTAAAACGCTGCACCAGTAGGTATCGCCCAAATCGTATATTCTGCCGTCGAAAATCAAATCGAGCATTTGGGATGATTCCTCGTCTCTCGCGTGTTTTGTTTTGAGTGTAACGTCGTAATATGCGGGGATAACCGTTTTCGCTCCCTCTGAATTGAGGGCTTCAAGTATTGTACCTATCATTTGTGTATCAAGTGATGTTACGGGAACAACCGCCGGATTTCCGCCTTCGACGCGGGTATAGTAATTGGTTTGGTCGGCGGTGTATTTCGGATAAGGTATAATTCCGAAGTCTGTTTCTATACTTCTCAAATCGCTTATGCCTTTAAACGAAGCGTCCGCGAAAAGAGTGTAACCGTCGATTAAATATATTGTTTTATCCTCTGTTAATTCACCCGTGTAGCAGTAACGCGAATTGTTTCCATATGTAATATCAAAAATTTTATCTATTACGGAAGCGAATTTTTCATCTGTTCTCAAATTAAACTGAGGTATATCGTCCTCTGATTTTGATATAGCCTGAACACCGGCGCCAATCCAGAAACACGGCAAAACATGTTTGTCCATCGAAACAAGACCGAAAATATCGCCGTCGTCGCCGATAACGCCGTTTCCGTTAAAGTCTTTTGTCGCTGCTCTCGCCATTTCGGCGTATTTGTCAAACGTCCATTCCCCGCTTCTTACGGTATTATAAAGATTTTCAAGACCCAAATCAGCCATCATCTGTTTATTGAAGAGTAAAACATGCGTATAATCATAAACCGAGAGGTTAAACGCGCCGTAAGCGAAATATAAATCCCCGCCTATTGTGAGACATTCGTTGAGAGATTGACTCCAATAGGGTTTTGTCAAATCGACGTTGGGTAAATCCGAGATTTTATAAACTGTTCCGTCAGCTCCGAAATTCAATGCTTCGCGGTCAACGGGAAGATATAACTCATACGCGTCAATCCCCGATTTTACGTTCTTTTTGAGCGGACCGGAAACATCTTCAAGGGTATCCTGTGTTATAACGATGTTGAAACGTTCTTCTATTTTACGGTTTCTTTTATAAACCGCGTCGTTTATCAAATCACCGTTTTCTTCCTGCGAATCGTATATTACGTAAAGCCATGGCTCGTCGCGGGCAGCTATTCTGAATTGCGCGCCGCCGAAATCCTGCTCCTGTAAATTGTCATTGTAAATATCGAGATTGTTTGTCGTTTCCTGAGCGGATAAACCGTCATCGGTTTTATCCCCCGAATCCGAATTCGAAGCGTCGGCGTTTGTTTCTTTGGTTGAGGTATCGTTGTTTACGGCGGTATTTTCCCCGCATGAGGCGATTGTCGAAACCACGAGAAGCATTGTCAGAATCAAAAATACTAATCTTTTCATTTTCATTTTAATTTTAATCTCCCTTTTGAATAAATAACATGTATTGTATATTGCCGATAGTGAACGAAAAAAAGTTCAGTATGGCGATTATAATACAATTTTACAACTTTTTTCAATAAAATGACATTGACAATCGAAAAAAAAACATGTATAATCAAGTAAAAAGAAAGATTTTTTATTATAGGATATTTATAATATGTATGAAAAATTGTTTTAATACACAAAAAAGACGTAAAATCGTCGAATCCGGTATACATTTTTTTCCCGGCAGAGCGGTTCACCCCGACAGGATACTTATGGAGCATGATTTTATATATATGCTTGAAGGTGGGTGGATATTGGGACAAAACGGAGATGAGTATAAATTATCTCCCGACGATGTTTTGATTTTACATGCGGGCGAATATCATTATAATGTGGAAAATACTCTCCCGAACAGTAAAACCGTGTATATGCACGTAACCACCGTCGAAGGCGACTGTTTTTTGACCGACGATGCGGAGGAGGATTTGGATTCCAACATTTATCTTGATACGAAACTGTCATGCGGGGGGTATAATAGACCGAAAAATCTGTTTTTTGAGATAGTCTCGGAGTTCTGGTCGGATAATTCGCAGAAAGACGTAAAATTATCCGCCTTGTTTGACATTCTTTTGTTTGAACTTACAAAAATCAAAAGCAACAGGAAAGAGAATATAGGCAACGAGTTAATGGACCAGGTTTTATGCGTAATATACACAAATCCGCAGAGGTTCTATAAACTCAACGAGCTTTCAGATATGCTTCATATAAGTAAAAAAACACTGACGGATATGTTTAAAAAATACACGAACGTGTCAATCCATGAATATCAGATAAAAAAGAAAGTCGATATGATAAAAACAAAAATCAAACTTCAACCGAATGTAAAATTGAAAGAAATCGCAGAGGAATACGGGTTTTACGACGAGTTTCATTTGAGTAAAGTTTTTAAAAAGTATATCGGCATGTCACCGACAGATTACAAAATGAATAATAAAACGTGAAATTTAGGGGAAGCGCATATTTCCAAAATTCATATAGGCACCCCAATTCTTTCCAAAAACGTGCCTTTTTCATGTAAATATAGTATAAATTTTTATACGTTTTTTGTGATAAATATTACACAAATAGTTGACAAACAGTATAATTTCTGTTATAATGAGCAATGATTTACTATAATCACAGGACACCAATGAAAAACGTATTAAATTTATTTTAAAAGTTGAGGTAAACGTTATGAATCACAAATCAAAAAAACTATTGTCTTTGTTTCTCGCGCTGCTGATTGTATTATCTTCGGCGGGCTCTGTAAGTAACGTCTTTGTTTTAGCCGCCTCAGGCGACGCATGGGACTTAAACAACTTTGTCAAAGACAACGGAGTTACAATAAAGGATTCGTCAGGAAATCCCATTGACGTCAGCACAACATCCTTGATTGACGGCGAATATTATATCATTGAAATTGACTTTATGGAGAAAGCAGGCGTCGGAAACACACAGTTCGCGTATGACGGAAACGGTGACTTGATTTACACACTGCCCAGCCAGATTAAACTTCTTTCAAACATCACTGACGGGGAAATAAACCTTTCAAACGGCAATAAAGTGGGTGATTATACCGCTACCGCCTCAACCGGCATATTTAAAGTTAAATTCGGAGAATTCGACAAAAGCGGAGTTGCTAATCCGGGTAACAACTTTATAAATTATACCGATACACAGTTCAAACTGATAATGAACACAAGATTTGTAGCGGGAGTAAGCGGAAATACGGTTGATTTGGATTTCGGCGCGAATAACAATATAACTGTAAATTTTGACGCTCCAAGCGCAGGTATAGTGGTAGCGAAAAACGCTTCGGCAATTACCGATGACAGAAAAATCAATTATACGATAATAATAACAGCAACGGGTCAGAATGTTGTCCCTCCTTTGGAAATCAGCGATATTCTCTTGACGGATACGCCTTTCACGCGCGCGGCGGAATCAAGCAGCGGAATCAGCAGTGCGCCCAAAACCGCTCTTACGACTGCGCAGCACGCGGCGTACAGCGGTTTCGAATATAGCATAAACGGGGGGACTCCTGTTCCTGTTACCGTAATATGGAATAATACAACCCACAAATTCACATATGATTTTAGTAACGTCGTACTTAATCCCGGGGATACGATAACGTTTACTTATACGCTTGATATACTTAAGCTGCTTGAGGAAACCGGACGTTCAGAACTTAGCCAGTATTATGCCGCAGGAAACGATTTATTGGTTGAATCAGACGCGGGAAACCGTACAGCCAATACTCATACAGTTGTTACCGGAGGAGCAAACTCTATCGGTAAAAGCTATAATAACGCAGCGGCTGCATCAAATCCCAACAAATGGGTAGCGTATGTCGGTAACGGAACAGCAAAACTGAACGGAAAAACTGTAACCGATACGATTGCTTCCGGAAATCCGCTTTATCCAGCGGTTTTCCCGAATCCTCAGGATATAGTTGTGCGTTTTTACTCTACCAATGTTTGGGGTTCGAATTACTCCTTTACAGCCAAACAATTACAGGACATCGGGCTTCTCAATATAAATACCGCTAACAATGTTATGACATTCAATATTCCCGCATCGGGTGTTACTACTCCCGGAGGCTCCGGAAAGCCCACTGAATTCGGAGATATATACCGTGTACAATTTATATACGATACAGATGCACCCAATCTCCCTGTTCAGACATTCCCCGATACATTGGAAGTGATACATAGAAATACGATTGCAATGGGAAATCTTTCAGTTTATGCTGACAGAGCATTTTATGCGGCACAGGACGGAATACCCATAGGACCCGACCCGGCAGACGTTACCCTTTCAAAAACATCGGGTAAACCCAAACTCAACGCAGAGGGAACCGGTTATGAAATTGATTACACAGTCGTGTTTACGGTAGCCGCGGGAAACAGAAACAAGGTAGTGTACTACTTTGATGAATTATGGGTAGAGACCACTTTAGGGCGGAATTATGTAACCAACACACCGAAAACCACTCCGATTATAACTATCAGCGGAGACCCAAATCCGGATATATATTACGGTCCCCATGACACAGAAGCAAGAATTTGGGTTGTACTGTTTAACGCGTCTCAACCATGGCCTTATAGCGCATTATGGCCTTATGACGACGAGCAAACAGTAACAATAATATACACATTACCTTTATCCGTTAGAGGTCATACCGGCGGGTCAAATGGTAAAACTATGGAAGAAGTTCTCAAAACAGATGAAGGAGCATCTTTAGTAAATATCGCAGGTGTTCACGACGGAATCAATGGGATTAAAAACGTTCTTGTGTATGATACCTATCCGATACACAAAAAAGGCGTAACAAACCCGACAGACCCGTCTAAATTTGACTATACGGTGACATTGAACGGCGGCAGCGCCAATACACCGAAATATTCATTGTTTACAGATACCAACCCCGCGATATTTACCGACACGTTCGATGCGAAAATGGTTTACGTTCCCGGTTCGTTCTCAATGACGACCGGAGGCAAAACATATATTCTTACCTCGGCAGATGAAGCTGCTCTTGCAAGCGGTACAAGCAATACGATTACAGTAGATTTATCACAGCTTGTGGACAAAAGCAACGGCGACCCGATTGAAGCGAGCGTATACACTGCCGCAAATAAATTTGTAATAAACTATTCGCTCTCTGTACCGGACCCCGCAAATCAGAACAGCGCTAAACTTAAAAATACCGCGGTAATCGAGGCGCTTAACACGAGTTTTTCAAGTGAGACAACCGTTGATTTCGTCAACAAACCGCTCACAAAAATAATGACTCCCTCGGGAAAAACTGCTGAAGTAGTCATAAATATAAACCCGAACGCATGGGACCTCGCTCCGGGTACCGACCAGATTCAGGCGGTTGACACCATGAGTGCAAATATGGCTTTCTTCTATGACTCTATAAAAGTTGAGGCATACGACAAAACCAACGGTTGGGTTGTAAAGACTATGACGGATGATAATGACGGAAGTGCGCCGTTGTGGAGCAAACGACTTGTAAACGAACAAAAAGTAGAGTTTAATTTACCGGACGAAACGCCGATAAGAATAACATATACCGCTCTTATAACATCTAACTTGGGAGAAACGGTAAACCTCGTAAATAATATATCCATTTCCGGAACAACCCATACTCTTGACGCCAAAAACGACAATTATCTTGTTAATGGAACATCAGGCGGAGCGAGTGCGAATCAGCGTAATGTAAAATTGCTTAAAGTTGACAAAGACAATAATAACATCAGACTTAAAGACGTTGAATTTAACTTATACATGGCAATACCGGGTAACGGAGCATATGCAAGCGGCGTTACAGATGTTCTTCCTATTAACGGTATTAATTTCTATCTGCTTATGAATAAAACGACAGATTCAAACGGCGAAGCACTTTTCGATTCTACATATCTTACTCCCTCACATGACGCTTTGTTCCTGCTGGAAGAAGTCACTGAGCCGGTTGGTTATGTTCTCCCTGCTGTCCCCGACAATTACACGTTCTTTGTACTTGACGCGGCAAACGCCGTATCAGACGCGATGCTTTTAGCCGATCCCGATTTTGATTTTGAAACGGTAGCGGATAATATAGCCGTGACCAACGATTCATTACCCAGATACGACGTAGCATTGCAGAAATGGGTATATCAGATAAACGGCGGCACAGAATTCGCGGACGAAAATACGGAAGTACCCGAAGTAGAAACGGGAGACGAAGTAACATTTAAAATACGTGTAATAAATCAGGGAAACAAAACGATTAGAATAACCGAAATAGTAGATTATATGCCCGCAGGATATACATTTATAGACGATATAGCAATCAATCCCGACTGGGCAGATAAAGGCGCTGGTTATATAGAATATGTAGGAAACCCGATAGAGCTTGTATCACGAGCGCCGGATAATTTCCGAGACCTGTATATAACATTGACAGTAAACGCAACCGGAGATTTAGTAAACTATGCCGAGATAGCGGAAATACAAAATACCACAGGTGATGTAGTGGAAGACATAGATTCAGACCTTGACAAAATAAACGATGACTATTGTATAGACAATGTCATAACCGGAGACGCAAAAACAAATCCGGGCGTAGACGACGAAGACGACCACGACAAAGCCGAAGTAAAACGTAAAGAAGAAGCTACAACAGAAGCTACAACAGAAGCGACGACCGAGGCTACAACGGAAGCGACGACGGAAGCTACAACAGAAGCGACGACCGAGGCTACAACGGAAGCGACGACNGANGCTACAACNGAAGCGACGACGGAAGCTACAACAGAAGCGACGAC
>JGI994J12354_10003966_pt1 | contig 13538 bp, 10 predicted proteins | sample IntmicLarv3ML3BL_FD_12354 | JGI IMG/M metagenome (IMG submission 12354)
GGCTCTGCCGCCATAGGCTATTGCATATCTCATAAAAACCCCGAAAAAATCATAGCAGGCCATAACCCAAACAATCTGGCCTCAGCCGCAATGCTTAAGAAGCTGGGCTTCGTTTTCACTCATAACGAGTTTTACGAGCCAACAGGGCTTATGCACCCGACCTATGCTTTAAGCCGTTTTTAGCTTATTTGCAAACTATGTATTGCGGTATGCCATTTTCCATAACAGGGTGAAGTTCTCCCTTTATTAGCGGCCTGATATAATCATTACATTCTTTTGTTACGAAATTGCCCGCTTCATTAATCCATTCCCTTGGAATTTTGCGCTCAACATTTGCTACCGCCGATAATGGGCAATTGCCTATATTAACAGAATATTCGCTGCCTTCGGCTCTTTCAAATATCATCATAACATCGCTTAAGCCCGATAAAGCAGCTCCAACTCCCGCTCCGCCGATTTCAAAGGATTCATTAATATCCGTTGCGGAAACAGAATGCCCCGCACAGCGCTGTAATAAGCTAAGCTCTATGGGCCTTACCTTAACGCCGAACTTATCTTTAACCATTTGACCCAGAATCGCCGCGGAACCGCCTAAATTCTTATGTCCGAAATTATCGCTGGTTAAAGCGCCTGTATCGCAGAAATAGCTACCGTCGGCATTTTTAATCCCCTCGGAAATTACAGCCACAACGAGTTTCTTCTTATTTAATAGAGTTTCAACCTCTCCGAAAAATTCATTAATATCAAATGTAACCTCCGGCAGATAAATCAAATCCGGCGTGTCGTAATATTCTTTTGCAAGGGCTGCGGAGGCTGTCAGCCAGCCTGCATTTCTACCCATAGCTTCTATTATAACAACATAAGGTATGTCAAATGATTTAACATCCAAATAAACCTCCGCACAGGCAGTGCTTATGTATTTCGCGGCACTTCCGAAGCCCGGCGTATGGTCGGTTATGGGCAAATCGTTATCTATGGTTTTAGGCAAACCGATAACCGTTAAATCATAACCTATTGTCTTCGCATATATGGAAAGTTTATTGGCTGTATCCATTGAATCATTTCCGCCGATATAGAAAAAATACCTTATATCGTATTTTTTGAATGTCTCAAAAATACTGTTATAAACCTCCGGCCCTTTTTCAAGCGTCGGCAGCTTATACCTGCATGAGCCTAAATAGCCGCCCGGCGTAACCTTAAGCATTTCAACCTCATCAGAATTAAGATTCAGCTCTTTAAGATTGTCATTGATTATACCTTCAATTCCATGGAGGGAGCCGTAGATTTTGCTGATTTCTTCCGCCTGAGCCGCTTTTGAATAAACCCCTGCCAAGGTAGCATTAATTGCCGCCGTCATCCCGCCGCTTTGCGCAACAACTGCATTCCCCTTTTTTGCACCCATAAAAATCACTCCTAATCTTTTTCGCTTTTTATTATCTTTTTATACCATTCTTTTATCGCCGCTTAAGATTATACGGCGCTTTAAACAAAAAAATACAATACGGTTGTTGACCATATTGTATCATTTTTCAAACAATTTGTATATAATCCGTATATTTAAAAAACCCTTTTTGTTCCGCCGGGCCTTTATTAAATATTATCAGAGCGGTTTGTATAATTTTATATTGCCGTTTTTATGCAGAGCAAGGAAAATCTGAGCCGTAATCGGCATAAAAATCATACCGAATACGCCGAAAATCCTGAACCCAATATATATTACCACCAGAGAAACCACAGGGTTCAGCCCAAGCTGATCTCCCACAATCTTCGGCTCAACTATATTTCGCACAAGCAGAATAACCAAATAGAGTATGATTAACCCTATTGCCATGGGGTAATTGCCCTGAATAAGCTCTATTATTGCCCATGGGATTACAATGCCCCCTGTTCCCAGAACAGGCAACGTATCAAAAATCGTGATTACAACCGCAATCCCAAAAGGATTCGCAACGCCCAACAGGTTAAGGCCTATGCAAAGCTCTATAAATGTCATTATCATAATTTTGCCTACAGCTTTGAAATATTTAGAAACCGTATCTTTAAAAATAGTTCTGAAATCGGAAAGTAGCTTCTTACCCTTTGGCGGAAGCTGTGCATTTATAAAGGAAACCACCGCTTGATAATGGATGCTTATGAAAAAAGAAAGCATTATCGTAAAAATAAGCGCAATAAAGAAGCTGGGAATCCTCATACTAAAGCCTGTTACAAAGGAAATACCTTTTTGGGAAAAGCTCACAATAAAATTCTGCACATCTCTGATTACGCCGGAAGAAAGAGATTGCCAGTTTATATCATCAAAAAACGGAATCTCTCTCAGTGTGCCGTTTACAATATTGCCTGTATTTATGAGGGCAGGTGCCAATGTTGATTCAAAATAACCCGGCAAGGAAGAAAACCACCCTACAAGCGAAGCTACAATTTTAATTGCCAGCAAAATCGCCGCATAGCCAAACAATATATACATAGCCGCCATAACCGCAACCGCTGTAATCTCATGCTTAATGTGAAGCACTGCCGTAATTTTTTTGACAAGCGGCCTGATTATGCTTACCATGCAAAAAGCAACAATAAACGGCATAAACCACGATGCCACATATTTAAACAAAAGATATACCATGCAAGCAGCAACAGTATAAAATGCAGTATTTATTAAAAACTCTGTCTTTTTCCTAATATTATCATCCACAAATTTTCTCCTCTTTCTTTATTAAACGCTGGATCATTTTCATTTCAATTATAACAGCCATATACGATAAAGCGTTGTTTTTGTCTTTTAATTGTATAAAGGCGGCATATATATTTCAAAAGCTATTCTCTCATCCTTTTATATGCATGTGAAACCGGTAAGCCCACTTGCTATTATACCACCTGCCCTTATAATCGTATATAGCCGTTATATTTTATATTTTTGGGCATATTTTCATATATACACCTCATAATCAAAGTATTCCTATTTCATTTTAGCCGCATTGCTGATTTTTTTAAATCATCTGACTATAGTTTTTTTTGACAGATAACATGTAAATACTATAAAAACGCTGATATTGCTTACTTCTTTGAAATATTTGGTAAAATTAATTAATATACCTCACTATAGCACTTGTACATTATACACATATTTTTATCATTTTTTCAGTATTTTTTCTACATCTTGCATTGCGTAGAATTATTTATTTGTTTATAATTAAGCTCATGCTACATCATTTTCGTAAAAATTCAATGGAATGAGGTGCTCTTTTAATGAGATCTAAGAAACTGTTTGCTTTACTTGCAACATTAGCTTTAACTGTAAGTGTTCTTTCAGCATGCGGCAACAGCTCCAATAACGATGCTTCTCCTGCTCCCGCTGCTTCCGTAGCTCCTGCGGCCTCCGCTGCGGCGCCGGCAGCTTCTGCCACCCCTACGGCTTCTGCTGCTCCCGTTGCCGCCCCTGCTCCTACCGGCAAAAACAGCTGGGTAGTTGCTACTGAAAACGAACCGGACTCCATTACAACTGTAGAGCATAATGCTACAGCGTCCAACTACATCAACCAGCTCACCTACAGCGGACTCTTTAAACAACACGAATCCCTTGCGATGGTGCCTAACCTTGTTAAATCCTATAAAGCCATCTCTGATACAGAATGGGAAATGGAAATTTATCAAGGCGTTAAATTCCATGACGGAACAGAATTAACATCGGCAGATGTTAAAGCAACAGTTGAATATGCCAAAAACTTCCTCATCGTAGAGCAGTTTACACAAGGTATTAAAGGCGTTGAAATCATTGATGATTATACCTTTGTATTGTCAACCTTCACCCCTTCCTCCACAGTATTCTCAGACCTTGCTTCCGCCGCTCACTACATACTGCCTAAAGCAGCTATAGATTCCGGCCATAACTTCGGCGAGCAACCTATCGGAACCGGTCCTTACAAATTCACTAAATGGAACTTAGGCGACAGTCTCCAGTTCGAGCGTTTTGAAGATTATTTCAGCGATGAAAGCAACTCTACAATTGATAAACTTGAGTGGCGCATAATTCCTGAAGGTTCTTCAAGAACAATCGCTCTTGAAAACGGCGAAATCGATATGATTGTTGAAGTGGCAACAATTGACGTTGACCGCCTTGATGCCAGTTCTGATATCGTTCTTATGATGAAACCAAGTACAACTCACAACTATCTTATGATTAATAATGAACTGCCTGCATTCTCTAACCAAAAAGTTCGTCAGGCTTTAAATGCAGCTATTGATAGAGAAGCCATCGTTGAAGTTGCTACAAACGGCTTGGCTATCCCCGTTTATACACAAGCTCCTATCGGCTTCCCCGGCTCAACAGATGCAGATATCATCACTTATGATCCTGAACTTGCAAAAGAACTTATGGCTGAATCAGGCGTTGATCCTTCAACAATTAAATTCAGCATGATTTGTTCAAATGAAGAAAAAAGGCGTTCTGCTGAAGTAATTCAAGCAAACCTTTTAGAACTCGGCATCACTGCTGAAATCGAAACAATGGACCTTGCAACTTATCTTGCTCAAACTTCCGAAGGTAACTATACAGCCGCTATAGGCGGTTATACTTCTTCCAACCTTGTTACTTATTTGAAAGGCGTTCACTCCTCCAAACAAATCGGCGGCGCTAACCGTTCAAGATGCAACAATCCTGAAATCGATGCTTTAATTGAAAAATCTGAAACAACCGCTGATGATGCTGCGAGAATCGCATTTGAAAATGAATGTATCTCCCTGCTCAACCAATGGGCTCCTCAAATACCTTTATATCAAGCTCAAATTATCAGAGCTTATAACAAAAATCTTGAAGGTCTCATATTTACAGGTACAGGCAGTATGTATTTTGACAATTTAAGATGGGCCGAATAATAATGTAAGCATTTAATAAACCACCTAACCAATAAAAAAGGCGCTAAGCGCCTTTTTTATTGGTATAAAACCAGCTTTGCCGCCATACAATATTACATCTAAAATCAAGTTTGCCTAATATTAGCAACTTTCTGGCCAGCGCTTATTTTACCACTCCCCTAAACACAATTTAGAAACATGCAAAATACCGAATAAACTTTATGTTTCTTCTATATTAACTATAAAATGAATCTTTTTAAAGCAATTAATCCGCATAGTGCAAAACCGCGAAATTAAACAATATTTTCTTTTTCGCTCCGTAATATTTTATTGCCTCCATATATTATTTCAATTATTTTTTTGGTTATATTGCTGATTTTTTTAAATTATAAAACTATAGGTTTTTTAATAACTATAGTTTTTAGTTATATCAAAACATCGATAAATTCAGCTTTTCTATAGTATTTGATTTAATTAACTAACAAATGCAAAACTATAGCGCATATACAATTTATATAAATTACCATCATTTCCCCTGCACCGTTTTCACAATTTGTATTGCATGGGCGAGCTAATTTGTTTATAATGGATTAGAGTTCCACCAGCTTTACCAATTCTACCAGTTATGCAAAAATTTAATGGAATGAGGTGCTTTTTTTATGAAAGCTACAAGACTATTGGCTTTACTTGCAACATTGGTTCTAACTGTTGGTGTTCTTTCCGCATGCGGTAACAGCTCTAACACTACTGCTCCTTCAGCTCCTGCTGCTTCTAGTGCTCCTGCTGCTTCTAGCGCTCCTGCTGCTTCTAGTGCTCCTGCTGCTTCTAGTGCTCCTGCTGCTGCTCCTGCCGGCAAAGACATCTGGGTAGTAGCTACTGAAAACGAACCGGACTCCATCACATCTACAGAGCACAATGCCACGGCATCCGGCTATATCAATTCACTTACCTATAGCGGTCTTTTCAAACAAGATAGTACACTCTCATTGGTACCTAACCTTGTTAAATCCTACAAAGCCCTCTCTGATGTTGACTGGGAAATGGAAATTTATGAAGGTATCATGTTCCATGATGGTACAGAAATGACATCGGCAGATGTTAAAGCTACAATTGATTATGCTAAAAACTTCCTTGTTGTAGAACAGTTTACACAAGGTATTAAAGGTGTTGAAATTATTGATGATTATAAATTCATTCTTTCAACAGTCGAGCCTTCTTCTACCTTGTTTAGTGACCTTGTTTCCAACGCTCACTATATTATCCCTAAAGCTCTCATTGATTCAGGCCATAACTTCAATGAAAGCCCAATCGGCTCTGGAACTTACAAATTCACTAAATGGAATTTAGGTGACAGCCTCCAGTTTGAACTTCATGAAGATTATTTTGATAAAGAGCATGCTTCCACAATCCCTAAACTTGACTGGAGAATTATCCCTGAAGGTTCTTCAAGAACTATCGCTCTTGAAAACGGTGAAATCGATATGATCGTCGAAGTTCCAACTATCGATGTTGACCGCCTTGAAGCTAACTCAGATATAACTCTTCTTATGAGACCGGGTACACAGCATAATTATATTATGTTTAACAATGAGTTACCTGCATTCTCTAATCAAAAAGTTCGTCAGGCTTTAAATGCAGCTGTTGACAGAGAATCCATCGTTCAAGTTGCTACAAACGGCTTGGCTATCCCTATTTATACACAAGCTCCAATAGGCTTCCCAGGCTCATCAGAAGAAGGCATCATTACTTATGATCCTGAGCTTGCAAAACAGCTTATGGCTGAATCAGGTGTTGATCCTTCAACAATTAAATTCAGCATGATTTGTTCAAATGAAGAAAAAAGACGTACAGCTGAGGTTGTTCAAGCTAACCTTGCTGAAATCGGCATAAATGCTGAAATCGAAACTATGGACCTTGCAACTTATCTTTCTCAAACCTCCGATGGTAACTATACAGCAGCTATCGGTAACTATACTTCTTCTTTCCTTACTACTTACCTTAAAGGCGTTCACTCCTCCAAGCAAATTGGCGGCGCTAACCGTTCAAGATGTAACAATCCGGAAATTGATGCTTTAATCGAAAAAGCAGAAACTACTCCTGATCCAGATGCAAGGATTGCTATTGAAAAAGAATGTATCGCTTTACTTAACCAATGGGCTCCACAAATACCTATTTACCAAGCTCAGATTATCAGAGCTTATGACAAAAACCTTGAAGGTCTTGTTATAACAGGTACAGGCGGTATCTATTTTGAAAATTTAAGATGGGCTCAATAATAAATTAATCAATAAAAAAGGCGCTAAGCGCCTTTTTTATTGATTAAATGATAAATATAACACAAAAATAAAAGCTGCCGGTGCCGGCAGCTTTTTAATTAGTAAACAAAATCAATATATGCAGTATATTGCCCTGCTCTTTTTCACTGATTAGATAACCGCTACAGCTTCAATTTCAAGCACAGCGCCTTTTGGCAAAGCAGCTACGGCAATAGCGCTTCTAGCCGGGCATACGCCTGTGAAATATGTTGCATAAACTTCATTCATAGCTGCGAAATCGTTCATATCTGTTAAAAATACCACTACTTTAACAACATCATCCATAGTAGCGCCGCCGGCTTCTAAAATAGCCTTAACATTTTCAAGAGCCTGCGCTGTAGCTTTTTCAACATCTGTTATAAGCTCGCCGTCGCCATGAGGGTCCAGAGGCAGCTGGCCTGATGAGAAAATTATATTGCCGCTTTTTGTTCCTTGTGAGTAAGGGCCGATTGCTCCGGGTGCATTGTTGGTTGAAAGTGCTTGTTTCATTGATATACCTCCCTAGATTAATATTAGTAAAAGAATTTTGATTAAATTCCACATCTCTATAAGAATACACGAAAATAATATTTTTGTAAATACATATACTTTTAAGAATATGCCTGTGTGCCATGCTTTTCGATTTTCAAAAAGCCTAGAAAAGTTTTTTCTTCGCCATAAACGCGGCAACCCCCGCACAAACCAGTGCCGTTAAAGCTATAACATAGGCAAAGCCATTAGTATTTGCTTCAAAAGGCACAGCTAAATTCATGCCGAAAAAACCTGAAATTATCGCAGGCACAGCCATAACTATAGTTACAGCGGTTAAAAACTGCATGACTATATTCAGATTATTTGAAATAATAGAAGCAAAGGCATCCATTGTTCCCGATAAAATATCAGAGTAAATCTTAGACATTTCTATGGCCTGCTTATTCTCTATTATTGTATCCTCGAGCAATTCCAAATCATCCTCATATTTCTGCAAAAAGTCATGGCGCAGCAGTCTCTCCAAAACAATTTCATTGGCCTTAAGCGATGTGGAAAAATACACAAGGCTCTTTTCCAAATCCATAAGCTGAATAAGCTCTTTATTTTTCATTGATTTATGAAGCTCAGTTTCAATGGTTGAAGAAAGGCGGTCAATCTGCTTAAGATATTGCAGGTACAAAATAGAATTTCTATAAAGAATTTGCAATATAAACCGGCTCTTTTTATAGGTATAGAATGTTTTAACCGCGCCTTGAGAAAAATCATTTAAAATCAGATTTTCTTTCAGGCAAACGGTTATTACAGCCATAGGCGTATAAATAATCCCCAGCGGATAAGTTTCATATTTTCTGGAATTATCGCTGATTTCCAAAAATGGAATATCCGCAACAATTAAAATATTACCGCTGTCCTTATCAGCCTCTATGCGCGGCCTTTCCTCGTCATCTAAAGAAGCGCTCAGAAAATCCCGGTCAACATCTATCGCAGTCATTACAAATTCTATTTCCTCTTCCGTCGGGTCTGTCAAATTTATCCAAACTCCGTCTTCAATCACATTTACGCTTTCAAGACCCTCTTCTGTGGATTTATAAACATCAAGCATCTTAATCCACCTTTCCAAAACAGTCAGTTTATTTAGAAATCTCTTCCCAAGCGGCAAGATATTCTTCTTTCGTCTTATAAACAGGCACATGGTCTGCAATAATCTCTTTAGCGACAGCCGCATCATCAAAAAGCAAATCAATAACCGTCATAGCCATAGCCTTTGTAGGTGCGATATAGAACAAATCAGGGTCCTCCACCTGATAATCGCTGGAGTGACCTCTGCCTGCAGCCCCGCCGATATACGGATGAATCGCAGGCATAAGGTGCATTATATCGCCGAAATCGCTGCTGCCTGTAGTATGTCCGTTATTCGTCATCCTTTCTTCGCCTACAACAGATATTGCATTGGCTTCAAAAAGATTATTCATAGCCTTATTATTGAACCTAGGCATATATCCCGGTATTTCTTTAATTTCAACAGTTGCGCCGAAAGCATCCGCGCCGGCCTTTAATGCCCTGTTAACCTTCTTGGAAGCGTCGATTACGCCATCCATATTCTTCCCTCTGACATAAGTTTCTATCCTTACATCTGCAGGCACAACATTAACAAGGTCGCCGCCCTTTGTTATAATCGGGTGAACGCGGATAGTGTCCTGATCCTTAAAGGTTTCCCTCTGCATATGTACGGCTTGAAGGCCCAAGGTCGCCGCATTAAGGGCATTTATACCAAGATGAGGCGCACCGCCTGCGTGGGCTTCCTTACCTGTGTAGCGAACATATTTTACAATAAAGCCTGTGCTGGTTTCAGCTATTTCAATTTTATCGCTTGTGCTGCCATGGCACATCATAGCCATATTTATATCATCAAAATAGCCTTGCTTAATCATTTCCTGCTTGCCGCCTATGAAACTGATAGTACCTTCTTCAATCAAGGAATTGCGCCATTCAATTTCAACAGCCTCTTCCGCAGGCACCGCCATAAGAACTATTTCCCCGTCGAGATGCTCCATAGCTCCGCTGTATTTAAGCGCCATGCCTGTGCCCAGCATTGAAGCTATCTGCATAAAATGGCCGCAGGAATGCGCAGCGCCCGTTACAGGGTCAGCCTGAGGATGCCCCGGACATACAACCGCATCAAGCTCGCCCATTATTGCCATCTTAATCTTATCGCTTTTGCCCTTGAGCTTTGCCATAGAGCCTGTCAGCGCGATTTTATTCTCATAATCCAGACCCATTTTTTCAAAAACGCTCTCCACCAGCGCCGCCGTTTTATACTCTTTATAACCCAGCTCCGGCGCTACCCTAATCGTCTCTCCAATGCTGATAATCTCGTCTCTTTTCTCGTCAATAACCCTACACACCGCATTTTTAAGCTCCTGCTTGTCCATGTTATTCCTCCTTTTATTATAATGCTTCGCTTTGGGGCGAAACTTTTAAAGACTTAAAATATTATCCAAAAAACGCAGCCGTATGCCATAGCTGTTTTATATATTGAAAAAGTTCCATCTCATTTCCAATACCCGCCCATCTCTCTGGGTTAATAGCTATATCCCTGGATGCCTGCCCCATCAATAAAGCATTGATTATCCCCAACGAATTTCCAAGCTCAAAGTCAATTTTTTGAGCTAAGCGCGGAATAATTGAACCGCGAAAAAGTTTGTCCATAGAAGAAATATCAACTTGCCGTTCCGGTATCCAGCGAAGGTTTATTCCATATTTACCGCATAATTCCTCTGCTTGCTCCTGAAATATGGTTTTGCGATACGATTCGTCAATAAAAAGGGAATCAACATCGCAGTCAAGTAAGATGTCACCATGAATATGGGTTTCTATGCAGTGATCCAAATTTCTGCCCATATCTTTTATATTTTTAGAAGGATTCATAAGAACTGCCAGCACTTCTTGTTCCCAAGAAACCACTTTATTGAGCAACTGCCCGTTCTTTTGAACAGCTCTTAACATCTCGGCTAAAACCACTTCAAATGTATCACTTGTACATAATGTTGTTGGGTTTGTTGAACTGTCCCCGTATGCAAATGTACACCGCTGTACAATTTCAGGTTTAAGTGTGAGAAAGCAGGCACCAAATCGTACAGACGCGCCATCTAAATAACGAAGTATATTTAGAGCACCATACTTAGGGCGGTCTAATTGCTCATCTGAATATGCATTGCTAAATATGCGCTGTTCCCATAAAAAGCGGTCTCCGCCAATATATGCTGATTTTCCGCCATTTGTTGTGCCTGTGCGAAATTGCCCATGATATTTACCATCTTCAATCAAATTTTCTATAATCGTTTTCCCATTTGCAGAAAATCTATCAAGATGAAAATTAATTGTAACAGGATTAGCAATAACTCTGTTCACTAACTCTTGGATATCAACCTCATATAAATCACATATATTTTTGACAAAATTTCTATCCTCTTCAATCTTTGCTTTAGCATAGTTTCGCACATTACAAATAGCATTCTTAGCGCAATTATCCATAATACACCTCTTTTCCACAACCTATCCCATATATTTCAATTGCCTTTAAACTACATTCACTTAATCCACTCCCCGCGCAATATTGCATACTCGCATGTATCCTGCCATATGGGGAATCCCTGTTCATCCTTCTTAAAATAAATATTCTGAAGCAAAAGCCCTTCTTTTCTCATTCCTACTCTTTCCAGCAGCTTTAAAGAGCGCTCGTTCAGCGGATTACACATAGCTACAATGCGGGCGGTTTTTTCTCTTACTGCATAATCAATCAGCGCGCGTACCGCTTCTATTGCATAGCCCTGCCCCAGGAAATCGGCATTAAAAACATATCCCAGCTCCCATGCTTCAAAACCCTTTTCTTCCAAATATATATTTCCTATCAGCTTAGCGGAGGACTTAAGGCATACCGCCCAAAAAGAACCGGAGCCTGCGCGCTTCAATGCCTCCCGCTTAAATTCTTCTTCTTTAAATATTTCATATGGTTCATATTTTACGGTTTCTTCCTGCGATAAGTATACATATAAATCTTCCCGGTCATTTACGTGGAATCTTCTTATAATTAACCTTTCCGTTTCCATAAAGCACTCCCGCTTTCTATCATTTGCGGCGGCAAAATATATATTTCACTTCAATTTTACTACATCGCCTGACTAATCAGCTCATCTAAAAACCCTGAAAACCCGCCGGAGAGATGCTCCGCAGCCTTCGGTATAAGGCTGTGGGCTGTAAGGCCCGGCAAAGTGTTCATTTCAATAACCGCAATCTGCTCATTATAAACAATCATATCTAAACGGGCATATCCCCTGCAATCAAGAGCAATGAAGGCTTTTTTCGAGATTTCCTCAATCATATTCTGAACAAAGCCCGGCAAATCCGACAGGCCGATATAAGTATTTTCATCTACATATTTAGCATCATAATCATAAAACTTTGTTGCGGGAATAATATCCAAAACACCTAAAACTTCAGGCTTTCCGCCTTTATCAACAATACCGCAGGTAACCTCCCTGCCCTGATAGTATTTTTCAACAAGAGCATGGTCACCTGTTTCAAAAATTCCGGCACAGGCTTTTTTCACGCTTTCTATATCCTCAGCAATAACTACGCCAACGCTTGAGCCGCCGTTATTCGGCTTGATAATAACAGGCAAGCCGTATTCAGCAAGCAGGCCTTCAAGGCAGGCAAAATCCGCTTCTGATTTAATGAGCCGGCCTTCCGCGCACGGTATGCAGACCTTTTCCATAATAATTTTAGACATATGCTTATTCATACACAAAGCGCTTGAAAGAACACCACTGCCTACAAAGGGGATATTTAAACATTCCAAAAAGCCTTGAACTGCGCCGTTTTCCCCGTTGCCGCCATGGAGCGCGCTTAAAACAACATCCGGCGGATTTTCGGCAATTTTCTTAGCCCAGCCACAGGAGCCGTCGGCAGGTATATCTATAGTTTCCAATATATATTTATCTTTCGAGATATTTTCAAGCACCCATTCCATTGATGAAATGGAAACTTCCCTCTCATTGGATTTTCCTCCGTATAATATACATAATTTAATCATAAAAATTTCTCCTTTATAAGCTGTGCAAAAAGGGGCGCATGCTTTTCGGGTAATTTGCTGTTTACAAAGGTTTGCGTACTTAATTCCAGCCCCGCAAAATTCCCCAGCCGCGGTATAATTTCCATATAAAAATGGCTGGCCTTATAATCTCCTGTAGGCGCATTCTGAAAGCATATGTTGAAAGAAAACTCCCCCAACCTCTCTTCGAGCGCCGAAAGTGCCGGCTTTAATACGTTAGCCAAAGCAAATATCTCTTTTTCAGTTAAATCAGTAATGGAAGAAACATGCCTCACCGGCGCTATATTGATATTGTATTCATAAGAAGATGAATACGGCATATAGGCAAAAGCCCCGCTGTTTTCGCATATAATTAAATCCTTTTGCTCATACAAATATTCAATATAGCTTTTTCCGTTTTCACTATAATATTTTTCAAAATTGCTATGTATTACAGATTGTTTTTGAGGGATGAAGGGCATGGCAAGAATCTGCCAGTGAGAATGGCCTATAGAAGCTCCGGAAATCCTTCCGTCGTTTTTAAAAGCCTGAACATATTTGATATTGTCATATTCACTAAGCTCCCCTGCCCGCCTTATTATCGATTTCAGGGAAAGCTCCATTTCTTCTTGGGAAAACGAAATAAAAGCCTGGCTATGTATATCCGTATCCACCATAACCTCATGAATACCGCTTTGTATGCCTGCTTCTGACATGCCGGCTTTCGCGCTATCGGTTACAGGGTATTTATTTTTCAAAATAATAATTCTGCCGCCGTATTCCCTGCTTACTATATCTGTCAGCACATCTCCGTTTTC
>JGI994J12354_10003967_pt1 | contig 13537 bp, 13 predicted proteins | sample IntmicLarv3ML3BL_FD_12354 | JGI IMG/M metagenome (IMG submission 12354)
CGGGTATAGACATAAACTTACAGATGGTGCTTGTGCCCGGCTATAACGACGGGGATGAGCTCGAATACAGCTTGAAACAGCTTGAGAAAATGAACAATCTAAAGTCGGCGGCGGTTGTGCCTGTCGGACTCACAGCGCACCGTGGTGGGCTTTGTGAGGTGTCGCCATTTACGGCGGAAAGTGCGGGCAGTGTGCTGGACTTGGTGGACGCAGCAGCCCAAAGGCTGTACAATCAAAACCATCAGTATATACTACATGCCGCTGATGAATTTTATGTGTTGTCTGGCCGGCCGCGGCCGGATTATGAAAGATACGGCGAATTTACCCAGCTTGAAAACGGCGTTGGTATGATGTCCGATTTTGAGTACACTCTGGCTGATAGTATGCGCAGGTTTGTGCCTCCTTCGGGCAAGCGTGATGTGACTATAGTTACGGGCAGGCTGGCTGAAAAATGGTTGAAAGCGCAGGTTGACAACATCACGAAAAAATGGCATAATCTTACTGTTAGGGTTGTAGGCGTTGATAATCATTTACTTGGAGAGAGCATAACAGTGGCTGGACTTGTGTGCGGCCGGGATATTATAGATGCTCTTTCGGGCGCCAAAATTGAGGGTAAAATAGTCTTGCCGTCCTGTATGCTGCGGCGTGAAGGGGATATGTTTCTTGACAATCTCACGCCTGAGGAAGTGTCAAATGCGTTGGGCGTGCCTGTTGTTGTAGCTCGTGCGGATGGATCGAATTTGCTAAAAAAATTGTTTTCGAGGTGAGTGTTGTGTCATATAGCAAGCTTGTGGCCATTGCGCTGTTTTTGCTTATTAATTTTGTACTTATTTTTGTGGGGTATTATAGCTCGCCGCGCCTAAGAGAAAGGTACAATCTGGCCAGCTTTGCCATTACTATAATATGTTTGGCCTTTGTAATCGCCTATTTTCTGGACAAATATGATTTTATCCGGTTTCATCCGGGCGTATTTGACTGGTTTTAAGAACGGAGAAATTTATGAAACCCATTGTGGCTGTGGTTGGAAGGCCTAATGTAGGCAAATCGACCTTGTTTAATAAGCTTATAGGTAAGCGTATGTCAATTGTTGACGATACGCCTGGTGTCACGCGGGACCGTATTTACGGGGAATGCGAATGGCAGGGCTATAATATGATGCTGGTGGACACCGGCGGAATCGAGCCGCGTACCGATGATGTGTTGCTGAAAAGCATGCGCATGCAGGCTGAGTTGGCCATAGACACGGCCGAGGTTATCGTGCTGGTAACCGATTTGACCTGTGGTGTCACAGCAAACGATCTTGATGTGGCAAACATGCTGCAAAAAAGCGGCAAGCCCATTGTGCTTTGCGTGAACAAATGTGACAAGGTGGGCGCGCCGCCGCCTGAATTTTACGAGTTTTACAATCTCGGGCTGGGTGACCCCATAGCCGTTTCCTCGGTACATGGGCACGGTACGGGTGACCTTCTGGATGAAATAACCGCGCATTTGCGTGATGTTCCGGCGGACGAAGAGGACGACGAAACCATAAATGTGGCCGTTATAGGCAAGCCTAATGTGGGAAAATCGTCCCTGGTAAATCGTATTGCGGGCGAAGAACGGTCTATCGTTTCGGATATTGCCGGCACTACACGGGATGCTATTGACTTGCTTGTGGAAAATAAATTAGGTCGGTTTAATTTTATAGATACAGCGGGACTTAGGCGCAAAAGCCGACTTGATACACGTACGGATGATGGCAGGATAGAGCGTTACAGCGTGCTGCGTGCCCAGATGGCTGTTGAGCGGTCGGAGGTGTGCGTTATCATGATAGATGCACTTGAGGGCTTCACTGAGCAGGATAGCAAGGTGGCCGGACTGGCGCTGGATGCTGGCAAGGGCTGTATTATCGTGGTGAATAAATGGGATGTCATTGAAAAGGATGGCAAAACCATGGATGAATACCGCAAGCGGTTGATGAACGATTTTTCTTTTATGTCTTATGCACCCATAATTTTCATTTCGGCCAAAACCGGACAGCGCATAGACCGGCTGTTTGAGCTGATAAAATATGTAAACGAGCAAAACTCCATGCGTATATCTACAGGCATGCTAAACGATTTGCTCGCCGATATTACGGCGCGGGTTCAGCCGCCAACGGACAAGGGCCGCCGGCTGAAAATATATTACATAACGCAGCCGTCTACACGGCCGCCTACGTTTGTTTGCTTTTGCAACCGGGCCGATTTGTTCCATTATTCGTATCAGCGGTATATTGAAAACCAGTTACGTTCATCCTTCGGGTTGGAAGGCACGCCTGTGCGTATGCTGATACGCGAACGCGGAGAATAGAAAGGAATATTTTTATATGAGCGATATATTCAGAGTGTTGCTTTTGCTGGGCTTCATGGCCGGCAGCTATTTGCTAGGCAGCGTAAATTCAGCTGTACTTATCAGCCGCACTTTTTTGAAAAGTGATGTGCGCGAAAGCGGTAGCGGCAGCGCTGGCACCACCAATATGCTGCGAACAGGCGGCGCGCTGCCCGGCGTGCTTACCCTGCTGTGCGACTGTCTTAAAGGGCTTATAGCTTCTATGGCCGGCCGGATATTGCTTTTTAACATGGCTTTTTCGGGCATATGTGCAGCGGAAAATTCTTTTTTTTGCACGAATGAGCTGGTGAGCAGCATAGTATCGCCCATGGGGCTGGCAATTATTATGGGCTTTTGCTCAATGCTCGGACATATTTTTCCGATATTTTTCGGATTTAAAGGCGGCAAAGGCGTTGCCACAGCGCTCACAGTTATGCTATCGGCTGACTGGCGTGCCGCGCTGATGGCTTTGGGCGTTTTCATTATCATGCTTGCGCTTTCAAAATATGTGTCGCTCGGCTCGATAATGGCGGCATTTTCGGTGCCGTTTTTCATGTTTTTAAACATTTATGTTTTTGATAATATTCCCTTTAATCAGGTTATTGTAATATCGGCTCTTAGCGCCGTGCCAATGGCGCTGCTTATTTTTATGCACCGCAGTAATATAGGCCGTTTGCTGAAAGGTACAGAAAATAAATTTGCAATAGGTAACTCGAAAAACAAACAGGAGGAAGATCATGCCTGAGGTTGTTGTTTTGGGCGCTGGCTGGGGTACAGCTTTGGCAATGCATATGGCACGTATTGGTCATACTGTGTATTTATGGACACCCTTTGAGGCCGAAATAGACGAAATGTGCCGTACACGTCAAAATCCGAGACTGTTGCCCGGCGTGGAAATTTCCGAAGATATAAATTTCACCACCGATCTTACGGTTGCCCGACGGTGCGACATTGTTATGGTGGCTGTGCCATCTATGGCTATCGGCGAAACAGCCGAGAGGCTGAGCGGTGTTCTCGCTGGATGTTCGCCTGTTGTCGCTTGTCTTTCCAAGGGACTGGAGGACGGTACGCATAAGCGTTTGACCGAGGTTCTGCGCGAGGCTCTGCCGTGGTGCAGGATAGCGGCCGTATCCGGTCCGTCGCATGCTGAAGAAGTGGCTCGCGGCATACCAACATCGTTGGTGGCCGCTTCAGACGATATGGCAACAGCTGAATACATTCAAGATAACATGATGAGCGACCGTCTGCGTATATACACAAATCATGATGTTGTGGGCGTTGAAATAGGCGGTGCGTTGAAAAATATCATCGCGCTTGCTGCCGGAATAAGCGACGGATTTGGCCTGGGCGATAATACCAAGGCTGCTTTGATGACGCGCGGCTTGAACGAAATCGCCTCGCTCGGTGTACAAATGGGCGCCCGGCGTGAAACATTTGCGGGCCTGGCCGGCATAGGTGATCTTATAGTAACCTGTACGTCGGTTCATTCACGAAACCGCCGCTTTGGTATTCTTATCGGGCAAGGGGTGCCTGTTAGAGACGCGCTGGAGCAAATCGGCATGACTGTTGAGGGCTATCACGCGGCAAAAACGGCATATGAACTCAGCTTGAGCCAAGGGGTTGAAATGCCCATAACTACACAGTGTTACAACATTCTTTATAAAAACCAGAGTGCTGAAGCAGCTCTAAATCTGCTTATGAGCCGGCCTAAAAAGCACGAACACGAACAAACCTATTTGGGGTAAGACGGATAATCAGCCAAGCGGCCGCAAGGCCGCTGTTGTTTTATAAAATGTAATTTATTCGGAGGGGTATCATGGAAACAGCCTTGCATAACGCGCTGATGAAGGTACAAAAACCTGGGAGGTATATCGGCGGGGAACTGAACAGCGTGCAGAAGGTTCTGCCGGTTGACGTCCGTTTTGCCATGTGTTTTCCTGATTCGTATGAGGTTGGCATGTCGCATTTGGGCATAAAAATACTTTATTCCATGCTTAACGCGCAGGACTTTGTTTGGTGCGAGCGGTGCTTTGCTCCTATGCCTGATATGGAGACCGAGCTGCGTGAGTCAGGGCGGCGGCTATTTGCGCTTGAAAGCCTGGACGAGTTGTGTGTTTTTGACTTTGTGGGCTTCAGCCTGCAATATGAACTGTGCTATACAAATGTGCTGAATATGCTGGATATGGGTGGCATACCCGTATATGCGGCCGAGCGCACTGATGAACATCCTATTATTATAGGCGGCGGCCCATGCGCCTGTAATCCTGAGCCCGTGGCCGACTTTTTTGATTTGTTTGTTTTGGGCGAAGGCGAGGAGGTTACTTTAGAGCTCGTTTGTCTTTACCGCGATATGAAGAAGAGCGGCGCCGGCCGCGAGGCCTTTTTGAAGGTTGCAGCCAATATTGAAGGTGTATATGTCCCGTCGCTGTACGAGGTGTCGTATACTGAAGAAGGGCTTATTTCTTCGGTTTGTCCTAAAGAAAACGTAACAGTCAACGTGAAAAAACGTATAATAGCCGACATGGATTCTGTTCATTATCCAAGCAGCATTATTGTGCCCTTTATTGATATAGTGCACGACCGTGTTGTGGCCGAGATATTCCGCGGCTGCAGCCGTTCCTGCCGGTTTTGTCAGGCGGGTTTTATTTATAGGCCGGTGCGTGAAAAATCGGCCGGTGTGGTGAACGGGCAGGCGCGTGCGCTTTGCGAATCGACCGGATACGATGAGATTTCGCTTTCATCACTGTCGACGGCCGACCATTCCGAGCTGAACGAGATGCTTAACAGCCTTATGGACTGGACCGAGCAAAAAAAAGTAAATCTTTCTCTGCCATCGCTGCGTGTTGATAGTGTGGACGACGAGCTGCTGCGCCGAATACAGTCGGTTAGGGCGGCTGGGCTTACATTTGCGCCCGAAGCGGGCACTGCCCGTCTGCGCGATGTTATAAACAAAAATCTCACCGAGCAGGAAATACTTGAAACCTGTTCGGCCGCTTTTAAAAGCGGCCATATGAATGTGAAGCTTTACTTTATGCTGGGGCTGCCCACAGAAACTGATGAGGATGTTTTGGGTATTGCGCGGCTGGCACAGGCCGCCGTTGATGAATTTTATGCCAATCCGGACAAGCCCAAGGGTAAATCACCGCAGGTGAGCGTTTCGGTTTCGACCTTTATACCAAAGCCGTTCACCCCCTTTCAGTGGGAGGGGCAGCCTGATATAGCAGAAATAAAGCGTCGGCAGGCGCTGCTTATAAGTGCGGTGCGTTCGCGCAAGATAAGGCTGAGCTGGAGCGATCCCTATACAAGCGTACTTGAAGCGGCTTTTGCCCGCGGTGATCGCCGTCTGTCGGCCGTGATACACACAGCCTGGAAGGCCGGCTGTGTGTTTGACGGATGGGGCGAAATGTTCAAGCCCGGTGTATGGCAAGATGCCTTTGCTGAGCATGGCCTGAGCGAGCAGCTTTATGCTGCGCGGGAGCGCGAAACGGACGAGATTTTGCCGTGGGCACATCTGGATTACGGAATTGATTCGGAGTTTTTAAAGTGCGAGCGCAGCCGCGCATATGAGGCCGAGCCGACGGTCGATTGCCGGCAAAATTGCGCCGGATGCGGTATTACAAAGGCATTTGGAGGGCAGTATTGTGCGAAAAATTAGAATGTTTTATGAAAAGCGCGGTAACCTGCGCTATGTTTCCCATTTGGATATGAACCGTTTTATGTCCCGTCTTATTGCCCGCGCGGGTTTGCCTGTTTTATATACCGAGGGGTACAATCCGCACCCCTATATAAATATATCCCTGCCACTTTCGCTGGGCTTTGAAAGCAGCTACGAGGCCGTTGATTTCAAAGTGGCTGATGATGTTGAATGCGAGGATATATTTAGCATGGTTTCGGGCGCCGTGCCGCCCGGGATGACGGTTGCACGCGTTGCCGACGTGGTGTATAAATCGGGGGATATACGCGCGGCGAGATACGAAATCGTTTTTGAAAATGCGGCTTCGGCGGCCTTGCGCGAAGCGCTTGGCAGCCCGGAAATCTTTATAACAAAAAAGACCAAAAAGGGCGGCGAAACGCAAATCGATATAAAACCGCATATCAATGGTGCCGAGATTTGCGAGGCCGATGGCCGCGCTGTGCTCACGTTGATTTTGCCGGCCGGAAGTAATCTCACGATAAACCCCATGCTGCTGTGCGATTTTCTCGCCGAGCGCATACCGGGTGCTTTGGTGCGCGGTGTTACGCGCACAATGCTTTATGTAGATGGCGGGAAAGAGTTTGTTTAGAAGGATATTAAGATAGGAGAAGTATTGCTATGAAAATATCTCCATATTTGAAGATTAATCGCATTGAATTTATGGTTACTTATCAATGCAGCGGACATTGTAAACATTGCTCGGTAGTTGACAGGCTTAACCGTTCAGATAAGATTAAGCACATTTCAGAGCAAAGCGCCGTTGCGGTTGTGAAAGAACTTTCGGAAATATTCCCTATTTCTTCTGTAATGACATTTGGCGGAGAACCACTATTATACGCCGATGTCGTTTGCGCTATTCATGAAGCGGCGAGTCGGTGTGGTATTGGTGCAAGGCAATTGATAACGAACGGTTATTTTACTAAAGATTACGAAAAATGCAGACAAACGGTGACATCGTTGAGTGAGGCAGGCATTAATGACCTTTTGATTTCTGTGGATGCTTTTCATCAGGAAACAATCCCTATTGAAGCGGTGCGTAATTTTGCGCGATATACTAAAGAGGCGGGAACTTTTAATATTAAGTTACATCCTGCATGGGTAGTAAATGAGCAGAACGACAATCCGTACAACAGTGAAACAAGGGGAATTATAGAAGCTTTTTCTGATTTTGTGATCCCTGTGTCAACAGGAAACAATATATTTTTGGCAGGAAATGCCACCAAATATTTAGCACGGTTTTATGATAAGCCCCGGTTGAATTTGTCGGATTCATGCGGGTCAATGCCATATACAGAGCCTTTGACGAATATAACATCACTGTCGATTGTTCCAAATGGGGATGTTATGATTTGCGGTTTTGCTATTGGTAATATTCATGAGCAAAGCATACAAGAGATTGTTGCCAAGTATGATCCATATGAAAATGAGTGTATGAACGCTGTTTTAACAGGAGGAGCTTCGGCATTGCTTGAACTATCAAAGCAACGAGGCATATCTGTAGATTGTTCGCAGTGCTATTCGGTATGCAATTTGTGCCACAAAATAAATACTGCTTTGCTGAATTGACTTTTTTAATAATTCGATATCAAAAGGAGCGGATATGAAATGAATCACAAGGGAACTGTTACACTGGAAACCGAGCGGATAATATTACGCCGCTTTACGATAAACGATGCAGAAGCTATGTTTCGGAATTGGGCGAGCGATGATGAAGTTACGAAGTATTTGATGTGGCAGGCACATGCGGACATTTCGGTTTCAGAATCGGTCATAAACTCGTGGTTAGAGCTATATCATGAGCCGGAGTATTACAATTGGGCGATTATCCTAAAGGATATTGGCGAGCCGATTGGAAGCATCGCTGCGGTGGAACAGCGTGACGACATAAAAATGGTTCATATCGGATATTGCATCGGGAGAAAATGGTGGCATCAAGGGATTACATCGGAAGCGTTAAAAGAAATGATTCGCTTTTTCTTTGAAGAAGTCGGTGCAAATCGCATTGAATCAAGGCACGACCCGTATAATCCAAATTCGGGTAAAGTTATGCTAAAATGCGGGCTGAAATACGAAGGTACAATGAGGCAAAGCGATACGAACAATCAGGGAATATGTGATGCTGCATATTATGCCATCCTTGCTGAAGATTATATGAGTCTATAAATTGTTTGCAGTGTTATTTGGCATGTGATTTGTGCCATGCTGCTGTGCGAGTTTTTCGCCGAGCGCATACCGGGGGCTTTGGTGCGCGGTATCACGCGCACTATGCTTTATGTGGACGGCGGGGAAGAGTTTGCTTATAAAAAATTTATGAAAGGAATAACCTTGAAACTTAGAAAAAAGATTTTAATTGCTGCATTATCTGTTTTCATAGCCTGCGGGATATTATTTTGTGTTGCTTCCATGATGTTAAGCGATAAAAATATTAACGGCTTTGTGGGCACGGCGGGAATAATAAGGCTGAAGCTAAGCGGCGATTTGTACAAGGAGCTTGACAGTGATCCGATTAAGATACTGATTAGACAGGATGAATACGAGCTTTTTCTGGAAACTTATTTTGATAGTGCAGACATGTTATATTATAGCAGCCGGGCTGAAAAAAATAATGTAAAATATAAATTCCGCATGAGCGCGTTCACAGGAACATATTTTGTTGTAACAATTACTGCCGAGTAGCGGCAGTAATAATTCATGTGGCAAATAGCCGCCAGCACTCCGGAGTTTCCTTATAGTGTTTTTGATTTAAGACCCTCGATTGTTAAAAATACGAACAACTTTTAAAAATAAATTAAAAAACATTGACAACATTTTAACAATCCTATTGACAAATGCGTTTCAATATCATATAATACTATCAATAACATAAAAAGGAGACTTTACTATGTCAAGAGTTTACAATTTCAGCGCAGGCCCATCTATGCTGCCCGAAAGCGTGCTTAAGCGCGCGGCGGCCGAAATGCTCAACTATGAGGGCAGCGGCCAATCAGTTATGGAGATGAGTCATCGCTCGAAAATATATGAAACTATAATCTTTGGCTGCGAAAAGCTGTTGCGTGAAACTATGGGTATTCCTGATAATTATAAGGTTCTGTTTTTGCAGGGCGGCGCCTCCTCGCAGTTTGCCATGCTTCCGCTGAACCTTATGAACAAATCGGGCAAGGCCGATTTTGTTATCACCGGACAATGGGCAAATAAGGCTTATCAGGAGGCTGCGCGATATGGTCAGGCTAACGTTGTTGCCTCCAGCAAGGACAAAACCTTTTCCTATATCCCCAAGCTGGATAAGGCGGATTTTACGCCCGATGCCGATTATTTCCATATCTGTGTGAATAATACCATTTACGGAACCAAGTACAATAATCTGCCTGATACAGGCGATGTAACCCTGATAGGCGATATCTCAAGCTTCATTCTGAGCGAGCCTATAGATGTTAGTAAGTTTGGCGTTTTGTATGCCGGTGCACAGAAAAACATGGCTCCTGCCGGTCTTACTATCGTTATTATCCGCGAGGATCTCATAGGTAATGCCCGCGATATCACACCAACCATGTTTGATTATAAAACCCATGCCGACAACGATTCTATGTACAATACCCCGCCTTGTTATACGATATATATGGCAAAGCTGGTGCTTGAGTGGGTGCGTGATGAAATCGGCGGCCTAGACAAAATGAAGGCGTTGAACGAGAAAAAAGCGGCCATACTGTATGATTTCCTTGATAGCAGCAGGATGTTTAAGGGCACAGTTGTAAAGGAAGACCGTTCGCTGATGAACGTTCCGTTTGTAACGGGCAACGACGAGCTTGATGCCGCCTTTGTAAAGGCTGCGACGGCCGCCGGGTTTATCAATCTTAAGGGTCACCGTTCGGTTGGTGGTATGCGCGCTTCTATCTACAATGCCATGCCTATTGAAGGCGTTGAAAAGCTGGTTGCCTTCATGAAAGATTTTGAAGCTAATAATTAGGAGGAAACACAACATGTTTAATGTAAAAACACTTAATAAAATATCCGGCTGCGGGCTCGATTGTTTCGACCGCGATATGTACGCTATAGGTGATTCTATATCCAATCCCGATGCAATTATGGTGCGTTCAGCTAATATGCTGGAAGATGAGATGCCTGAGAGTCTTTTGGGTATAGCCCGCGCCGGTGCTGGCGTTAATAACATACCTGTTGAAAAATGCACCGAGCAGGGAATAGTGGTGTTTAACACCCCGGGCGCAAACGCAAACGGCGTTAAAGAATTGGTGCTGGCTGGACTACTCATGTGTTCGCGTAAGGTTGTGCCGTCGCTGGAATGGGCTCAAACTCTTAAAGGGCAGGCCGGCGAGGTTGGTAAGCTCGTTGAAAAGGGGAAAAGCGCATTTACAGGCCCCGAAATTGCTGGCAAAACACTGGGTGTTGTGGGTCTGGGCGCTATAGGCATATTGGTTGCCAATGCCGCCAAAGCCCTTGGTATGAACGTTTACGGATACGATCCGTTTCTCTCTGTTGAAGCGGCGTGGAGCCTTTCCCGTTCGATAAAGCATGCCACGGATTTGCGCGAGGTTTTCCAAAACTGTGATTATATCACGCTGCATGTGCCGCTTAACAACGAAACTAAGGCTATGGTAAACACGAAATCTATTGAGGGTATGAAAGACGGTGTGCGCATACTCAATTTCTCACGTGCCGCGCTTTGCGATGATGCCGCTATTATAGAGGCGCTGGGCACAGGCAAGGTTGCCGCCTATGTTACTGATTTTCCGACAGACGAGGTTCTCGGCGTTGAGGGCGTTGTGGCGATACCGCATTTGGGTGCTTCTACGCCCGAGAGCGAGGATAATTGTGCTACCATGGCCGCCCGCCAGCTTATCGACTTTTTGGAAAACGGTAACATTAAAAACTCGGTAAATCTGCCCGATGTTGACATGGCGCGTGCCGGCGTGGGCCGTGTATGTGTGGTGCACAAAAATGTGCCCAATATTTTGACGCAGATTTCGGGTGTTTTTGCCGCCGAGAATATCAATATTGAGAACATGTTAAACAAATCCAAAAAGGATACGGCCTATACAGTTCTTGACGTTTCGGCTGAAATTACCGAAAATTTTTACAAGGCAATATGCGATATAGACGATGTTATACGCGTAAGAATCATCTAACAAAAAGATTTACTGTTAATAAGCAGCCGCCGGTTGAGCTGTGTTTGGGCACAGTTTGATCGGCGGCCGTTGTTCCGTTTTTTTCCAGTAATGTTTTGATATATATATGCCAAACTATTTTCAGAACCAATTATGGAACAGGGGGACAAAATATATGAGACACAAATCGCATAATATGTTAAAGGGCGTTGGCATAGGTGTTGTGGCCGGATGTGCTCTCGGCTTGGCCGGACACAATCTGATGAACAACAAGGCTATTAAACGCAAATTCGGCAAGGCGGCCGGTGCCGTTACCGATTTTGTAGGCAACGTTCAGCAATATATGCATAAATAATTACTGTTTTATGTGAAAACCTGCGCAGGCAAAATGCCCGTGCAGGTTATTTTTTGGTTTTATATCCCATTGATTTTGCGGGCTTTTTTGTCCGCCTAGTCGGTTTTGACGTCTGCCGCCACTGTGCGGCTTCGGGTTTTGGCGGTGCGCCGCCGTATAAAAGATATAGCTTGTCGCCAAGGCCGGCTTTTTTCATGCCATCGGTCACTCTTTTGCGGTTTTCGGGTTTGTAATATTGCAGCAGGGCACGCTGCAAATCTTTTTCCTCGGCCGATTTTGGGACATAAACCGGCTTTAGATCTATAGGGTTTAGTCCTGTGTAAAACATGCAGGTTGAAAGTGTGCCAGGCGTTGGATAAAAATCCTGTACCTGCTGTGGTCGTAAGTTGTTTTGCTTTAAGAATAAAGCCAGTTCAAGTGCGTCCGAAAGGCGGCTGCCCGGATGGGACGACATGAGATAGGGAACAAGATACTGCTCCTTGTTCATGCTTTTGGTCAACTCGTAAAACCGCTTTGAAAACCGGATATATGTCGCGTTCGGCGGCTTGCCCATAAGGCGCAGAACATGGTCGGATACATGTTCAGGTGCGACCTTCAGCTGTCCGCTTATATGATGAGCGACAAGCTCCTTGAAAAAGGCCTCGTTTTTGTCGCGACAAAGATAATCAAAGCGTATGCCCGAACGTATAAAAACTTTTTTTACACCCGGCAGGCGACGCAAATCGCGCAATATCTCAAGATATTCGCTATGGTCGGATGCGAGATGTTCACAGGGCGAGGGCGCTAAACAGCGACGCCCTTTGCAAAGACCAAATTTCTTTTGTCGCTCACATGAAGGCTTACGAAAATTGGCCGTAGGTCCGCCTACATCATGGATATACCCTTTAAATTTAGGGTCGGCTATTATGGCTTTGGCCTCGGCTAATATCGACTGTTTGCTGCGCGATGTGATACTGCGACCCTGATGATAGGCTAAACTGCAAAAGCTGCACGCGCCGAAACAGCCACGGTTATGGATTATTGAAAAACGAACCTCCTCAATAGAAGGCACACCGCCCAGCGGCTCGTACGAGGGGTGGTAGTCGCGCATAAAGGGCAGGGCGGCTACTTCGTCCAGTTCGCTTTGGTTAAGCGGCGGCATGGGACGGTTTTGAATGACAAATTGCTTTCCGTGCGCTTGTATAAGCGTTTTGCCGTTAATTGCGTCTTGGTTTTCGTGCTGCATTCGGCATGAACGCGCATAATCCTCCTTGGAGGCGCACACCTTTTCCCAGCCAGGCAGGCGTATGCCGTTTATGCCGTCTGCATTGTCGGCCACATAAACTGTGCCGGGAATTTCATTCAGTGCCGCGCGGTTGTTCATACTGAGTGCACGGGCGGCCTCGCGAGTTTGCTTTTCGCCCATGCCGAAGACCAAAAGGTCGGCACACGAATCTATAAGCACCGACGGCATCAGCCTATCGGACCAATAATCGTAATGAGCAAACCGTCGCAGCGAGGCTTCAAGTCCACCCAGTATCACGGGAATATCGGGAAAGAACTGCTTTATAAGCCGGCTGTAAACCGTGGCGGCGCGGTCGGGCCGCAGGCCGGCACGGTTGCCGGGGGAATAGGCGTCCTCGCTGCGGCGGCGCTTGGCCGCTGTATAGTGCGCTACCATAGAATCGATGTTTCCGGCCGTTACAAAAAAGCCGTATTTTGGGCGGCCGAAAGCGCTTATATCGTGGCCGTCAGCCCAGCTAGGCTGGGCAATCACGCCTACGCGAAAGCCCTCGGCTTCAAGCACGCGGGCAATAGTGGATGCGCCGAAAGACGGATGATCGACGTAGGCATCGCCCGTTACCACGGCGAAGTCTACCTCGTCCCATCCGAGATGGTCCATGTCTTGTTTGTTTATAGGTAAAAATTTCATATGTGCTCCGGTTAAAACGTCGGCCGAAAAGGGGATATGCCCTTTTCGGCCGACTGCGTTTTTTTATGTGTTGCTGAAGCTTCCGCTGTAATTGGGTGATTCCTTCG
>JGI994J12354_10003968_pt1 | contig 13536 bp, 8 predicted proteins | sample IntmicLarv3ML3BL_FD_12354 | JGI IMG/M metagenome (IMG submission 12354)
GGCGGGTCGGAAGGCTTTTCCGTCACCACAAAAACCCGCAGGGTGTCGTCCATCTCGTCGTCCGCCACAGGCAGAAGCCCGCGCCGGAGAACAAAGGCCCCCATCAGATCGGGCAGGAGCCAGACCGTGTCCAGACGCAGTTCCACCTCATGGAATATTCCCGGCCCGTCAAGGTTTTTGGCATAGGGCAGGAGTTTTTTTTCTCCCTGCCCTTTCTCCGCAAAGGGGGTGAAGGTTTCGGCGGTGAGCACAAAGGCGCGGATACGCGCCTCGGGCAGGCGGGAGCGGATGCAGGGGTACGCATGGTGCATGCCCATGATTTCTATTTCTTCATCCCCCCGGAAAAAGGCAGGCCCGGCAGGGTCAAGGCGCTGGATTGGCTGGGCGCTGTGGAAAAAATCCGGGGCGCAATCGTCGGGGTAATGGGGCCAGCGGGTGTTAAGCCAGTGCTGGTCGTAGGTGCCGGACATGGCCCGGCGCACGGGGTTGGCCAAATCTATGGGCAGGGGGCAGGCTGGTTCCGGCAGGTCGTCGCCTGAAAGAAGCAGATGGCGCGGGTCTTCAATGTTCGGCAGGGCCTCGGCCGGGGCGTTGTCTGCCAGAAGGCCCATGCCCGCCTGATTCAGCGGATAATCCGGGCCGCCAAAGGCCCGTTCCCAGACAAGGGGCATGGCGGCAAAGGGAACAGGCTCTGTTACCCCGCCCCCGGCAAGGCGTTGCCTGTCGCCAAAAACGGCCAGTCGCCGCCCTGTGCTGCCCACGCGGAAGGACACTTCCATGGCCTTGACCGGTTTGTTGTCCGGGGTGCGGGCAAAGCCCGCGACCAGTACCTCGGCAGCGGGTTTTGGCAGGTTCATGTCCATGACCGGGGCCTGCCCGAGGGCCGCAAAGGCTTCGGGCGCCTCTTTCCAGAAATCCTGCTCCGTGCGCAGGGTACTGGCGGCGTTTTCCGGGTCAAAGGCCGCGAACAGGCCCACGCTGACCATAAGGGTGCGTTTCCCCCGCCAGGAAAAGGGGGAGAGGGTGACGCTGTGGTGGTTGTCTTTGTATATTTTCACTGGTTGTCAGATTATGGTTGTCAAAACGTCAATCGTTGTATTCATTTCTCCAAGGGTGGTTTGCATAGCCTTCATTTCTGTTGAATCTGCCGCAATGCCGACCTTGGAGGCCACTGTTTCAACATTGGAAGCGATGGCATTGACCGAGTCGGCCACAACGCAACAGGTATAGCCAAGGGCATTTATCTTTTCGGCAAAGCAGCCCTCTTCAAGGGCCCGAACTTTATTTTGTTCTCCCGTCAGGTCAGTTCGCAGGCCAGCAATCGCATCGGTGTTGCCCTGTATATTAGCTTCCGTGGCATAGACTCGATGCTTCAGTACCGCGATGTTGGTGTGGTTGGCGTCAATATCTCGTCTTATTGCCGCCATTTTGGTTTCCTCGGCCATGGCCTGTGTTTTGGCCGCGCCAAGGTCAGCCTGATGACCAGTGTGGCCCGTCATTGACGTGCCCGTAGTGAAATCAATGAGAGAACCCAGGCGCAAAAACTGTACAAATCCCAAGAGGAGATCCAGCGATTCCCCAGCTGTTAATGAGCCAGAGAAACCGGCAACCACTTCCGCCTTGGCCCCCACGAATATGTCCAGTTTGGCGGCCGCTTCTCCATGGGCCGAAGTCGACCCGCCCTGCCAGAATTTGTCTTCGGCTTTTTCTTTTTCTTTTTCTTTGTCTTTTTCTTCGTCTTTTTCTTCTTCTTCTTCTTCTTCTTCTTCTTCGTCGTCGTCGTCTTTTTCTTCTTCTTCTTCTTTTTCTTTTTCTTTTTCTTCGTCTTTTTCTTCGGCCACAGTATTTCCCCTGGTGTTTATCGTGATCGGTTCCTCGAGGGCCGTCTTGCGCCAAGCCGGAGTGGGCGAAAGGAGGCAGGAAGATCCTGATTTATCAGTATATTCTAGCTATTTTCAACAATACGCACATAATGCCCGCCGCAGGGCGACTGGAGGCGGAGTTCCCTTTTTCCCTTCTCGTCGTGCATGATAATCTGGTGCCCTGCTGGCGTTGCCATGGTAAAGTTTGCCAGCCCGTCCGTGTCGGTCAGCTTGATCATGTGCCCCCCCGGCGTCTGGATCATGTTGGACTGCTGGTTTTTGTCCGCCACCACGCTCGGGCGCTCGGGGTTGGGCATGGCCGCGAGAATGAGGGGCCTGTCCGGGTCGCCATCGGTAAAGGCGACCAGCACTTCCGAGCCCTTGAGCAGGGGAAAGTGAATACCGGACGATTCCCCGGTGTGGGGCTGGGCCATGCGCAGGGGAATGGAGCGGTTGCCGTCCGAGGGGTCGTCGGCATCGCTATGGATAACCTTTTCCGGAAAGAAAAACATGGCCTTGTAGCGTCCGTGCTGGTCAAGCTCGGCATACTGGCCGTCGCCGGAAGCGTCTATGCGGGCATGCACAAGCCCCTGTACGGAGGGCCGGGGGGTATTGCCTTCGGGCGCGTACGCCCCCACCGCCGTGGGGTGGCAGGTGAATTCATTGCGGTACCCATGGGCCGTACCGGGCACAAAGCCCGCCTGCCGGGCGCGGCGCACGATTTTTTCTTCCTTTTCGTCCCCGGCCATGGTGCACATATGCCGCACGGAAATGATCTGAAAGGATTCACCCTCCAGGGTGGCAGTATACCCTGCCTGCAACCAGGGAATGGAGCTTCCCCCACCAGCCTGGTTCGCCCGCGCGGCAAGAGCGCGCACATAGATGGCCGCAAGGCCGCTGGCCGCAGACTGGGCCTCTTCCACGATAAAGCTTTTGTCAGCCGTGTCTATTTCGCCATAGATATTGCAACCGGCGTACAGGTTCACCTCGCCCCCGCCACGGAGATGCCCGGTATCCGAGGCGGATTTTTCTGTGGTTCCGGGCTGCTCCGTGCTGTAATCTCTGAGAGTGACCTTTGTCGGAACAGCGGCAAGGGTACGGTTGAAAAAAAAGACCGTTTCATCGGCATGGTCTTCGCTCCAGTTCAGATCGTCGCGCAGGGGGAGTTTTTCAAGGGGGGTCGCGTTGTCCGCAAGAACGAGCACGTCTTTTCCGTTTTTCTGGCTGATGTAGGTGTACGCCCCCGCTCTTTCGAGATGGCGCAGCAAAAACCGGGCCGAGCTTTCGTTATACTGGCAGGTATACGGGCGGCTTGCATAGCTTGCCCGCAAATTGCCCTCAAAGTCGCTTCCCTGGGTATGGCCCTCTTCCTTCAATACCTTGGCGAGAATCTGGGGAAGGGGCATTTGCAGAAAAATGCGGGAATGGGCCGAGAGTGCCAGTTTGTAAGAGCGCGGGCGAAGGGTCAGCCTGAATACAGAGTTGTCCCCGTCGCTGAACAGCCATGAGGCAAGAGAGGCCATGCCGTGTCTGGAAAAGCTCTGGCCACTGGCGAGCTTGCCCGTAAAGGCGAGCAGGGGGGCTTTGACAAGATTGTTCAGAAAATCCTGCGCCTTTTGCGCGGAAACGGCTGTGCTGAAGACTATGTCAAAGGTATAGCCGACTTGCAGGGCGTCATCACCGTTGAAGGCGAGTACCCGGCAACCTGGTATTTCAAGGGTATCAGAAGAGATCGTCCAGATGGCAGACATGCAAAACTCCCGGTATGTATTTTCATTAGCTTACATAGGCAAAGAGCGCAAGAGATCTACTGTGTTGGGCCATTTTGCCGTGATACCGCGTCAGGCTTCATTATTCTTGAANCCCGTGGAAAAGGTTGCGGCAACCTGAGGCAGTGGCGCGGAAGGCGCAGAGCCGCCAAACCCTGCCCAGCTGTCATGCCCGAGGGAGGCAAACCGGCCCTTCTCGTCTCCCCCCAGGCACAGGGCATGGGTTTCATTGGCGGAAAGGCGTGCGACAACAGCATAATGCAGCGGTTGACGGCAATAGTTGCGTATCAGCGTATGCAAGAGACCCGAGAGGCGGGTTCCGGGCAGCATCGAGCGGAAGGTTTTGTCGTCAAGATCGCGAAATTCAATAAGAATTTTACCCTCATAACTGGGAACCGAACTGCCCAGCGTGGCCTCTTCTCCCAGGGTGGCTGCGGAAAGACCGAGACGAAACTGTTGCCCTTCCGGAATGGGGGCATGGCGAAGAATGTTGCAGTGAACGGCCGTGTTCGCGCACCCCGAAGCATCGGCAAGAATGGCGCGAAGGCCGGTAGCCGTGCGGGTGGCCTGAAAAAAGAACCCGGCATACCGTAAAAAGGTATTTTCGTCTGGCAGACGGTCGCAAAGGGTGGTGTCCCCATAGCTTGCCAAAGCCATGAGCATTTTCCCGGCCTTTGGGTCAAAGCTCGCCACCCGCCTGTAAAGGGGGTGGATGAAGGACGAGAGAATCGAGTGGAGCAGGAAAAATTCGTTATTGAAAATATCAAGAAAATCACGGGTTACAGAGGAATCTTCAGACTGATCTTCCAGAAGCCGTTCAGTGTAGAATTTTGGCAGTGGAGAGGACGAGCCGTACAGCCCGAGAAAAGTGGCGGAGATACGGGCCTTTTCAAAGGGCAGCGCGGCATGGGGGGCCGCTCCGGCAGGAGGGGTGCCGGGAAAGGTGACGGTCAGGGTGTCAATGTCGGAAACCGCAAAGGCGAGGTTCAGGGCAGGGCGAATGCGCAGACGGTTGCGGAGTAGGGCTTCAAGCTCACGCGCAGACTGCGGTTTGGCCCACAGGCGAAGCAGCCGCACCGCCTGGGTGAAGGAATAGCGGTGCGGGCGTCGCAGCAAATCGTGAATTACAGGCGGGAGGGTGCCTGCTGGTGCTTTTGCCATTGAAAAACCTTCTGGTTGAGCGAATCTGTGACGCTGACGCGCATAAAGCTGTTAATGCTTGAATATTCATGGAGAAATTTTGCCATCACCATGCCGAAGAGGCACAGGTCGCCCGTATTGCTGAAACTGGCCCCGTCCAGTGTGACAGTAAGGTCAGAGCCGCGCACGGGGCGTCCTTTCCAGAGAAAGTCTTTTTCTTCTGAGCGAAGGGCAAGAATACCCTCAATACGGCGTTTGTTCGCATTGGCATAGAGGGCATCCGTTTTGGGCGGAAGGTAGGTGGCAAGCAGGGCCTTCAGGGTCTGCACGTCTGCCAGGGGCAAATAGTTGAGGTGAAGATGCGCGAGCATGGCCCAGAGGGTGTCGCCGTCTGCCGGGGCTTTGGCGGGCCTTGTGGGGGGCGTGAGGTTGGCGAAGGAGGCAAGGGCCGGAGAGGTGGAAAGAGGCATTTTGATATCGCCAATATTCAACAGGGCAGGCAGGTCGCCGTTGCTGTACAGCACATCCAGAGAAAGCACCGCGGCTTCGGGCATGGGGCCTTCGGGCGGGTACATGGGAAAAAGGCGCATTTCCCTGTGCCCGTTGGCATTTTTCGGGCAGTGAACAGTGTAGGAAGGCGAGAGAAGGTCAAAGGCGGCGGACAACAGGGGCCTGAACAGGCGCTCTTCTCCGGTGGGGCTGACAGCCGCCACTTTTTCCACCTGATAGGGAATGTACGCGCCTTCGTGCGAGCTGCTGGCCCGTATGGGGTAGCTTTCACGCCGAAGGTCCGCCTTTATCGGGATGGTTTCAAAGGGGAAAAGATTGACGGCCGGGGTTGCAAACAGGGCAAAATCTTCTGCCGCGAATGCGGGAAAGGCCTCGGGCAGCTGCGGGGTGAATTCAATGGTGCAGGAAAGGCGTTTTTCGGTACCGGAATGGATGCCGCCCGGAGGGAGGAGAATGTCGAGGAAGAAGAATTTTTCCGGAAAAACAAAATATTCCTGCAACAGCCTGTATCCTTCCCAGGCTGTTGCCGGGTAGGGGAAAAGCCCTTCTTCGGGCGCGAAACCCGCAGATTTCAGCGAAGCGGCAGGCAGGCGCAGGGTGGTGGTTCCCATTTCAAGGGTGATGCCCGCAGTGAAAAACAGCAGGGCGTACAGCCTGTGGGAAGCTGCGGCGCGTGGCCCTGTCAGGTGAAGACGCAGGCGGGTAAGCCCGTTGAGCGCCCCGGGAACATGCAGGGAAAAATCGAGCCGGAGTTTCAAGGGCTTGCCCGGCTTTGTGTCTTCTTCAACCCCGGCAAGGTGCATGGGCGCAAATTCCACGGGGCAGGTGGTGCTGAATATACATGAAACGCCGTTTTTTTCCGTTGAACCTATGCGGGTTCCCTTGGGAATGATCAGCGGAGCCTGCAAGGCCGCCCTGGGGGCAAAGCTCATGATGGCGCAACTGGGAATATCGCGCAGCAGGTGGGGCAGAACAATGGCGCTCAGGTTTTCGGCTATGCGGTCATAGCTTTCATCAAGCCTTTGGGCCAGCTGCCCGGTGAGGTAGGCCGTGCCTTCAAGCAGGCGTTCCACATCAGGGTCGGACGAGGGGCCGGCCAGCAGGGGGGCAACCGCCGGGTGCGCACGGGAAAATTCAATGGCAAGTGTACGCAACTGTTCAAGTTCTCGCTGATAGTACCAGGCGGTATCCATGGGCTCAACGCGCTCCTTCGGCTACCTGGATGGAGCCCGTTGCGTCCAGTCGTGTTTCAAATTGAAGAATCTCCTGCCCATATTCGGTATTGACGGTGGTTTTTATTTCAAAAACAGCCGCAAGGGGCGTGTCGGGCCGGGGAATATATTCGACCTGCACGGCAGAAAGACGCGGTTCGTAGCACATGATAACGCGTTCCAGCTCGGTTTTGAATTCTTCAACACTTTCTTCCGTAAAACTGCGCCCCAGATCGGTGACATCGGCCACACCGTAATCAGGGGCAATGGGCACACTCCCCCTGCGGGTGTTGAGCATGGAAGAGAGGTGGCGTACGAGGGATTTTTCCAGACGCCGCCGTTGCTGGGCTGCGCTGATCTGGGGGCTTTCCGCAGCGGCAATGCGCTCAAGCAATGTCAGTTCGTGCATAAGAGGGCCTTGGTGTAAGAGCAGAGCATTGTAATGAAGTTCGCCTACTCATCGTTTGCGCGGACGAGGCTCCCGCCATCGTCCGTTAGAGCATTTTCAAAGTGAAAAGGCTCTAACGTTTGCATTCCACAGCCACAAAGGGCAGGGTTCCGGGCGCAAAGCGGTGGCCGCTCAGAATATCTTCCGCCCCGGATAACCGGTACCGCACCCGAATCTCGGATATGCCAAGTTTGCCAAGGGCGTCGGCCTGTTCCGGGAAATCTTTGGCGTTGAATACCTTTGCCCCGTATTGAAAGTCGGAGAGGAAGTTGAGAAAGCCGTTTTCACCCACATAGAGTACATCAAGGGTCACTGTTTTGAAATGAATGGTAAGGCGGGTATCTCCACAGGCCCCCCGCTGCCAGTTGATGCGGGTGGAAGCAGGGCTGTTGTAATTGACAAATTCCTGTTTTTCCCTGGCGCAATACAGGGCAAGTTCCACCGAATAGGGGGTTTCAAAGGCGCCATCATTCACGTCGGCAGGAAGCGCATCAAGCGTTACAGTATATTCATCGCGCACCGGCCTGTACTGTTCTATTCCGGCATTGAGAAAAGAAACAAAATCAGGGGTAAAGGGTATGGAGTGGCCGGCTATTGTTTCCGGCTCATACCCGTTCAGGGTGTGGTTGAGGAAAAAGGCCAGGGTGGTGTCGGAAAAGTCGCGTACAATTCCGCCCTGGGCGGCAAAGAGCCCCTGCTGGAGCTGTGACGGGGCCAGACGGCCGGCCTTTGTGAGCACGTCCCCCTCCCACATGGCCTGAATCTGGCAGGCGGCCCCGTTCATCAGGCGTTGCCTGAAAAAGTTCATGGGGCCTGTTACCAGCGGGAATACGGGCGAATTCTGGGCCGGGTTCGGGTTCAGGCTCGCGTTCATGGCGTGTGTTGCCGTTGCCGCAAGAGTTATGACGGCCTGGGGCGCGTTCTGGTTGTTTTCATGGGGCATGGCGTCTTTTACCGCGTTGAAGGCAAGGGAATTGTTTGTGGTAAAGCGGACAAGCTCGCGAAGGGAATCCAGATAGGCCTGAATGTCCTTGGCAAGCACCTGGGCCTTCATGTCCCGTTCCCGTGCTTCGCTTTTCACCACATCATTAATTTCATCGTACAGGTTCTGGGCATTGCCTTTGAGGCGCTGCACAAGGGTCAAGTTTTCATTTTCAGGGTGTTCCCTGGCAATAAGCCTCAGGGATTGGGCGAACAGTTCCAAATCGTCCAGCCATGGCGGCGGCGGTTCCAGATAGTTGCGAATGGCCGAAAGCTCGTGGTCCATGCGCATCAGCACGGAAAAATAGGCGTTGCGGCTTGTGCTCATGGCCGATACAGCCTCGCCGCTCGCGGGCAGGGAGGCGAGGGAGGCGGTTTTTTGCGCAAAATCATGGGCGAATTGCTGCCATGCCTGAGAATAGTTTGACGCATACCAGCGCAGAAAATTGGCTGTGGAGGGTTTCAGTGCGTCGTCGGCAAAAATGAGATTCAGGTTGTCCAGATACTCCAGGGTGACAGCCAGCCCCTCGCTGGTGAAGACCGGGTCGAGGGCCACATCGCGGAGCAGGCTGTCCTGATGGCTGGGCCAGAACTCCTCCCCCCGCACGGGCAGGAGGGTGGAGAGGGTTCCCGCGCGGTGGACTATCCAGTGCAGCGAGTGGGCCTTGATTTCGGGAAGCTGCATGAGCACGGTGCGCATGCTTTGCAGCATCTGTTCCTGCTCCACCGGGTCGCGCACGGAAAAAAAGTAGCGGGCAACGCTGTAGGCAACGGAAGGGGCCAGTTGCGGCGTGTCGCCAAGGCCCAATGCCTGCATGATGCCCTGGGGCATGGCCGGAATCTGCAGCAGATCTTCAAAGGGTTTTCCCTTGCTGACCGCCTCCATCAGATCATAGCGCCATATGAGGTCGGAAATCAGGGTGAAAAACACCTTGTCGTCCGTGTCCGAGGTGAGCCTGCCGCGTTTTTCATCAAGGCTGGCAAGGGCCGTACGGAGAACATCTCTGAAAAAGTCTTTGCTCAGGTTTTTTTCGTAGGCGTAGAAGGCGTCTTTTGTATGATCAAAAATGAGGGATTGAGGGGAGGCAAGGCCAAGTTTCTTTTCAAGTTGGGCCGCATCTCTGAACCGTTGCTCAAAAGTGAGCAGGCGGCTGGGCAGACTCGCCTCGGCCACCACGCTTCTGGGGTGGGCCATGCTGTCCAGAATTTGGTAATTATGCTGGTACGAAAGGAAAAAGAGGGTACTGAGCCCGAAGGTGGCGAGCAGCATGGCCCCATAGGCCACAGCCCGCATGGACGAGCGCCACCGCAGATATTCGGCAATGGGGCGGTGGAGGGTTCTGTCTTCTGGCAGCACCTTTCCGAAAAAGTCGTGCAGGAACATGCCCCCCACGCTGTCCTGAACGCGAAAAACCTTGCGGGCCAGGGCGCTCAGGGCGGGGAAGGCGCGGCAGCCTTCCTGCTGGCCGCGCAGGGCGCTTGAAAAAAAGATGCCCCGCAGCAACGGCGTTTCCTGATAGGGGTTTGCGGCGAACACCTCGTCGGCGTAAGCCCGCAGGGCGGGCATCATGGCTTTCAGCTCTTCCCAGGCAAGAATGCGGTGGGGGGAGGGGGCTTGTTCAGGGCCGGAACTGTCTGAATACAGGAAAAAGTTGCGCATCCTTTCCGTCAGGGCGCTGGAGGCCTGAACAATTTGCGCATCAACGGGCAAAAGGTTTTTCTTTTCCGGCGACTGAATAAAGATGCCCAGGCATTGCTTTCTTGAGGTTTCGGGCAGGGTTTCCAGAAACCGGGCCATGCCCGAGGGCAGGTCGATTTTTGTAACCATGAGATATATGGGAAATTTTTCCCCAAGAATGCGCATTATCTCGTCAATACGGCGGCGCAGGCAACGGGCTTCGGAAAGGAGGTGTTCGCCGCTTCCGTGGAGGGTGTCGGCAGCCACGGACAGCACCAGCCCATTCAGCGGTTCCCTGCGGCGATACCGGGCGAGCCTTGCAAGAAACTCACGCCATTCGGCGCTGTCTTCGGCCTCGTTCAAAGGAATGGAATAGCGCCCGGCAGTGTCAATAACCACAGCCTCGCGGAAAAAATGCCAGTCGCAATTGCGGGTACTGGCGCCGATTTCTTCCGGGCCCACGTCTGTTTGCATGGCGCTGAGGCCCGAATTTCTGATGGAAGACGATTTGCCGGCCCCTGTCTTGCCCATGACCATGTACCAGGGCAGAGCATAGAGGGGGTTGCCCCACCGCCCGAGATAGGATTCGCGCATGATGGCGACAGCCCTGTTCCAGCGGTTTTCAATGAGACGGCTGTCGGCGTTGCTGTCCGCAATACTTTCCGGCGCGAGGTTGACGATATTTTGAATTTGCTGATACCGGCGGCGGCGGGTGAGAATTCTCCGGGTCAGAACCATGGCGATGATCAGGGCGAGAACAAGGGCTGCGCAGGCCGCGACAACCCCCTTGGGCAGATCAAACAGCACGCAGAGCAGGTAAAGCCCCGCAAGGACAAGGGCCAGAAGAAGGCCCCAGAGCAAGACACGGAAGACGGTTTTCAGCAGGGCTTTCATGGCAGGGTTCCTCCCTGCAAAAAGGGCTGAATCAACTGGTCGAGCCGATTGTCGCATACGTAGAACAGCAGCATGGTCAAGGCAGGGGGAATGAGCCAGAGTGTCCAGTCAAGCAGGTCAAAGCGACGGAAGAGGTTTGAGGCACTGCCGAGAGATCGCGGCTCTTTGACCGGATGGGCCGGAGGGCAAAAGAAGGGTTCCGGGCAGCCAGATACGGAAGGGACAACACGGCCAATGCGCTCCAGCTTTTCCCTGATGGCCGCAGGGGTGGCATAGAGCATTCCGGTAAACCCCTGGGCAAGGCAAAGGGCGAATACTTCCAGGGTCGCGCACAGGGGGTCGTCGCGAAGATTTTTTTCCGTGTGGGCCAGGCTCATGCCCTTTGGCGATTCGGAAAGCGGCTGACCAGCGGGCATCTTTCTTTCGGCGTCGGCAAGCAGGGCCTCCAGCAGGCGGTAAAAATCTTCTCCCCCTGTGGCTGTATCATGCCGCACAAACTGGAGCGGTTTTTTCATCCATTCCGTATGGCCCTGCCACGAAGTTGAGGAGAGGAGGGCCTCGTCAATAAAGGCGCATACGGCAAAGTCGGCAGCTTCAACAAGATCGCCGGGTATGCCCGCTTGCAGGGCGGTTTTTCCCGCCTGATCCATGAGCGAGGCAAGGCGCACCCCGAGGGTGGCGGCCTGGGTTATGTCGTCGCTCTCCTGGGCGGAAAGCGTCTGGTCGGCCCCCTTGCCGGAAGAGGCTGCCAGCATGGCCGTGACAAGGGCTTCATTGAAAAAGTCGGCTCGCATAGATTACCGTCCAGTGACCACGAGGAGCACCTCGGCTCCTTGGGGCGCTCCTTCCCAGAACAGAGAAATTTTCTTTTGATCCACAATATTTTGCCATAGCGGATGGGCTATGTCTATGGAATACCATGCCGAATTCGGGCGTTTCAAAAAGCCCGGAGGCGCGGAGGGGGTTTTGGTCAAGGGTACACCGGAAACAGCCTTGGCAATGATGAGGTTCAACCTGTCGCGCGCGCCCAGTTTGGCAAAACGCGGAAACTCCTCTGCAACGGAAGCGGGCAGGGCAGGGGCGCTCACCCAGAGCCAGTAGCGGCAGGAAGGGGAAATAAAGTCTTCCGGCAGGTCGGCGGCAAAATAGGGTGGCTCTGGCAAAAGGTGGAGGGTTTTGGATTCGTCGATGCCAAGGTTGTTCATAAGTTTTGCGAGCAGGGCGCAGAGGGGCGCAAAGCATGCCCTGGGGTTTTCATGGTCATAGTCGGGTATGCCATGCACATCGGTCGATGTGCGGCCAAGGCAGTCCATACCCTCGTAAAACGAAGACAGCTCACCCGCAAAAATGCGCAATACGCCGTAGATATGCCAGGGGGGGGTGTGGGGCGCGGAAAGAAGATGCCGTATCCACGGGATATGGCGGTTCAGAATGCCAAGGGCGGTAAAATTCAGTATGAACCGCATGTCCGGGGTATCGGCGTTCACCGTGGTTTTGTACCCGGCAAGCCGCCCTGCGCAGGAAAGGGCGGAATCCTGAATTTCCTGAATCATGCTTTTAAGCTGATGGCTGGCGTCCATGCACAGCAGGGGCGGCAGAAACTGGATATCCGCGTCAACATGCTCGCCAGAACGACGGAGCATGGCTATGGGCAGGCATTCGAAGTTCTGGTAGAGTTCAAGGTCGCTATCCCGGATCAGGATGGGGGCGTATTTGAGGCGCTGCACAGGCGAAGGCGCCGATCGGCCGTACATGTCGGGCATGGGGGCCGGGTCTTCGGCGTAAACAAAGCGTTTTCCGGCAAATTCCCCTGCCGCGTCAGGGGCGGCGTTCTCACCGTCGCTTCTGGGCAAGGCAAGGCCGACGTAAAGCGTTCCCGGCCTGTCCGGGGCGGGCCACTCGCTTCCGAGAGCCAGAGGGGCCAAAGAAGCGTCAAAGGGAACATTGACGGTTGCCCCGCTGGGAAAAACAGCTTCAAGCCGCTCAACGGTGATGGCGTGGTCGAGGGCCGCACCTGAAAAGGCAAGGCGGCGTATTCCCCAAAAATAGGGCAGGCCATGCCTTCGCAGCAGGTCAATCTGCTCTGCTGTTGACTGGTCAGCGGCCTGAAAATGCTGCGGGTGTAAGAAGAGCCCCTGGCTCCAGAATACAGGCCTGTGTCCTTTCACGGTGCTCCCCTTGTCATGGTGTTTTCTGCTCCTGCGTCTCTACCAGGGCGTGGTCGGTGAGGCGCAGGGCACGTTCGAGTGTTCCGGCACTATAGGTGGTCGATGCCCAGAAAAGGCGCCCGGAAGCGGTTTTCGTGGGCTTTATTTCCCACAGCCGGGCCGATTGTTCCGGGGTTGAATCAAAATACCCGCAGACTATGCCAACAAAGGTGGCATTTTCCGCCCGGTCGAGTTCCAGAAAGCTTTCTTCAAGGGGCTGCACGAAAAAGCGCATCACCCCTTTCACAGATTTGTCAAAGGGAGCCGCCTTGAGCAGTTCCGCAATGCCCTGCGGTGTTTTGATGGCTTCGACAAAGGCGTCGGGGTTGTCAAGCTGATACACGCACACCTGAATGCTGTGCGCCCTGGAATCGTACATATTGAGGTCGCGGGTGGAGCTTATGCGCAACTGGATGGCCTTTTCCGCACGAGGCCAGAGCACAAGGGCCGGGTCTTCCGCTTCAAGGGAGGGCTTGGGCTGTTCGGCAGCGCCGCAGGCAAGAAGGGTCAGGCACAACAGCAGGGACAACAGGGAAAAAAGGCGCTGCCCCCTCGCTGTGGACACAGGGTGAGATTTTGTATACCCTTTTGCCATGTCTGCCCGAACCATTGTATTGCTGCCCTTTGTTATGGGTTGTATTGCGCTTCTTGCAATCACCGATCCTGCGCACGGACAAATGCTGATCAGGGAAGTGCCCCTGAACCGCACGGCGGCCTGGAAAAAGAACACCGCACTCCTTCGGGAAGGGAATGCCTCCCGGGCTGTTCCTCCGTTGCGGGTCTCTTCCCTTGCGGCTCCTGCCGTTCTTATGGCTCGCCTTTCCCTTGCCCCGGGA
>JGI994J12354_10003969_pt1 | contig 13535 bp, 12 predicted proteins | sample IntmicLarv3ML3BL_FD_12354 | JGI IMG/M metagenome (IMG submission 12354)
GTATATTACGAATACGGCCTGAACAAAACCGAGCAAGCCGCCAAGGCTTACTGGGAAAAGATACAGGGGGATGCCCATGAAAAACAATGAATACCAGACCGTTGAGACGGAAGACGCCGAATATGAATCGCGCTGGGGCGATGAACCGCGCAAGCCCTCACGGCGTGAACAGCAAGAGCAAAACGAGCAATATGAACAACAAGAGGAAAAGCCCACGCGCAAAAAAAAGATCCCGCAATTCAACTTTGGCGCGGAAGCGAGCCGCGAACTCATATGGCTTGCGCTCTACCTGATTCTGCTGCTGCTTGCGCCGCTGATTCAGGAGGGCCTCGAGTTCACCATTGCCGGGCGGAGCTTTTATATGTCCGCGTACTGGCCGCTGCTGGTTTGCGCTGTGCCGATTTTGATTGCGGCAGTGGTGGTCAAACCCACGAATCTTTTGTTTTTCGTGTTTGCCCCGCTGCTGCCCGTTGCGGCGTATTTCACGCTGCAGAGTGCCTCCGAGCGCCCTTGGATGCTGTGCTTTGTGTTCGTCGGTTTTTTCGGGCTGCCGGCTTATCATGTGATTCATACCTCCAAACAGCCGAAGGACGAAGAAGACGAAGACCCGGAACGGTGGGGCAGCAAGCGTGAATACGGACGGGGCATGCTCACCTTTGGGGTGATATTCATGACGGCGGTGCTGTTGATTCCTGCGGTGCTGGGCTATGCTTTGCCGGAGACCTATGATCCCGTTGAAGTGCCGGACCCCGCAACCATGGGGCTCGAGGTGGTGATCAGCAATCTCAGCGCGCAATGGCCGGAAAGCTATGAAAACCGCGACAAAACCCTGCAAAGCCTGCTGGCGTGGGAATGCATTTCCGAGCATGCGCAGCACAACAAAATCCACATTTGCTCCATCGAAGACGCAAAGATTAAAACGGTCACCAAAAAAGGCAAGCGCGCAATCAGTGCCGCCCGCCGGACAAAAGAGGAAGACCTGAAAAAACGCGTGGAGCTGATGTGCTATGTGGCGCAGGTGCAAAAGCTGCGCAAATGGAATGCCGAAACGGAAGAATGGAGCAGCGTCACGAACACCATGCGCAATGACGCGGCAAACTACGCAAAAACCCGGGCAAAGTTTTATGTGGAGCAAATTCAGATTGAGGAATAAATAAACAGCAACCCGCGAAGATCAATTGATCCTCGCGGGTTTTTTATCAGACTAAAATGCGCTGCCTATTTCTCGTCCAGCGCCTGTATCACCGCCGCATAGAGCTTGCCTGGGTTCGCCAGAAAATTGGCACGCACGCGCGCGGCCTGCTCCTTATCGGGCAGATAAATGGTCACGCTCATGAGCATATCCCGGTTTTCGCCCTGATGAAAGGTCATGTAGCACCCGCCGTCGTCCGTGGGATAGACCGTGATTTGGTTTTCGCGCTCGCGGCGGTGCTGTTCCTGCAGGCGCTCGGCGGCATGAATCGCCCGGTCGCAAACGCGGCGCGGCAATTCCTTTGCCAGCTCCATCGCTCCGTGGATATATTCCTCCCGCAGCGTGAGCACAAGCCCGCCATCCTCCGCCGCGCATGCAAGCTGCCCGCAGGCAAGCAGTTCCTGCAGGGCGGCATGGTATTCAAAATAGTTCGCCAGCCCTTCCTGCGCAAACACCTGCTCCGCGATAGCGGCGGTCAGCGGCTGCGCCAGCCGGTGCGCGAGCATGCACAGCAGCAGCCGGATTTCCTCCCGGTTATGGAGCCCGCCCAGGGCAACGCCGGCGGAGATGTAGTTTTCGTCTTTCATGGTTCGTGTGCGCTCTTTTCTTGATACATTTGACAAGGATAATTAAGCAATCGGGCGGAGCAAGCGCCGCCCCTACGGGATTGTATAGTTAATTCACTTAGAAAATCACCAAGAAATCGAAGAAAAGCTTTGATATATGGCTTTTTCTGAAGATTGATTGGATTGTTTTTCAAGTTAATTTACTATAATATACGGCAGCAGGGTTTCCAGCGTTTTTTCACCGATGCCCTCGATTTCAGTCAGCTGGTTCACGCTGGAAAAGCCTCCGTGTGCAGCACGCCAGACCAAAATGGCCTGCGCCTTCACCTCGCCGATGCCGGGCAGGGTCTCGAGCTGCGCCTGCGTTGCGGTGTTGAGGTTTACGGGGTAGCTGACCGTGGGCTTTGCTGTGGGTTGCGTTGGATGAGTTTCCTGCGGTGCGGTTGCTTCTCCCGCCGCGTCCGTGTAGTAGATGACAATGCCGGTGTAGCCGATTGCTTCTTGAACGTTCTGCGGAATATGCTGCGAAGTTGCAGCCGGTTTTTCGGTCTGCGGCTCTTCAAACAGGCTTGCTGCGGCAGTGCCGGCAGGCTCCGCTCCCTGCGCGGTGATGCCCCGGACGCCGAGCGCGACAAGCGCCGCCGCCGCGCCGAACAACGCCAACGCGCCAAGCAGCAGTTCGGGCCGTTTGCGCGGTGTTTTTCCGGTGGGTGAATCGTTCATTAGACGATCTTTCGTCGGATGCGGTTGCATCATCTCACCCCTCCCGTTTGCCGGAGCGGCTCTTTGTGCGCTTGATTTTGCCCGGTTCGCGCACCAACAGCTCGGACAAATCACAGTCCAGGGCTTCGCAGATCAAATCCAGATGATCCAGATTCACGCGCTCGCACATTTCGTGATACATCTCGTTGATTGTGGTGGGGCGGATGCCTGTTTTGCGGGACAAATCCGCCTGCGTCCAGCGCAGCTCCCCCAGTTTGCGAGACAGAAGAATTCTGATAGCCATTGTTTTCGCCTCCCGTTACATTCTAACAAAATCAAGTATTTTAAGCTTGTTTTCGTCAGGATATCACGAAAGTCGATATAATTCTACATTTTTCGCGCTGTTCCGCTCGCAATGGCGGCCCTTGCCACGGCCTCCGCAACAGCAGAGCCCAGACGTTTGTCAAACGCTTTTGGCAGAATATATTCCGGAGAAAGCTCCTCCGGTGTCACAAGCGAAGCGATGGCCTGCGCCGCCGCAATCTTCATTTCTTCGTTGATATCCCTGGCACGCACGTCGAGCGCCCCGCGGAAAATCCCCGGGAAGGCAAGGACGTTGTTGATTTGGTTGGGGAAATCGCTGCGGCCCGTGCCCACAACGGCGGCGCCGGCGGCAAGGGCAAGTTCCGGCATGATTTCCGGCACGGGGTTTGCCATGGCGAGCACAATCGCACCGGGGTTCATCGCGCGGACCATCTCCTCTGTCGCAACATTCGGTGCGCTCACGCCGATGAAGATGTCCGCGCCGCGCATGGCGTCCGCCAAATCCCCGCTTTTGTTCGTTTTATTAGAAAAACGCAGGTGCGCAAATTTCGTGTCATCATGGGTGATGATGCCCTTTCGGTCGCACATGAGGAGATCCCCCGTGCCTAAGGCGTGCAGCAACGCTGCGATGGCGACACCCGCAGCACCCGCCCCGCAGATGACAACGGTGCAGTCTTCCAATTGCTTTTTCACGAGCTTCAGCGCGTTGATCAAGGCTGCCATCACCACCACGGCGGTGCCGTGCTGGTCATCGTGGAAGATGGGGATATCGCAGCGTTCCTTGAGTTTGCGCTCGATTTCGAAGCAGCGGGGCGCGGCGATGTCCTCCAGGTTCACGCCGCCAAAGCTGCCCTGCAGCAGCTCGATGGTGCGCACGATTTCGTCCGTATCCTTGCTGCGGACGCACAGGGGGATGGCATCCACATCGCCGAACTCTTTGAAGAGCACGCATTTGCCTTCCATCACGGGCATGCCCGCTTCAGGGCCGATATCGCCGAGCCCGAGCACCGCAGTGCCATCCGTCACCACCGCAACGGTGTTCCAGCGCCGCGTGAGGGTGAAGCTTTTTTCGGGGTCCTTCTGAATTTCCAGGCAGGGCTGTGCCACCCCGGGGGTATAAGCCAGGGAAAGCTCTTCCTGATTTGTCACCGGCGCGCGGGCGCGAATTTCCAGCTTGCCGTGCAGGCTTTCGTGCAGCGCGAGGGATGCGGATGCATAGTCCATAGTGTGAATTCTCCGTATATGTTATAGTAATATTATTATACCAGCAGCACCAAAATAAGTCAAGCGCCCCCTATCTAATTTCTGAATATGAAAAAATAAAGCCCACTTTCCGGAAAAAGCGGCGCTTATTCGCTTCCAATTCATGAGAATAATGAAAAAAAACGATTTTACCTATTGCAATATTCGCAAAAATCGTGTAGAATAATAGAGAGGGAATTGTATGCTTTGGCAAAATCCACAAAATCCCACCAGCAAGGAGACATCTGCTTTATGTCAAATCGTTTATTCCAAAACATGCTGCCGCAGCTGAGTGATGCCACGGGGCACGTGGTCGGTGTGGTCGATGAAACCGGTGCGGTGCTCGCCTGCAGCGACAGCCTGCGGGTCGGGAGCACAATGCAGACGGATGTGACGCAGGTGTTCTATTCCGGCGAGCCGCTGCCGTTGGGCGGTGTCACATATTGCCGCGTGGGCGAATTCAGCAGTGTGCCGTTCGCCGTGTTCGTGGAGGGCGAGGGCAGCGACGTTGCGCAGATGGCAAAGCTGTGCGCGGTTTCGCTGGGCTGCGCCGAGGAATTTGCGGGGGAACGTTACGACCGCGTGTTCTTCATCAAAAACGTGATTTTGGATAACATCCTGCCCGGCGATATTTATCTGCGCACGCGGGAGATGCACTTTAACAACGAGGTGCCCCGCGCTGTCCTGCTCATCCGCACATCGGGCACGCCGGAACTGCATGTGTTTGACGCGGTGCAGGCGCTGTTCCCGGATAAATCGAAGGACTTCGCCATCAACGTGAGCGAAACGGATATCGCGCTGGTCAAAGAACTGCAGCCCAAGGTGGAAACCGAGGACCTGGAAAAACTCGCCCGTTCCATCGCGGACGCCGTGAGCCCCGAATACGGGCAGCAGCCGTTCATCGGCATTGGCACCATCGTCAACACCATCCCGGAACTTGCCGCGTCCTATAAAGAAGCGCAGGTTTCGCTGGAGGTCGGGAAGGTCTTCGATACCGAAAAACGCATCATCAGCTACGACAATTTGGGCATCGCCCGTTTGATTTATCAGCTGCCCAAGCGCCTGTGCGGCATGTATCTGCAGGAGGTGTTCAAGCGCGGCACCATCGATTCGCTCGACCAGGAAACGCTCTTTACCATTCAGAAGTTCTTTGAGAACAACCTGAATGTTTCGGAAACCTCTCGCAAGCTCTTTGTGCACCGCAACACGCTGGTGTACCGCCTGGAAAAGATCAAGAAACTCACCGGGCTCGATCTGCGGGAATTTGACGATGCCATCGTGTTCAAAGTGGCGCTGATGGTGAAAAAATATCTGGACGCCAAACCGGTGCGCTATTAAACTTGCGCAGCAACGCGTTATCAGAATGAAAAGCGGCAATGCAGCCTTGCTTGCCGTTTGGCGGGAGTCTAAAGCAAAAGGAGCGGAAAATATCCGCTCGTTTGCTATTTCCGGGGGTATGTCAAATATTGGGACGATTTTTGCGTAGTTTTACAGAATTTGTGTGATTTTATTGTTTTAAAGTAACAGCATATGGAATTCCAAGGACTGGTTATTGCATTCCGCAGAAGCAACAAAAACGGCTCAAGCTGCGGATTAGTATAGAGAGGGTGTTGAGTATGATCGATTTCCGGGAGGTTACCAAGGAATACCCCAACGGAACCATTGCACTGAAGAACGTGAGCCTGCACATCGCGCCGCGTGAATTCGTGTTTGTGGTGGGGGCTTCCGGCGCGGGAAAAAGCACGTTTTTGAAGCTGCTGCTGCACGAAGAACTGCCCACAAGCGGGAGCATCCGCGTGGGGCGCTTTGAGCTGGGCGGTCTTTCTATCCGGCAAATTCCGCTGTACCGCAGGCAGCTGGGCGTGGTGTTTCAGGATTTCCGCCTGATTTCCACGATGAACGTTGCCGATAACATCGCCTTTGCCATGCAGGTGGTGGGCGCAAAGGAAAAACTCATCCGCGAGCGGGTGGCATATTTGCTGCAGCTGGTGGGGCTTGCCCACAAGGCGGATTCCAATCCCAACGAGCTTTCCGGCGGGGAGCAGCAGCGCGTTGCCATCGCGCGGGCGCTGGCCAACAACCCCGACCTTGTGATTGCGGACGAACCCACCGGGAACATCGACCCGCGCATGAGCCAGGAGCTGGTGGATTTGTTCATGCGGCTCAACGAGGCGGGCACCACCGTTGTGATGGTGACCCATGCGCACGATTTGGTGCGGCATTATAACAAACGCGTCATCATTTTGCAGGACGGCGAGGTGATTGCCGACGGCGGGCTGAAGAATCCGGCGGCGGCCCAAATCCCCGCAGCGCCCATGCGGCCGGGCACAGGCTGGCAAACGGGCCCGCAGGTTCCGGCCGGCAGCGCGGCCTCCAACTGGCAGCCGTAATCAATCACAATTTTCCAACGCTCCACAGGAAAGGACAATCAATATATGAGAAGTTCAGGACGCACATTTCTCACGCGCATGGGCCTGCGGAACATCCGCATCAACCGCACGATGTCCATGGCATCGGTGCTGGTGCTGGTTTCGTGCCTGATGCTGATCGGTCTAGTGTTTTTGGCATCCATCAACCTCAACGGAATGTTTGCGGAGTTCAGCTCCCGCAACGTTATTATGGTATACCTCAACCCCGGATTGGACGAGGCGCAGATCACGGAGTTGGGCAAGCGCATCGAGAGCGTGCCCAACGTGAAGGCGTGCCGGTTCATTTCCAGCGAGGAAGCCTACCAGCGCATTATGCAGAAGAACGACGGCACCTTTGCCCTGCTGGAGGGCGGCGACGCGAGCTTTTTGCCCAACGGCTTTGAGGTGAGCCCGCAGGGCGTGGAAGCCTTTGACGAAACGGTCGCCCTGCTGGAGGGCTTGGACCCGGGCATCAGCAGCGTGCGGCATTTTCAGGAGGTGGCGGCGCAGCTGAGCGCTATCGAACGGGCGCTGGGCATCTTCGGCGTGGCGGTCATCGGCATTTTGCTGCTGGTTTCCGTGTTCATCATATCAAGCACCGTCAAGGCCACGATGTATTCCCGCCAGCCGGAAATCAAGGTGATGAAAAGCGTGGGCGCCTCTGCGGCATTCATCCGCTGGCCGTTTTTGGTGGAGGGCATCGTGCTGGGCGTGCTGGGTTCCGCCGCTGCACTGCTGTTCGTGTTTTTGGTGTATACATTGCTGGGGCAGGCGATGGCGCCGCTGTTCTCGCGCCTGCTGGGCGGCTTTGATATGGTGCCGTTTACGAAATACCTGCACTTTATTCTGCCGGGGTTCCTGCTGATTGGTGTGCTCACCGGCGGCGGCGGCAGCATGCTTTCCATCACGCGCTATTTAAAAGAAAAAGTATATGACAGAACAGACGAAGACGAAGTGTAAAAAATAAGAATTCAAAACTCACAAGCATAGGAGGCGAACGCATGAAGATCAAGCAACATAAGCAACATAAGAAAACAAAGCTTGCAAGCCGCGCCCTGCTGCGCACAGTCAGCATGCTGATGATGCTGGCGATGCTGGCGGCTTCGTTTGTGGTGTCCCCCGCCGCCGCCCGGACCGAGGAAGAAATCAAGGCGGAAATCGCGAAGGCGGAACAGCGCATTGCGGAGCAGCAGTCGGAGATCGCGCGGCTCAAGGATAAGAAATCGGACCAGGAAGATTTGCTGGTGCCGCTGGAAGCGCAAATCAAGGAGCTTGAGGGAAAAACCAAGCTCATCAACGAGGAAATCAACCGCCTGAGCGATGACGTGGCCGGCCTGAACACGCAAATCCGCTCGCTGGAAAAAGACATCACGGGAACGGAAGAGCGCATTGACGAAACCGAACTGCAAACCCTTGCAAAAACCGCGCAGATTGAGGAAATGCAGGGTGCGTTGCAGGAACGGCTGCGCAAGCAATACATGGAAGGCCCGGTTTCGAACTTGCAGCTGCTGCTTTCGAGCCCTGATCTCGCGAGCCTGCTGACCATCACGGAGCACCTCAACCGCGAGGCCGAGAAGGATGGGCAGCTGCGCAAGGAACTGGAAGGCGAAATGAAGGAGCTCAACCGCCTCAAGGAGGAGTTCCAGCTGGAACAGGCAAAGCTTGAGGCGCAAAAGCTGGAAATCCAAAAGCAGAGCGCGGAGGTTGCCCGGCAGATTGTGCGGCAGGACGACGCGAAAAAGACCCTCGAAAACGAGCAGGACGCCATCGGCGACGCGCAAACGGAAATCAAGGTGATCATCGAAGGCCTTGAGACGCAAAGCAAGGAATCCCAGCGGATTCTTGCCGAACAGCAGCGTGCGCAGGAGAAATTCGCCAAGGAGCTCGACGACATCATCGCGAGCAAGCTCAGCAGCGGCGAAATCTCGGGCGAAACCAAAAACAACGGGAAGATGATCTGGCCGTTCCCCTATGCGGGCTGCTATATCACAAGCCCCTTCGGCGCGACCCGCAACCGGAACTCGGCCCACAAGGGCCTGGATATTTCCATCGCGAACAAATCCAAGCAGTATATGATCATCGCGGCGCTAGACGGCGTGATCGCGGCCCACGGATTTGACCGCTACATGGGCAATTACGTGATGATTTATCATGGATATTATGCGATTAAGGGCAAAACAATCCGCACGACCTACATGCATCTGTCGTCGATCGACAAAAACGCCATGGTGGACAACGCGCGGATTCAGGCGGGGAAACCCATCGGAATCATGGGCACCACCGGCAACAGCACCGGGCCGCACCTGCATTTTGAAATCAACGAAATCGGCTCCAACGGCAAATCCACGCCCGTGAACCCGCTGACCTATGTGAGCAATCCCTACGGATAAACATTTAAGCATTTTACGAAGTTGAGTGATGTGAAATATAAACTAGCCGTTCTTGTGGAGCGGTTAGTTTTCTAGTTGATTATAATCAAAATTTTTTGCACAAACTGTTTTCAGCAGGATTTTTTGCGGTTTGAACGACTAATCAGTATCACAATAGAGAGAGGTATCATTTTTTTATGCAGAGAAAAGTCATCGTGACAACGGACACCGGCAACGATTTGCCCCTGGACATGCGGGAGGAATTCGGCATTCATTATATTCCGCTGCATGTGACGGCAGGCGATTTGGAAGGCCTTGACGGCGTGGATATCTTCCCGGCGGATCTGCACCGTGTGTATAACGAGCAGGTGGTGTATCCCAAAACGGCGGCCCCTTCCATCGGAGAATACCAAGCGATGTTCGGGCAATATACGGACCAGGGCTATGACGTCGTGCACGTTCCGCTCGGGGCGAACTATTCATCCAGCTGCCAGGCGGCGCAGATTGCGGCCTCCACCATGCCGGAAACCAACGGGGAAGTCTATGTGGTGGACAGCGGCAGTGTCAGCGGGGCGATTGCCATGATCAGCCTGCAGGCGGCCTGCCTGCGTGATGAGGGCGTGCCGGCCAAGGAAATCGCCGAGCGCCTGAACGCGAACAAAGGCAATGTCAAACTCTATTTCTATCTGGAAAGCCTGGATATGGTTGCAAAGGGCGGGCGCGTGCAGGGCGTTGGGTCTGCCGGCAACAGCGCGTTGGCCATCCACCCCTCATTCTGGACAGACGGGCAGACTGGAACGCTGCAGCCGGGCAAAAAATACCGTGGGCAAACCCTTGCGGCGCAAAAGGCATTCCTCGAAACGACGATTGAAGCGCTGCGCGGAAAAATTGACCCTTCGCTCGTGCTTTTTGTGCGCACGACGAGCATCACGCCGGAAGCGGACGAAGAGCTTTGCAATTTGGTGCGCTCGCTTTGGCCGGAAGTGCAGCGGCTTGTGATTGCGGACATGGCATGCACCTGCCTGACCCATGCCGGGTTTGACTGCGTGGAATTGGTGGCGGCGTCGGCGGAAACAACGATTCCTCTTGCTGCCTTGGCAAAATAATCAAGGCGTTATTCGCCATATCTTCGCCCGCGCAAACCAATACAATTGTCTAAAAAGGAAAAATTCAAAAAAAACAAGCGTATTTGCAATATTTCCTTGCAAATACGCTTGTTTTGCTGTATAATATTTTAGTTCGCATCAAGGCTCTGCAAAGGCGCGGTATACGGCCCGGAGCAAGAGCTTGATTGACGTATTACAAGGCAAAATGCAAGGCATGTATGGAGGTTTTATTTTGGATATTCTGGTGATCAACGCAGGCAGTTCGTCCCTCAAATTCCAGCTGATTGACATGAAAACAGAAGCCGTGCGCATCAGCGGCGGCTGCGGGCGCATCGGCATCGACGGCCTGCTGGAAGTGAAACTGCCCGACGGGCGCAAGTTCAAGCACGAGCTGCCCATGAAGGATCATACCGAGGCGTTCCTCGCCGTCAAAAAGGCGCTCACCGAGGGCGAAACCAAGGTGATTGATTCCCTCGACGAGGTGCACGCCGTGGGGCACCGCATCGTGCAGGGCGGGCCGAAGCTGCTCGAAAGCGTGATTATCACCGATGAAGTGCTGGACGAAATCGAGCGCAACGCCGATTTTGCGCCTTTGCACAATCCCGCCTCCATTCAGGGCATCCGCGCCTGCCAGGAGGTCATGGGGGACACGCTGCAAACGGTGGTGTTCGATACCGCGTTCCACTCCACCATGCCGCCCGAGGCGTATATGTTCCCGCTGCCGTACGAATACTTTGAAAAATACCAGCTGCGCCGCTTCGGCTTCCATGGAACTTCGCATAAGTTCGTCAGCCTGCGCTGCGCGGAGGTGATGGGCAAGACCCCGCAGGAGCTCAAGCTCGTCACGTGCCACCTGGGCAATGGTTCCTCCATCGCCGCCGTCAAATACGGAAAATCCGTAGACACGACCATGGGGCTCACGCCGCTCGACGGCTTTCTCATGGGCACCCGCTGCGGGAGCGTTGACCCTTCGGCGGTGCTGTATCTGATGGAAAAAGAGGGCTGGACTCCGGACGAAACCAGTGACGTGCTCAACAAAAAAAGCGGCGCGCTCGGCATTTCCGGTGTATCCAGCGACGACCGCGACGTGAAGGCTGCTGCAGAAGACCTGGCGCACCCGATGCAGAAGCGCGCGGCGCTTGCCCGGGAAATTCAGCGCTATCAGGTGCGCAAATTCATCGGCGCTTATGCCGCTGCCATGGACGGCGTGGACGCCATCGTCTTCACCGGCGGGATTGGCGAAAACACGCAGGATCTGCGGGCGGACATCTGCGAGAACCTCACCTATCTGGGCGTGACCTTCAACGCCGAGGAAAATGCGCGCTGTGTCGGCGGCGTAGAAGGCGAAATTTCGGGCGCGGATTCCAGGGTGCGCGTGTTTGTTCTGCCCACCAACGAAGAACTGCTGATCGCGCGGGAAACCCGTGACCTTGTCCAAATCGGAAAGAGCAACGCATGAATCACCCTGTGACGATTATTCTGCGCGAGATTTCCGTTCCGCTGGATGCGGAAAATATGATTGATTATTTGACCCGGGTCGCCTGCAAATTGCTGCGCTGCCCGGGCAATGCTATTTTAGAGCTGCGTGTGCTGCGCCGCGCGATTGACAGCCGCAAAAAAACGAACGTGCATTTTGTTTGCCATGTGCTGGTGACATTGGCGCACATGCCCAAAACATTGCCGCAGGGTGCAGCGATTTATACAAAGCCGGAGGTGCAACCGCCGGAATGTGTGCGCACCGGTGCGCAGCGGCCTGTTGTCACGGGCTTTGGCCCGGCTGGGATTTTTGCGGCGTTGGAGCTTGCGCGGGCGGGACTGCGGCCGATTGTGCTCGAACGCGGGTATGATGTGCAAACCCGCACGGCAGCCGTTCAAGAATTCCACAAAACAAGGCGGTTGCAGCCCAACCGGAATATCCAGTTCGGGGAGGGCGGCGCGGGCGCGTTTTCCGATGGTAAGCTGAACACCGGCATCAAAGACCCGCTTTGCCGCCGTGTGTTGAATACCCTGGCGGCGTTCGGCGCACCACAGGAGATTCTCGTGGACGCAAAACCGCACATCGGCACGGATTTGCTGGGCGCGGTTATCGTTAAACTGCGGGAGGAGATTACCCGGCTTGGCGGCGAGGTGCGCTTTGGCTGCCAGTTGAGCGATATCACAACAGAGCAAAACCGCCTTGTTGGCGTGACATATACGCAAAACGGCAGCGAAGTTGAATTGTCAACGGACGCATTGCTGCTGTGCATCGGCCACTCCGCGCGGGATACGATTGAGTTGTTGCACCGGCGGGGCATCGAAATGCAGCAGAAGCCCTTTGCGGTCGGCGCGCGCATTGAGCACCCGCGGGAATGGATTGACCGGGCGCAGTTCGGCGCGTTTGCCGGGCACCCGGCGCTAGGTGCGGCAGAATACAAGCTGGCCTGCCATTTGCCCGGCGGGCGCAGCGCCTATACATTTTGCATGTGCCCTGGCGGCACGGTGGTGTGCGCGGCATCGGAATCCGGCGGCGTGGTGACAAACGGCATGAGCCTGCACGCCCGCGATGCGGAGAACTCCAATGCGGCATTGTTGGTGGGGGTTGACCCGGCGATGGCGGGGGACGACGTGCTCGCGGGGATTCGCTTGCAGCGGCGGATGGAAGAAGCGGCCTTCCAATATGCGGGCGGGGATTACGCGGCACCGGCGCAGACGGTTGCGGATTTCCTCGCGAACCGGCCGAGCAAACAATTTGGCGCGGTGAAGCCGAGCGTTGCCACAGGCGCTGTGCCGGGCGATTTGCGGCGAATTTTACCAGACGAAGTGACAACAACCCTGGCGGATGCACTGCCTCAATTCGGCAGGCAGCTGCGCGGATTTGACCATGGCGAGGCGGTGCTGACAGGGCCGGAAACACGCAGTTCCTCCCCTGTGCGCATGGTGCGCGGCAAAGATTTTCAGTCTGCGAACGCGGTCGGGATCTACCCTTGCGGCGAGGGCGCGGGCTACGCGGGCGGCATCGTTTCCGCTGCCGTGGATGGAATCCGCACGGCATGGGCTGTGATGTCTCCACAACAATGATGTTGTAGCAACAAAAATAATGCAAAAAACAAACGACGCAGCCGATTGGCCGCGCCGCTTTTTTTAACATCCATCTCATCTATAATGAGAGATGTTTTTATGAATGCACCTATCATATCATAAAATATGACAAAATGCAAGCATTATTTTACGCAATTGTAAATTATTTAGTCCGCACCCAAGTCAAACCTGGTTATTGAGGAGCGGCACGGGATTGGACAAAGCATTCGGTGAAAACTATTTCGCCTGAATGCAAGCGATGCCGGGCAGCTCCTTGCCTTCCAGGAATTCCAGCGAAGCGCCGCCGCCCGTGGAAATGTGGCTCATCTTGCTCTCAAAGCCGAGCTTTTTCACCGCCGCTGCGCTGTCGCCGCCGCCGATGATCGAGATCGCGCCGCTTTCCGCCACTGCGGTTGCCACGGCGATGGTGCCCGCCGCAAAGTTTTCCCACTCGCTCACGCCCATGGGGCCGTTCCAGATCACGGTGCCGCTGCCGCGGATGGCGTCCGAGAAGAGGGTGCGGGTTTTTTCGCCGATATCGAGGCCCATCCAGCCGTCGGGCAGTTGAT